>Ga0163161_10003195_pt1 | contig 11523 bp, 13 predicted proteins | sample S45metaG_FD_129847 | JGI IMG/M metagenome (GOLD analysis project Ga0163161, IMG submission 129847) | Switchgrass rhizosphere microbial communities from Kellogg Biological Station, Michigan, USA - S4-5 metaG | ecosystem: Host-associated > Plants > Roots > Rhizosphere > Soil | place: USA... | reverse complement strand
GGCCAATCTGGGATACGACTACCGCCTCCTAATGGTTGAGGCTTTAATCGGCACGAACCTATTGGGTTCCACGCAGTAACCAAATGCGGTTCAATACCAGGCTAACGCGCTAAGTGAGAGCACCCACTTACATCGACTTGACCGAGACCACTTCCACAAACCTGAATTTTTTTCTGGCCGTCTTAGTAGCTTCTTGTTCTGCAACAAGGGAGCTAAGCGTATCGGCCTCGTGTACCATCTCGTGCATCTCGCCTTCAAATTCATTTCCCACACGGAGCGTAACTCTCAACCTAGGTGTGAAGCCTTTTGAGACTGTCTTTTTTTTCGTTGCCTTCACTGGTTGCACAATCACAACATCCGGGACTGTGCGATGCACGTCTGAGCTAATTGCCGGGGCTGAGGGCTCAGAATCACCGAATAGCGCCCGGCGCATCTCTTCTTCCATCAATTTTGTATTCATACCATTTCTCAGAAGAGTGTTATCTATAACCTGATTGATTCTATCAGGATGGCCGGACTCTGTAGTAAACGTCGCGGGGGCGGTCCTGAAATGGTATAGGGCCAGCAGATACCAGCGAGTGTCAGCATCTGCCCATCTGCTGCCTTATCGTGACTGGCAGCTGTCGGCCAAAAGCTGCCATTTACGAGAGGCAGCTTTCGGATAGAAACGGCCCGTGATGACTGCTTGGAATTCAAACTAGGGACTAATACATAGTGCCTGTATTCCAGCGGCTAATTTGACTCTGGCGTGGTCGAAACTGTCACTGCTAAACTGTAGTGGCTTTTAGTTTTCACCGACGAGCAAGTACCAAGTTTAGTGATGCTTTACTTTGGTATTGAACACGACATTATAAATAGTTTTGAACACGCCCTTATAAATAATGATGAGTGCTATCTGAACACCTATCATTATGAGTAGCCATTGGCCAATAAATCCCGGTCGTTCAAGATCAATACTGAAGCCAAACCACCCTCGTCTGATCGAGATGGCAGAAATCATAAAAATAACAATTGATGGCAGAGGCCCAATAGAAAGAAGCGTCTTTTTAAAGCTTTCATCAAAAAATCTGAGGCAAGCACTCAAAGCCAAAAAACCAGCGATCAGTAACAAAAACAAGCTTGGAACTCTCTTTGGATTTCCTCCCCACAGCTCAAATGCCCAAAAAGCGATAGAACTTCCAAAAGTGCCGCCGAACGTTTGTAAAAACCTCATAGCAGACATCAAAATAAATTCCATTTTTTCGAACGTCCTATGTCTTTTGATCGAAGCCTATCGCTCGTGAGCGCTAACTGTCTCGCCAATTACCGCTTGTTTTGACTGGCATAATGCGGCACGCCACAGTCTGTGCCTACTAATCAAAAGAGTAAAACCGAAAATAATTTCGCTTTCAAAATTCAAATTAGTTTCTTCTCTTAAGTTGCTTGCTTTCTTGGTGTCACTATTGATAAGCGAACATCGGTGACTCCACGCAAAGCGTCATGCCTGGAGTAATTCCGACTTCTGCAAGACTTCTAGAGTCGGCCAAAGGCCTTCCCCTGCGAGCACCCGTGATCATGCGAGAGTTCTTTATAATTTCGCCTGAGGTCTTTTCGCGCAACTGCCACGAATACCCATATTCAAAAGCTTGCACCTTATCCTTTAGTTTGAAATAAATTTCATTTGTAAGTTCCCCCAATGTCTCAAAAGCTGCTGTTGGAAAAACAAACAAAGCAGCCTCATCATCGAGAAACTTTCGCGCATCAACAGATATTGTCGTGGCTTTGTCGATTTCTTCAGTAACCTTTTCAAGAAGGCCTTGGGCATTTTCTTGGGAACTGAATTCAAAAGATGATTTAAATGCCTGTCGCACTTTTTCTTTTAAATCGTGCTGCTGCTCTTGAAGTTCCTTAGTATGTTTGGTGCGAGACTCCATTCCTCGTAAAAAACCATCATCAGATTTGTAATCATTCGGAGCGTATAATTTTTCGTGATGACAACTAACGAGCCACCCAAATGTGCCTAATACAATTATAGGGAATATTACTAAAAACCATACAAGAGGCAATCGCTCTGCAGGTTGAGGAGAGCTATTAAGGCCCAAAGTCAATGCCGCAAAGCCGTATATCATTACGATAAATAACGCAATGATTCCTAATGGGTTTTTTGCTAACCCCTTAGCTGCATTTCCGAACGTCCGAATGTCCAAAGTTAAAATCTTCCTTGTCTGATAGAGTTGTCGTAGGTGTTTGATTTTATGTGCATCATACTTTTTTAGTCAGTGATGGTCTAGAAAAAAACTTAAACGTCTTCCTGTCATTTGTGATTAGTTCGATATCTTTAAAAACTGGTTTTCTGGATCGAAGATGGTTCTACTGATAATTTAGCATCTTGCCAGTCGCAGCACCCTAGCGATTGGTTCGCTTTCGTCGATTCCTCACCTTCACGACAGACTGCTTCTGGCCGTTTTCTGCCTCTCGTGAAAGGCTAAAAACGGCCAAAAGCAATTTTCCAATATGGCTAAGAATTCCGCCAACCTAGTGAGCAATAGGTCTTCTTATCAACCAGGCAAACGAGGTAACCCCCAACCACCTTGGCCATCCAGAGACATTATCGACAGCAGATAGTTATCGATTTGCCGGAGGCTGACCGTGTGACAGAGGCTCTTTTCCATCAAGCTGCGTAGTTCCAAAACTCGCGCGCACCAATCGTTATAGCGATCAACTTTTCCGAAGACACGCCAACCTTTGTAGCTGTGGCCCAACTCGTCCATAACCCACGACCATCCTTCACGAACATACGAATCCACAATGGGGAAGAATTCTGGCCGGTGAAAGTGAAGGTACTTCGAGGCGAGGCTGCTGTTCTCGCGGTTATTGGCGGTCGTCAGCGCTTGACAAAGCTCAAGATGGATAGCCGTGGCTTCCGGCAAGCGGTCATTCGTGAGCTTGTCATTCATTCCGATGGCGTCCAATAACTTGGCACACTTTGACACAGCAATAGCCTCGGCAGCCGCAATGACGACTTCAAGCGCTTGCCTCTCATCCTTAACATGCCCTTGGGTTTTTCTGCGCTCCACCGAGGCGGAGTAAGTGCGCCCGATTAGCATCAGTTTGCCAATGATTTGCGGTCTATCGATGTTGCTAGGATGACTCGCAACAGCGTGATATAGCATTGAGTTCAGCACATCGAAGGGTGGACAACCCTGCCCATTTCCAAGCCAGTGCAACTGCGGCGGAAATACAGGTAGGAGGTTTAACTTCTTCTTTTTCATTGTGCGCTTATCCGACGCTTTGTCTCATCACGTGCTTCAGCAATCGAACTGTACGCTCCCGATAACAAAGTATCGATGGCGCACCAGATCCGTCCGGTCACATAAATTTTGCCGTTGGGCAATGGCTCTGCGGGTTTCATCGCTGGTCCTAACTTATATACGACGCACTCACTACTGCTCTTTGACCATAATGGGTTTATATCCGACGGGCTCGCGACTCGCTCGAAGCTGTCCACGTGATGCACGGAAAGCAATTTCCCTTTGTATCGAAAGCCAATGTAGTTAGGGGGAACGACAGGCCAGCCGCTCTTTCCGATCGGGTGGTAGTAGTGCCCATCGCTCACCACCACATCTAGATAGGAGTAAGGATTCTCTACCCGTATCCGGTCAGCAGAGAGCACTACCAAGTACACGTCATTGTTGGTTACTCGATCCACCGAAACGTACTCCTTGTAGTGTTCTATCAGCTCTCTAAGCCACAGTTTCTCTTCCTGGCCTGATGCCTTTGCGCGAGCCTCGCTTGCCAAAATTTGCAAGTCACGCCACGAAAAATGTGTGACCTCATCTTTGATGGATGTGGGCAGGAGTCGACGAGCATCCGTCTGGTCTGCGGCGCTGAGGGAGACGAAACGGTGGTGGCGAAGATGTTGTGCGAGACGTGGCATGTAACGGTTGTACTGAGCGTCATCGACGACACTCCACCAACGTTTGGCCTCAACGATGACGTGGATGCCGTCGCCCATGATCTCAAGATCTGTGAACCCGCCATCCTCGGCGTGTTTCTGAGTTTCGATTCGGATACCGCGAATCGACACTTTCTCGTCAAAGATCCTCTGGAGAAAAAGTGCAAGTAGAATAGGGCTTTGGCTTAGCGTCCAACTCAACGCCAAGGTACCGCTATTTTCGTCGCTCCCTCGCAATCGAAATACGCTGGGGGCTTTTGAACCATTTATCCTCAGCATTCGGACGTACTTACCATTATCAAAAAGATGAACGTATATAGTGCCTGCATCAGGGTCATGGATGTCAAAACGCTAGTGCTGATTGCTAAGTTTTTCCTACCTTAGATTTCGAATGTCCGGTTTTGGCCGATAACTACCGGTGACGAAGGGAGGCAATCGACCCAATGCAGCCAATCAACAGCGATAGAGCCGGCCAAAAAGCAGGCAGTCATCCTCAATCGAGCTCAGTGAAAAGCTGACGTTAGGTTTCGTCTGGGAAATCCGGAGCGATTCAGGGATGAGGTATTTGCCCGCCGAAAATCGCCGGTAGGTCCGTTCGAAAGTCGGCAGGAAGGTCTTGATTGTAGTGCCAGAATGCGACTCAAGCCGCGCTCACTTACATCCTATACGGCTAGGCAATTGCCCCTGCTTCGACTTCAGAACGTCCTGAATGGGCTGTGGCAGATTCCCCCAGAAGGTAAGTCCTGATCGTTCCTCGATCTGGGCAACCGTCACCTGATAGGCACAAAAGCTTGCGTCACGAGGGGTCTCTTGATTCATCACGAACGATGCATAAAGCCCATTTTCTGGTGAGCTGCCTACGAAGATGATCTTCCAGTATCCGCTAGGGATCGTATGCACCTTGTTCGTTCCTGGTAGCGTCCCTACGAAATGTTCATAGAGCGGCCCCGTGGCTACGTATACCTGGGCGATAGAAGGGTCTTTGCTGAGATTTCTCTCCTGATCCTCAAGGCGGGCCCAAGGTCCTTGGTTAAGGTCGGATTTCTGAGGAGTGATGTTCGACAGGTAGTTCAGGGTTTTCCAGTCAGGAACACCGCCCATGGAAGCAAGGTTGGCTTGATGCCCGCGATCGATCTTGAGCGCAACATTGGCGCCGTTATAGTCCACGGGATCAAGCGTTTCACCTGCTGGGACGTCGGGGTCTGTCTTCCAGTTACGTGGACGGCCGCTTGCTGGCGAGTCCTTCGTGATCTTGTACGACACCCAGTTCGCAAACTTGGTCGAGCCATTATTGTTGAGCGTATACGCCTGGCGATTCAGCGTCAGGGGACTGCCGCCAGTAGGGCACCCCACTGAACAGTTATCAAATTGTAGGGCCGGCTCGGGCTGTCCGCGGCTAGCGAGTGCAGACTCGTTCGATCTATCGGTTGTGGTGCAGGCTGCTACAAGTGGGAACAGTAGGCAACCTAGGTATTTGAGCTTGAAACATCCTTGCATGGTGGATCTCCTTGTCGTACGAGCCTGAGGCTAACTGAGTGGATGAATCTCCTCTCCCAGTTCCACTACTCCCCAATTGCTAAATGTTCTGACAGTTAGAATAACGGCCTGTCGAGTTACCCACGTCTCTCACCGGGCCACCGCAGTAAGACCTTCGCAAACTCATAAACCTGCCAAGGTCCTGAGCGGGAAGATTTCCTGAGGTGACTCGCTAGCTCAGAGTCGAAAACCCTTCTTTGCTCCTGACTTTCTTGTAGAAGACGTACAGCACAAGCCCAACCAGGGTGCTGACAAGAAAGCATAACCAGACCGCCCAAAGCACCTTTTGTGCAGCCTCGTAAAATGACATCGTACCGTTGTAATCCCGCTGGCTAAGAATGACGTTTGAAAGCAAATTGGTCGCGAGCCCTGCGCTGAAAAACGGGATCAAATACAGCGCGACCTGATACTGGTCCCTGAGGTCCTTGTCCTCTAAGGTGGAATCCGGCAAGAGCCCCAAAATACTTTGAACCATCCCCAAAAAAAGTGCTGCCCACAGAAGCAGAAGTATTGACGCCGCCACATCCATCCATTTGGGAGTCTTTGGGTCACGTATAGCGATCAACATAACAGCTGAGCCTATGCCGCCTAGAACAGTTGCACCAATATGAAAATATCTAAATGATTCACTCAACCGCTGGTCTCCCTTCCGAGCTGAAAATTTGGTTCCACGAGCATCTCGATATCGACCACATCGCCGTTAGCTTGAGGTGTTCTTCCGGCTGACTCAGCGTAACCGTCCTGTAGACACGTCTTGACGAAATCATCTTAGGCCAATGGCGCGAGCAAGACGCCCTTGTTGACGGTTGCGTTTGAGCATTTACGAGCTGTTGGTGTCCGGGAGAGGGCCTTTAGCCCAGTGGTCAGATGCTTCCCCGCTCAGGTAAGGCAGAACCTCACGGGCCGTATCTGCGAACCGAGTAGTACTGTTGCCTTTATTGTCATATCTGAACCAGTGATCGCCTCCCATAACCGCCCCTAAACGAATACGCTTGCTCGGATGAAGGTGTGCTGCGACTACTTTTGCCGGAGGAATCTGTTCACCCCAAGACATAGTCGTTCCCTCAGCGGGGCTAACAGCTACCTCAATGGCGAATCCCCCTCCATGCCTATCAAATTGAAACGTGATCAGATCAATTTGCTGTCCTGTATTGCGGCGAAAATGGGGAGGCGCCCCCTTAAACCCCATGCTGCGAAGGATCGGGATGACATGTTCCTTTAATGCTGCATCGATTTTTTCGCGTTCCATTGCATTACTCACACAGCCCACTCCTACGTCGCGGCCCAAGTGCTTACGAAGGTTTGTCCAACTCCGTCAAACGCGCCTTGGCTAAGGAAATACCCGAGCAACGTGCAGACGATGCCGGGGACCCAGTGGTTTAGAAACGTAATCAGCTTGGACATTGGAAATGTCATCCGTGGCGGTGGGAGAATTCAAAAGCATGCCACCCGGTCAATTTTGGTTCCACTCAACTGAATGCACTTTGATAGGCCTGACCGAAGGCGAAGTCAGAATCACAAAAATCGACTCATCCTCAAGGCTCGCCATCACCCGAAACCGCCCCTTGCCATACCAGTTTCCTTGCAGCACTCCTCCACCGCATTTGCAAAGGTAAGGCCCCGATTCTTATGAGGCCACAGGGATGCCCCTTCCGCTAAACAAGACAAACACAGCGAGTCTCCATCTCTCACTTTTCCTGGTCGTAGCCCTTCTTTCCGGCTGTACTTCAACGCCCTATAAAGATCCGGCTGTCATTGCATTGAACATCAGGGAAATGCCCATGGCTGCTCAGTCCCCTGCAATTGCGTTACAGGTTGAGCACTCTCCAGATGTTCGTCTTGGACGATACACGAAGGCCAGCACATCACCCCGACCAGACCAATTGGACCTGCTGAGCCAGGTGGTCAACATCCAAATACCTCAAAGCCTTACGCCAACCGTCCAGAACGCACTGACCTACGTATTACGCTACTCGGGCTACAGCTTGTGTCCAGCGACAAGCGAGTTACGCCAACTCTACGTACATCCTCTGCCTGCTTCGCACTATCGTCTGGGCCCCATCACCTTGCGCAACGCATTGGTGACGTTAGCGGGATCGGCCTGGCAGCCAACGGTTGACGAGAAGGCGCGGCGCATCTGTTTTGTCTCGCAGATGGCACCGGCCATTCCAGCCCGTCTCATATCAAATCCAGAACGCTCGTTGACGGAGATGAAGCAATGAATCGGCCCTCTCTCTCAACGCTCCAAAATGGAGCCTTGGTGCTGCTCAGCGCGACTTCGCTGTACCTCATGACTGAAGTGGCCGGGCTCTCTACAGCCATAGGAGGACGTCCCTCAACAGACCAGCTTGAGGCCTTGCAACTTCAACTCGACAGACTGGACAGTGACGTTAACGACGCAAAACAGCCAGGCTTTGTGACACTGGAAGATTTTGAGCTCAATCAACAGACGCTCACCGAGCGTCTGGATGCCTTGGATCAAGCCCCTGATCATTGCGAAAGCATCGAGCAATTGCAGGACGAGCTTGCAGCGCTATCGAAAGATGTCATGAGCGCGAAGACTCAGTTGCTCCGCCTAGAGACGGCTGTTGAGAACCGTACAGTCGCCGCGCCTAAAGGTGTTGAGCCACGCCTCACCAAACCAGCAGCCCCCCTTCCTGCTCGTAAACCAGCCTCTTTGCCTTTCAACATCCTAGGGGTCGACTCAAGGGGCGGAGAAATCTTCCTGGCCGTTGCTGCCTTCGATCTATCCCACCTGGCCGATGTCATCCTGATGCGGCCTTCTGCCTCATTCATGGGCTGGAGGCTGAACTCTCTCCTCCCAGATGAAGCCCACTTCATACGACCTGATGGTTCTTCACACCTCGTGACGATCAGATAGGCAAACGACATGAAATTGATCACTAAAGTCGTTTTGCTTGGCGCCCCACTTCTGACGACCTGGCTGACAGCAGTTGCCGAAGATCATCAATCCGCAATCGAAAGAAGCCGTCTGCAAGAGCACCTCACCTCCTCCCTGGAACAGTCAAAAGCCAGGGCATGGAATCTGCAACCGGAGGAATGGCAACGCTACAAGCTTTTGATGGAAGGGCCTTTGGGCCTCTACTCACCGGGTATCGATCCGCTGACAGCGTTAGGCATCGAAGCGCGTACCCGCGAGGAGCAGAAGCGATTCACGGAGATGCAGGCGCATGCGGAATACAACCGCGTCACGAAGCTGTTCGCTTATCAGAACGCATATAACGAAACCTTCGCCCGCCTTTATCCCAATCTGCTCCCGGTGGACCTACTCGGCGCCTCACCCACCGTTCAGTCGTCACCCGTGACGCTGCCCGCAAGACGGGCCGTTTTCGTGTCTATCGACTGCAAGGGTTGTATTGAACGGGTTCAACGCTTGCAGAGCGCCAACCATCCCTTTGATCTCTACGTTGTCGGCACGAAAGGCAAAGATGAGTTGATCCGCGGCTGGGCAGATAATGCCCGTATCGACATCCAGAAAGTCCGCAATCGCGACATCACCCTGAACCACGACGCGGGTCGCTGGAACAGTGTCGGCGATAAGGGCAGCTTTCCCGCCGTGATGCGCCAGGTGAATGGCCAATGGCAACGGCAGTGAACTTCAGCGGAATGCTGCTCAGTGGTTGTCTTAGCTTTACCTGCACCCCTGCCGCTGAAATCCCTCCCCCTGCCTATCAGCTAGCGACTTATGGCAGTGATGTTCCAGCAGAGGTTCTTTATGCGCTTGCCGTGCAAGAGAGCGGAGTCCTATTACGTGGGACGCTGATTCCCTGGCCCTGGACCTTGAACGTCGCAGGCAAGCCCTATCGATTCGCACATCAAGATGACGCGTGCACCGCGCTTATACAGGCCTTGAATCGGGTGGGTGCGAAAGCGGTTGATGCAGGCTTGGGCCAAATCAATCTCGGCTGGAACGGCAGTCATTTTGTTCATCCGTGCGAAGCGTTGAACCCGTATCGAAACCTCCAGGTCGCCACCGCTCTCCTCCAGCAGCATAAGACCCCAGACACCACCTGGATCACCGCCGCCGGACGTTATCACCGCCCTGCGGGAGGTCCACCGGCCGCCCGCTATCGCACGTCTTTCGCCAATCACCTTAGTCGTATCACGCAACCAGCCCTTCAAGGAACGAAGTCACCATGAAATGCACACTCTCAATGGGCGCCCTCTCGCTGGCGTTTTCCACCCTTTCCTGGGCAGCGCTGAATGGGGCCGAGGACTCGGGTTGGACCTCGACTGTGCCCGACTACCGCATCCTGAATCCTCCAACTGAGCGAACGTCGACGAAAGCCACTGCGCTCCCACTGGTACGCCTGGATCCTTACAGTGAAGCGGACATGTTGCCGGTGAAGTCGGAGCGACTCAGCCCAGGCAAGGTCGAAAAGCGAGTGACCAACTACCCAGGATTGGCTTCCATTTTCCTGATTGGGGACGACGACCTTTCGCGACGTTGGTTATCGTCACGCAAGGAGGTGCTACTGCAACTCAATGCCGTGGGCCTGGTGGTCAACGTTCAACAGATAGGAGCCCTCACAGCGCTACGCGACCTCGGCACAGGATTGGAGATGGTGCCGGCATCCGCTGACGAGCTTGCAGAGCGCTTAGGCATTCAACACTACCCCCTGCTGATAACGGCATCCGGTATAGAGCAGTAGCCATGGCCAACTCTCATACCATCGAGGCACTACTGCGCCCTGCCGTTGAGCTTTTCACCGTGACCGTCTGCGCTATTGGGGCATTTTTGAGTCTCTTTGCCCCCTGGTCGTTAGCACTTACACCATTGTTTGGAATGGCGGCAGCCGCCTTCTTTTTGATCTTTGGTTGGATACGCCTACAGCAAGCGCTATTCGTCCTGCGTTATCGCCGGAACATTCGCCGCCTGCCTCGCTACGTCATGACCAGCAAAAACGTCCCCGTGAGCAACCGGCGTCTGTTCATAGGCATAGGCTTCAAGTGGGAGCAACGTCACACCCAGCGCCTGACACAAACCTATCGACCAGAGTTTCGCAGGTACGTGGAGCCCACAGCACTTTTCCAGGCTGTCAGACGCATGGAGGAGCGAATGGAATATGCTCGCTTTCCAATGAATGTGCTTCCCAAACTCACGTCTTGGGACAACCCACTCAACCCCGTACGCCCCCTGCCCCCCGTTGGTGGCTCTGCGCGTCTACATGGGGTTGAGCCAAACGAGGTTGAGGTATCGCTGCCCCTCGGCGAACGCGTGGGTCATAGCCTGATTCTGGGTACTACCCGAGTGGGTAAAACCCGTTTGGCCGAACTGTTTATCACCCAGGATATTCGCCGAGTGAAGTCTGTTGGCGGTCTAAGAGAGTTCGAGCCGGTGATCGTGTTTGACCCAAAGGGCGATGCCGATCTACTCAAACGCATGTATATCGAAGCCCGACGAGCAGGTCGCGAGGGAGAGTTCTACGTCTTTCATTTGGGTTGGCCGGACTTCTCTTCTCGATACAACGCCATTGGACGTTTCGGCAGAATCTCAGAAGTAGCCAGCAGGATTTCAGGGCAGTTGTCGGGGGAAGGCAACAGCGCAGCCTTCCGTGAGTTCGCCTGGCGTTTCGTCAACATCATCGCGCGCGCCCTGGTAGAGCTTGGCGTTCGGCCCGACTACCTGAAGATCCAGCAGCATGTGATCAACATTGATTCGTTGTTCATCGAATACAGCGGCCATTACTTCGCCAAGCACGACACCAAGGCGTGGGAGGTGATCGTAACCATAGAGGGTGCACTGAACGAAAAGAACACCCCATTCAACATGCGCGGTCGCCAAAAGCGGGTGGCCGGGATTGACCATTATCTCTCCAAAACCCGCGTGGCCGATCCCGTCATGGATGGGCTGCGTTCAGCAGTGCGGTACGACAAGACCTACTTCGACAAGATCGTTGCGTCCTTGCTGCCCCTTCTGGAAAAACTGACTACCGGCCGTATGGCAGAGCTGATATCGCCCAACTACACCGACCTGAATGATCCTCGCCCCATCTTCGACTGGATGCAGGTCATCCGCAAACGCGCGATTG
>Ga0163161_10003192_pt1 | contig 11525 bp, 10 predicted proteins | sample S45metaG_FD_129847 | JGI IMG/M metagenome (GOLD analysis project Ga0163161, IMG submission 129847) | Switchgrass rhizosphere microbial communities from Kellogg Biological Station, Michigan, USA - S4-5 metaG | ecosystem: Host-associated > Plants > Roots > Rhizosphere > Soil | place: USA... | reverse complement strand
TGTCTCTGCATAAAGCATCCCTCCATCGGGCGGATTTTGGTACAATAACATAAATGAAGGATTTCTGAGATTAAAATTATGGAAAATATTTTTTTACTCATAAACCTTTAATAAACAATTAGATATTCTATTTATATAGCATCATACTGTAATTTTTGTATTACATTTAAAAACACATATGTTACAATTTACTGCACACCCTGCCAAATGTTAAAAAAAATACTTTATTTTTACTCACTTTTTAGCAAGCACACTACATGGAGCTTTACATAAAATACAACATAGACATGATTTGCAAGGTCCTGCTGCAACAACAGCTGGATAAATATAATATTGATTGCAGGGTTACAGAACCGGGTTATGTTAAGTTTAGGGAAAATATCCCTATGGAAACCTACCACAAACTGGTTAAGTCGTTGAGTGAATTTGGCATTGAGATTGTTGACAACCAAAAAAGCATATTAGTACAAAAAATAAAAAATGCAATTATAGAAATGCTCTATGCAGATAAAGGCGTTCAGTCGCTTAAAATATCTACTTTTCTTTCTGAAAAACTTGGAGAAAGCTACCGAACGCTGTCACAGGTCTTTTCAGAGGTAACTTTTATTTCTATAGAAAATTTTATCATTTTGCATAAGATCGAAAGGGTAAAACAGTTATTGCTTACCGAAAATCTTTCGCTTACCGAAATCTCATTTATGATGAACTACAGCAGTGTAGCTTATCTTTCACAACAGTTTAAAAACATTACAGGTATAACACCCACAGCGTTTCAGAAGATAATGAAGCAGAAACGATACGCTTAAACATATAACAATAACTTAAGAACAAAATAAAATAGATGCGACCTACTAAATTGCACATAATGCTGGCCGATGACGACGAAGATGATCGTTTGTTCTTTAAAGAGGCTTTTGAAGAAGTGAAAATTGACTACACCATCTCTACTTTTAATGATGGTGAGCAGTTAATGGAACATCTTTATGATACCTCAAACCCACTACCGGATATTGTTTTCCTGGATCTTAACATGCCAAGGAAATCAGGTATAGAATGCCTTAAGGAAATAAGGGCTAATGAACGCCTACAGAGAATATCTGTCGCCATTTATTCCACTTCTTCGTCTGAACAGGATATAGAAGACACTTTTGTATCTGGTGCTAATGTATATATCAAAAAGCCTAACGATTTCAATATGCTTAAAAAGATATTGAGCGACGTTGTACATATCAACTGGCAGTATATTACTGACGGTTTAAACAAAGACAGTTTTATTTTAAGTCTATAAGACGAAAGTTTACAGCATAAAAAAAGGTATCTGCCCCCCAGCTCGATACCTTTTTTATTTTGTTTAAGCATTATTCAAAATCCTTGACGAATATGTTTAACGCTTCAGAAATACCATTGCCATTATTAATTTCTGAATAACAATGACAACACTACAAAAATAGCAGATTGACAAAGGACTTAGTTATATAATTTTACACATCCTGTTATACTTTAAAACAATGCATTTGCAACATTATGCGAACCCAGGAATTTATCATTCTGAAATTCAGTATATTCTTAAATTAGTCTTAAAAACATTATACAAGGGCTTTTGAAATCCTTATATTTGTTACACTGCATACTATGTGGTTTATTATATACCAATTTGAAATAATAATGGAAACAATTTCTACCCCATCGTTCTTAGAAAACCTTCGTAACGTAACTGCAAAATCTCATATTGCTCTTGAAGAGCTGCCAATATCAAAATCCATAGTAAATCCTGAAATCACAAAAGACGAGTATATTTTGTATCTGGATTTAATGAAAGATGTTATCAACGATGCTGAAAATAATATTTTTCCACTTACAGCTAATATAATTACAGACAGTGCCGACAGGCTTAGAGATCATTTACTTGATAACGATTTTAAAGCACTTGGGCATACTAAAACCTATACAGATTCAAAACCTCTCAGCGCAGGCATCTCTAATCTGACTCCTGCTTTTGCATTAGGTATCTTTTATGTACTTGAAGGGTCTAACCTGGGCGGAAGGGTTATATTTAAAAATATCAACACTGCACTGGGATATGACGTAGAGAGCGGCGCATCTTATTTTTCCGGTTATGGCGGCACAACAGGCAGCCATTGGAGAACTTTCATTGAAATGCTCACAAAATATGAAGCTGCAAATGATAATGCTGACGAAATTATTGCAGGCGCAGATTATTGTTATAATGCCATAAGCAAGCATCTTGTAGAGAACAGCTCTAAATAAAAAGAGAATCACCCCTAATTAATTTTATGCAGATAAAAGATATTGTAAATCGTGACATAGTTAACCTTACTAACTGCGAACAGGAACCTATACACATACCCGGCAGCATACAGCCGCATGGTTTCCTGATTGGATTAAAAGAGAATTCATTTATTATAGACTATTGCAGTGCAAACACCCTTGAGTATATAGGCATAAGCCATACATCTCTTTTAGGGAAAAGCATGCAGGATGTTTTTGGAAGTACAGCTACAACTTGCTTACAGGAGTATATAGCAAACGAACAAATGCTTTCTTCATCGTTATTAAAACTTACGCTGGAAGGGAAAGATTATCTGTGCACCGTTCACAATAGCAATAACATTTATATACTGGAGGCAGAGCCGGTAAACACAGACAATAAAAAGGTAAGTGACGTTTATAATCAAACGTCGCAGTTCCTTCTTTATATGCACGACACCCATACCCTAAAGCAATTATGCCAGCTGGTCGCAAACGGTGTTCGTGAAATTACCGGTTATGACAGGGTAATGGTATACCGCTTTGATAAGGACTACAATGGCGAGGTATTTGCCGAAGCTGTACGCGACGACCTTGAACCATTTTTAGGCCTTCATTATCCGCATACCGATATTCCGCCGCAGGCAAGGGAACTCTACATGAAAAACCTGCTTAGGCTTATTACAGATATTGATTATACTCCGGTACCCTTGTATACCGTAGATGATACTCAGGATAAAAACCTTGACCTTAGCCTTTCAATACTGCGAAGCACATCGCCTATCCATGTGCAATACCTGCACAATATGGGTGTTGGCGCAACACTTACCATATCGCTTATTTATAAAAAGAAATTATGGGGGCTTATAGCCTGTCACCATTATTCGCCCAAGAACCTTACTCCCGAAATAAGGCTTGCGGCGCAATTGCAAGGTCATTTTATTACTTCTCAAATAGACTTGAGACAGGCTACGGAAGAATATGATGTAGCACGTAAAACCAATGAAGAACTTAAAAAGTTAGATACTTTTATACTTACCGGCAAAGAGTCAGGGACATTTAAAGATCTTTTAAAAACTGACGGATTACTTGAACTATGCAATGCTGCAGGAGCAGCAATTGTATATGGAGGTGCGGTGTACAGCCACGGAATTACGCCTACAGAAGACGAAATCCAGGATCTGGCCAACTGGCTCGCCACCCATACCAACAACGGTAGTTTTCATACCGATAAACTGTTAGACTACCTGCCCAACAGGCTTGAAATGTGCGGGCAGACATCGGGACTTATATATCATTCTCTTGACACCGAAAGCAATAACTGTATTATATGGTTCAGGCCGGAAACAAAAACAGAGGTTAACTGGGCAGGAGATCCTAATAAGGCGATTGTTAAAGATAAAAATGGGCTATATCCGCGTAACTCATTTAAACTCTGGAAAGAAATTGTAAGCTGCACCAGCAAACCATGGATTCAGCCTGAAATAACTACGGCTGCCAGCTACGCAAACAGCCTGCAACGCCAGATAAACCTGTTAATAATAAGCGAGGAAGAAGAAAAATACCGTAAACTAAGTGAACTGCTTAAAGAGACAAACTCTGAACTGCAAAACATAAACTGGATAAGCACGCACGATCTTCAGGAGCCGCTAAGAAAAATACAAATTATCTCGTCCAGAATATTAAGTAAGGAGAAAGACATCTCAGAAAATGTACAGGATTCTATAAATAGAATGAATCACTCAGCAGGCAGGATGCAGACGCTTCTTGCCGATATATTAAAGTATACCAAATTAAGAAATACAGATGGCGCTTTTGAACCGGTAGACGTGAACAAACTGATTGAGGAACTAAGGGACGAAATGGCAGAAACCCTTAACGAAAAAGGGACTGTTATTTATGATGAAGAACTGCCAAAAGTAAAAGGTGTACCATTCCTGTTAAAGCAGCTGCTATCTAACCTAATAGCAAATTCTATAAAATATGCCGCCGCCGACAGAAGCCCTGAGATTAAAATTACAGCCAGCCCTGTCCCTATGACATATAACGGTGTTGACAATGAATTTTATAACGTGATACACGTAACAGATAATGGCATTGGCTTTGAGCCGCAATTTGCAGAATCTATATTCAATATATTTACAAAACTCCATGCTTCGTCAGAATATAAAGGATCGGGCGTAGGCTTGGCGCTTTGCAAAAAAATAATGCAAAACCATAAAGGCTACATAACTGCAGTAAGCGAGTTTGGGAAAAGCACAACTATAAGCATGTATTTTCCTGTAAACCACGAGTAGGGAGTGCATTAAACATAAAAAAGCCCTGATAATTACTATCAGGGCTTTTTTATGTAGAAGAAATACGACTATTCTTTATCTTTCTTGTTTGCTTTTCTTTCTTTATAAAGTTCGATAGCACCACCGGTTACCCAGTACATTACAAAAGGCACAAGGAACATCATTAACCAAAAACCTATTGAGATTATGGTTAGGAAAGCAAGAAAACCAAGGTATTGTGTAAATTCCATTTTTTTAGTATTTGAATTCAGCCCCAAATATAGGGCGAATATTTATTTTTACCAACAACTGCCCTTTAAAATCATTATAAATTATTTACGAAATCATTTTTTAAACCTGTGCATAATCCGTATTTTTGGCAGGCTTATAAACTGACCGGGACACACGGTCAGGCACTTAGGCATCATTACTATCAACAAACAAATACAACAATAAAACATTCTGAAAATGGAATACAGGATTGAAAAAGACACCATGGGTGAAGTACAAGTACCTGCAGACAAATACTGGGGTGCACAAACTGAACGTTCAAGAAACAACTTTAAGATAGGCCCATCAGGTTCTATGCCAAAAGAGATCGTTCAGGGTTTTGCTTACCTTAAAAAGGCTGCTGCTTACGCTAATCACGATCTTGGTGTGCTTTCTGCAGAAAAACGTGATGCTATCGCACAGGTTTGTGAAGAAATTCTTGAAGGCAAACTTGACAACGAATTTCCGCTTGTAATATGGCAAACGGGTTCCGGAACACAGAGCAACATGAACGTAAACGAAGTTGTAGCTAACAGGGCTCAGGTGCTTGCCGGAGGTAAAATTGGTGAAGGCGAACCTGTTCTTAAAGCAAACGACGATGTAAATAAATCACAGTCTTCTAACGACACATACCCTACAGGCATGCACATTGCTGCTTACAAAGCTGTGGTAGAGGTTACTATCCCCGGAGTTGAAAAACTGCGCGATACGCTTAAAGCAAAATCTCAGGAGTTTATGAATGTGGTAAAAATAGGCCGCACACACCTTATGGATGCTACTCCCCTAACGCTTGGGCAGGAACTTTCAGGATATGTTGCACAGCTTAATTATGGCCTTAAAGCGGTTAAAAATACGCTTGCCCACCTTTCAGAAGTTGCCCTTGGCGGTACTGCTGTAGGTACAGGTCTTAATACACCGGATGGATATGATGTAAAAGTAGCAGAGTACATCGCTAAATTTACAGGACACCCATTTGTTACAGCAGAAAACAAATTTGAGGCACTTGCTGCCCACGATGCAATCGTAGAAACACACGGTGCGCTTAAACAGCTTGCAGTATCACTTAACAAGATAGCTAACGATATCCGTATGCTGGCTTCGGGCCCGCGTTCAGGAATTGGTGAGATATTTATCCCTGAGAATGAGCCGGGATCATCTATTATGCCAGGTAAAGTGAATCCTACGCAATGTGAGGCACTTACTATGGTTTGTGCACAGGTTATGGGTAACGATGTGGCTATCACTATCGGAGGTACACAAGGCCACTACGAACTTAATGTATTCAAACCGTTAATGGCGGCTAACTTCCTTCAGTCGGCAAGGCTTCTTGGTGATGCATGTGTATCGTTTGACGAGCATTGCGCACAGGGAATTGAGCCTAACCACACACGTATTAACGAGCTTGTAAACAACTCGCTAATGCTTGTTACTGCACTTAACACAAAAATTGGGTATTACAAAGCTGCTGAAATCGCTCAGACAGCACACAAGAACGGAACAACGCTTAAAGACGAAGCTGTTCGCCTTGGCTATGTAACCCCTGAAGATTTTGACGCATGGGTTAAACCTGAAGAAATGGTAGGGAAAATAAATTAATTTTTTTCGATATATTTTAAAGGCCATCTGAAAAGGTGGCTTTTTTTATTTTCGGTCGTTTTTAACATAGCGCAGCGAAGTCGAAAAATCCATATTTATTATCCTGATATTTCTCCTTCTTCAAAAGGACAAAAAATGCATAAACTATTATCTTTGCTTTACAAAAATACATTATGCAAATAACGATACGCCCTGCTGAAACAAAAGACCTACCGGGAATACTGGAAATAATGAACCATAACATACTGCACAGTACCGCAGTATATGATTATGAACCTAAATCATTAGATGAAATCCAGGGTTGGTTTAACGAAAGACAGCAGGATGGTTTCAAATTGATTGCAGCTGAATATAATGGCAGTGTAGCAGGATATGCTGGCTACGGAATTTTTAAGCCTAAAGCGGGCTACCGATTTACAGTAGAACATTCCGTTTATGTATCGGAAGAATTTCACGGAAAAGGTATCGGTAAATTATTGATGGCAGAACTTATTGCCATTGCAAAAAAAGAAGGAATACATAGCATGATAGGCGTAATTGATGCCGATAACGCGGCAAGCATAGCATTCCACAAACAGTTTGGATTTACCGAAACCGGCTTTCTTAAGCAGGCAGGCTTTAAATTTGAACGCTGGCTAGATGTAACTTTTATGCAGCTGCTATTTGATTAAATCTTCTTCTCGATTTTTTGAAGGATATCGTTCATCATCTCGGTCTGTATCTTTTGGATCTCTATAAGCGATTGCTCCTGGTGCATCACTAAGTGGTCTATCTTCTCGTGCAGCATACGTATTTCCAGCTCCGATTTAAGGTTTATCATATAGTCATTCTGTGCTTTTTCACGGTCTTTTTCGCCCTGGCGGTTCTGGCTCATCATGATAACCGGAGCCTGTAAAGCAGCCACACACGAAAGAATAAGGTTAAGCAATATGAACGGGTACGGATCAAAACCTTTGTTAGAAAGCAAAAATACATTTCCTGCAATCCAGCCTGCCAATATTGCTACAAAAATTATGATAAAGGTCCAGCTTCCGCCAAAAGAAGCGACCCTGTCGGCAACGCGCTGGCCAAAAGTACTTTTTGCATCATCATCCTCAGGATCATCTGCGAGCAGGGTTTTATTCTTAAGCGATTCGACAACCTTAGCTTCCGTTTCAGAGAGTTCGCCAAGTTCACGCTGTAAAAATTCGGTAATATACTTTTCACGGTATTGATTAAGTTCAGTTACAGAAAGATGGCAGCTATCGTCAAAATCAGGGTTATCCTGTTTTATAACCTCATAAATAGGCTGGCGCACCATTGTTGCCGCTACCTTTTCGTTACCCGGAAATTCTTTACCTGATATATCGCTCTTAAACTTTTCCATACAATTAAAACCAGTCTTTCTTTTTAAAATATATTGTCATACAGATGGCCGTAAAAACCATAACACCCAACACCCAGTAATAGCCGTTTTGCGTGTGGAGTTCGGGCATGTTATCAAAGTTCATCCCGTATACACCTACAATAAACGTTAACGGCATAAAGATAACCGAAAAAATGGTAAGGGTTTTCATGATCTGGTTCATTCGCTGGCTTTGCGACGAAAAATGAAAGTTTGAAGCACTCTCAAGCGAAGTGAGGTCATACTCCACCTGATCCAGCATTTCAAGGCATTTTTGATGCAGGCGGGCAAAATAGGTGTGAGACGATTTTCCTATAGTGTCATACTCATCATCCTCATCTTTGGAACTTTTAAGATTATAAAGCGCATCTCGCAGCGGGTTGATGGCACGCTTAATATAATTAAGTTCGTCACGGCTTTTTTCTATATCGTTTATAAAATCAGCTTTGCCGCTAATCTTCCCGTCATGAAGTTCCTCTACCCTGTCTTCAAAACGCTCAATGGTTATAAAGAAATTTTCCATGATGGCATCAAGCAGCAGGTACAGCAGGTAATCGTTCTTCTTTTTGCGCACTACGCCGCCGCCGGTACGAATGCGTTCACGGATATGCTCAAAATAATCACTTTTCTTTTCCTGAAACGAAACGATTACGTTATCTTTTAAAAGAAAGCTTATCTGCTCCGTTTTTATATTGCCATCTTTTTCTTCCGGCAGTACCGACTTTATGCTGAAAAACAAGACATCACCAAGTTCTTCAATACGGGTACGCCTTGAGGTATTTAGTATGTCTCCTGTAATAAAAGGTTCAACATGAAATAAGCCCGTAACTTTTTGTATAAGTTCCACGTCGTGCAAACCATGTATATTCAGCCATTTAACATCATTTACCTGAAGTTCATCTTTGCACTCAGCAACTACCCTGTCCAGCGACACATTCTTATACTCCTCGTAGCCTTCTTCGTCAAAAATAAAAAGCTGCATTGCTACCGGTTCGGTTTTATATTCGCCCGTATACTCAAAATTAAAAGGCTGTACCTTGCGTACCTTACTATATTTAATTCTTTTCACATTATCATTTTTCTACCTATAAATATAGGCGTTTTTTAAAAATCCATTCTATTTTTACAAAAAGTTTAATTCATGCAAACGCTCATTATAAATATAAAGGAACTGCTTCAGGTACGCGAAGTAGGAATAAATAAGGTATCCGGAAAGGAAATGGCGCATCTGCCGCTGCTTAATCATGCCTGGCTGCTTATTGAAGACAACCTTATAGCCGATTTTGGCACTATGGATACCTGCCCTGACACTGATGGCTTAACAATTATAGATGCTGCGGGAAAAGCGGTTTTACCTGCATGGTGCGACAGCCATACGCACATAGTATATGCAGGCAATCGGGTACAGGAGTTTGTAGACAGGATAAACGGGCTTACCTACGAAGAGATCTTTAACCGTGGCGGCGGCATACTGAATTCAGCTAGAAAACTTAATGAAACCAGCGAGGATGATATCTACGAACAATCTAAAAATCGCCTTGAAGAAGTTATGCAGCAGGGAACCGGTGCCGTGGAGATAAAATCGGGCTATGGCCTAACTGTAGAAGGCGAACTTAAGATGCTTCGCGTTATCAAACGCCTGAAAGAAGAATACCCTACTGCCATAAAAGCTACATTTCTGGGAGCGCACGCTTTTCCATCAGAATATAAAGAAAACCACAGCGGCTACATTGATGTTATTGTTAACGAAATGCTGCCAAAGATTGCCGAAGAACAGCTTGCTGATTATATAGATGCCTTTTTGGAAACAGGCTATTTTTCTGTTGAAGAGACCGAGCGCATTATGGAAGCCGGGAGAAAATATGATATGCCGGCTAAAATACACGTAAACCAGTTTACTGCCATTAGCGGTATTGAAGCCTGCGTAAAGCACAACGCCATCAGCGTAGATCATCTTGAGATCGTTACCGATGAAGATATTGAAGCGCTGAAAAATAGTGACACCATGCCGGTTGCGCTGCCTACCTGTTCATTTTTCATAAGCATTCCCTACACACCTGCCCGCAAAATGATGGATGCAGGACTACCGTTAGCCCTTGCCACCGATTTTAATCCCGGTACTACCCCATCAGGTAACATGAACCTTGTAGTAGCTACAGCCTGTATTAAAATGAAAATGACACCGGAAGAAGCTATAAACGCTGCCACTATAAACGGTGCTTACGCAATGGGATTGAGTGAAACCCATGGAAGTATTACCAAGGGTAAAAGAGCAAATCTTATCATTACAAAACCGGTAGCCTCTTATTATCAGCTACCTTATGCTTTTGGCACTAATCTTATAGAAAGTGTTATTATAGAAGGCAAAACGATATAAATCAAAAAAGGCTGTCTTTGTGGAGACAGCCTTTTTCTTACCTTATATTTTTTCCTTATTTAATCGTCTTATTTCAGATTAAATGTTGTTGATGCAGCCATCTGACCTTTATCGAAAACATTTACATGGTAAAGACCTTTAGCAAAATCCTGACCTGAAATGGTCTCGTTTACTTCCATTGTTTTGTTTTCGTAAATAGCGTTAGTTATAAAGCTGTATGTTAACGACTGATCGCCAAAAGCTTCGGTAGCCTTATCGCCAATTACATTGTTATTTGGGTCAATAACCTGTACGTAATACATTTTGTTACCCGCTTTAGCCACTTCATTAGCAGCAATGTTAAAGGTAACCCTTACTACATCAACACGTTTTGCTTTTTCTGTCTGAACAAGTTTACCAGAACTTTTCTCTTTATAAGGCTGTATGTGCAGGTTCAGGATCTGAAGTTTAGCTGCTTTTTCTACAGTTTTAGAAAGGTTTGCATTTTGGTTTACAAGGGTGTCATTATACCTCTTCGTTTCTCCAAGCGCAGTCATGGTACTGTCTCTCTGTGTTGTAAGTGTACCGTTCTCTTCCTTAAGCCTTACGTTTTCAGCTAATAAAGCATCGTGCTCACGCTTAAGTTTACGGTAATCATTTTTGTAGCGCGATAAAGCAGCAACATCACCTTTAGATTTTTTTACTTCAGCAAGAAGTTCCTCAATCTTTGCACGCTCAGCTTCAAGGTCACCCTTAATGGCAGAGTTGTCGGCGATAGCAGCATCATAGCTTGCTTTAGTTTCTTCAAGCTCATGAATAAGCTTGTCTCTTTCAGACATTAATGTCTTCTCCGTTGTTTCGCTGTCTGTACTCATTTTGTACATGTACGCTAAACTTCCCACTAGTAATATCGATAATATTACTATGATAGCTTTTAAGCTAGAGTTACTTTTTTGGTTTTCCATTGTTAAAATATTTTTTTCAAATTTATATTAATTTTAATTTGCCGATATGATTTTAACGAAAAATTAGCGGAAAATAGTATTTTTGACCACAACAAAAACATCATGGAAAACATTATTAAGTTTACAGTAAACGATTTAACAAAGTATACTGCACAACGAAGCGGAGAGATAAAATTTGGCGAAAGGATACTAACTGTTCCCAAGGATGTTAGCATTACAGAATACCTTAAAACCTGCGAAGCAAAATTTGTTCTTTTAGGAATTCCCGAGGACATAGGGGTTCGCGCCAATTTTGGCCGCCCCGGTACGGCTTCTGCATGGGAGTCGGCCATCAAGAGCATCGTTAACCTTCAGCATAACAAATTTAACAAGGGCAGCAACCTGCTTATCCTTGGCAAAATTGATGTAAC
>Ga0163161_10003191_pt1 | contig 11529 bp, 10 predicted proteins | sample S45metaG_FD_129847 | JGI IMG/M metagenome (GOLD analysis project Ga0163161, IMG submission 129847) | Switchgrass rhizosphere microbial communities from Kellogg Biological Station, Michigan, USA - S4-5 metaG | ecosystem: Host-associated > Plants > Roots > Rhizosphere > Soil | place: USA... | reverse complement strand
GCCATGGTGGGTTGCGCCTTGCCGCGCGGGACGCACGCCCGTACGTCAGGGAAAAGACGCACCGCAACAGGGCTGGATGTTACCGAGTGCTACACGGTTGGTAGCAGAAACGATCGTATCGGCCCACAGCCCTGTCATAGGCTTTCAATATGAGTTGGAATGAATGTGCCGGAGCAGATGAGATCTGGCTGCATTATTTTCAGCAATGTTAAGTTATTTTGTCAAAAAAAATGGTATGAGGTTTGTAGGAGTCAACAAGTATTGTACCCGCACCATAAATGTGAGGGCGGAGAGATAGTGATACAGGCTAGGCGGCTTTAGATTGAAGTATCGATGCAAGAAGTTTAGAGTGTGCGTGACTTTTACGAAGTGGCATTTTATCTGAGGTGTTTGTCGCTCTGGGTTGGTGCGTCATATATTTTATGCTTTAGCAACTCAATATCGGCTCTCAGAATTAATCTATTTCTAGAAGCAGGGGCTAAAGGATTTGTAATGAAGGTGAGGCGGCCGCTTTTTAACAGTGATCGAGTATATCCTGGCGGGGTGGATAGCATTTGATCTGCTACTCGACAAGTAACATAGTCTCGGCAAAGATGTTCAATTTTATTTTTTTCTTTCTCATCGATGTAGCGTTCGCCGTAATAGATCTGATGTTCTATAACCCCTGCTTTTAAGAATCGATTGTAAAAGGTTTCCCTAGATATTTGGTATTTTTCGCATAGAGTTGTGATGGGGAAGTCGAGTGAAGAGTTGTCTTTTATGTGAGGTATTGTGGTTTTTATCTTCGCTTGACTCGGTGTATTTATTTTCGCTAGTTTATTAATTAGTCTAGTTGTGATGTCGGACTTTTTGAAGAGGTGTGTTCGACCACTTTTTACCCATGGCCCTGCAAGCGGCGAAACACCATTCGCTACTAGCACTACCACAACACGTGTTTGCGCAATATGGAGTAAGGTAGAAAGCTCGCGGGGCCTTATTGTAGATTCGCCGAATTGAAGAGCATCCTTCTTCGCAATAAGATACTTTCCGTTACGGCCCTTGACATGGCAGGGCACGACGCCCAGTCGGATCAGGTTTTTTATATCGCCGGAGTCAATGGACAAAAGTTTTGCACATTGCTCGCAACTTAATAGGTCGATATTTTTAGAAGTTTCGACGAATGGAAGATTGGCACTGAATTTTTTATGTGGGTCGCTGAGTGGGGCGAATGGGGGAGGACGCAGAAGTTGTTCGATTAATCGTGCATAGTCTTTTCGAAAAATTATTGCTGGAGCGCTAGAAAAATTACAATTCGGTACCCTGATGTTGATTGCTTCTATTGCACGGGTGACCTTGTACAATTTTACTTTTAGTTCGCGAGCGATTTGCTGGGCACAGATGTATTTTTCATCAAATGACTGAGCCCAAAATTTACCGATCACGAGACAGGGATGCTTGGGTTTGTGCATCGCTCCGAAAACTTTGGTCTTTCTAGCAAGTATTGGGATAGATTTGATCGGTAGGCAAGTAAGTGCAGCAAAATCATTTATTGAAATAAGCTGCTTGTCGCGATTAACAACCGATTTGTCCTTTTGGGTGGATGGAGTGTTAAAGCGGGACTGCAATGCGTAGTTCAGGACTTTTTGTACTGTTTCTATCCTTCCGGCTGTCGGCATGTTTCGGTATTCTTTTAGTTTTAAAAAAGAAAAACGGTGTTTTATTCTGTACCAGGTTTGATAATTTATTCCAAGATGGGTTAGGAGTGTGCGCAACGAGATCCGAAATTCTGCAAGTGAGGGATGTTGTTGCGGTGGGGTTGCAAGCAGATGTTGCCTGATTTTAGAAAGTGTGAGTATATTCATGCAGGGTTGCAGAATGGCGGTGATGATATTTATGTCCTCTTTTGATCTGCAAGGTAGGCAGCAATATATCGATTGAATGATGTCTTCTAAGTTGTCGCGGGTAATGGCGATGGCCAAGCGTGTCAGGTGTTTTTTTGTCGTAGGGTTGGAGGTGTAGGTATTCTTTCTCAGGCTTCTCAAGGAGTTCTGAATTGAATGAAATAACGCCGGCTTTCCGGCGCGGAAGAGGGTAAGTAGGAAATGTGCGTCTCTTATGTCCTGAGCCGCTGCATCAGGGCTGATGAGTAGGTGTTTGCAAATGCATCGCCCTTCAAGCATCTGTTGCCATTTCAACTTTTTATCACATTTAGGGCAATCGATAAGGTACTGTTTGTCGTGAAATGGGCATGCGGCGAACAAAGTTATGTCTTTCGGGTAACGCTCCCAGCCTTCTTTGAAGCATTCGGAGCAAAAAGCTGTTTCATTGAAACGCAGATTTGTTTTCTCTACTTCAATGTTTTGAATAATTGCGTTGGGTAGCTTTAAGAATCGGCGGCTGGGTGGATAGAAATTTGAAGCAAGGCGATCAGCCAAATGTGGTGCGCACAGGTAAAAAGCACGTGCGGAGGGTGAGTTAGAAAGTCTTACATTTGTGCGAATAAATTGTGCTGTGGTTTTTCTCAAGTGCCTAAAAAGTTCATAGCAGGTCTTATAGCCATTTGTTCTCGCAGTGCGCTGTATCGCACTCGTGGGACTTTCATTTTCTAAAGGAAACGGTAAAAATGCCAAGTGCAAGATCATTTTTTTGTTCTCATAATTGTAACGATTATGCGGTGTTTTTTTTGAAAAGAAGTTCCGTCTTTTAGACGTCGTGATTGTAACCTTTGATGCCAGTCGTGCCCGTGAAGTCGATTATTTGCAAAGCCCGCTCACCGCGTATCAGCGCAGCAAAGAATTACGCTTAGGACATTGAAGTTTAACTTGTCTGGGATAGGCAGTACCCCGCGGAAATTTTTGAAGCTATTTGCGTTGGCGGTGCGCTGCCTGCCGCTGATTGGGCTTTCGCCGGTCGGACGAAACGGTACGAAAGAAAGATAGGAGATGTTCATTTTTCACCGGTCGTCATCTCGAGCAAGCGGTTTCTGGCAACCTCAAAAGGATTGCCTTCCGGCAAGATACAATGGTGATGCCGTGTGATTTCAAAGGCATATGAAAAATCCTCGCGCCGCAAGGTTCCGTCACCGCGATATAGTGAGAAAGAAAGTGCATTTGACAAATGGAGTCTTAAATCTTCCATTATTCCTCCGGATGCAGCAAATAATGGAAGCGCGATTTCAGGCTCATGCAAATGTATGCCTGTCTTTAAGTGTCCAATTTCATACATTTTTTTATCAAGCCCATGTAATACGATCTGCAAGTCTGAATTTGGCTCTGTAAGATCGAGTTGAAGGGGCGCGAGGCGGGCAAAAAAAGGAAATCGGCGTCGAAGTATGTCTTTTTCGTAAAAAAAACCTTCAATTTCTGGTGTGCCCAGTATGACGAACGGGATTCCGGTACGATCAACAAGTCGTGCGACACAGTTAATTACATCAATGCGTGCCTGTTCTGCCTTTTTATCTGCAAGCATTTGGAACTCATCTAGAAATGCCACTTCCACATTCTGTAATAGGATTTGTCGAATAGCGCGCTGAGTCAGTTCAAAAGCATCCCCCGAATATACCTCAAATTCCAACGATTCCAAGAGAGCTTTGGCAAAGGATTTGATCGTCGCTTTGGTGGGAAGTCCGCAATACATTGTAGATCGTCTATTCCATGCCCCCCTGTCATCTTCCCCTGAACTCTGCGGAGGGTAAGTCGATATGATTTGGCTTGCCAAAGTACTCTTCCCGCATCCAGACTCCCCTACAAGTACTACGCAAGACGGGATTCCTCGCATTTGCGTGGCTTGAATAGATCGCATGACAGTCATGTAAGCAAGGTTATAAGCCCTGTAGTTAATAATCTGAGCTTCGAAAGCCTTGAGTTGCTCGGTGATATCAATCATTTTTCATAACCTGCGAGATGTCCCCTACGGCGGGCGCGACGTACATACCAAAGAACTTCTCGATATCGGTTGTAGGTATATCAGCGCCACTGGGCGGTTCGGAACGGCGAGTGGTATTTGACTCAGGGCGTGCCTGACCGACTTTTTCGTCCGTTTGGGCAGCTTTGCGGCGGCCTCGTTTTTTCTCGTAGGCGTAACGCTCGTACATAGTGCGGGTTCTGTGCTCGCGCGCCTCTCTGAAGTCGAATTCCTTAGCCTTCTTATTTTGATTGGCGTTTAGTAGAAGATGCATGTCCAGAGTAAGACCGTCCTGATAACTCATTTCACAGCCTTTGGCGTGAAACACCTTTTCGGGATAATCAGGGTGGGTAACCAATACCCGCCCCAGGTCGCTTGCGTCGTAGAAAATAGTTAGAGGCTGCTTCCTGGTACCCAGATCGTAGAGGTTTTTCAGCTCACCGCAGCTCCACTGAAGGTTTTTGAAACGGACTCTGCCTTCGACGAGGTTGGAGCTTGTCTGACTCAGAAAGAGGCGGGGCATGTCTTCGGAAGCGATTCGCCGTAAGGGCGGTTGCTGGTTTGCTAGCTCGGCCCACATTTTGTTTGGCGACGTACCAATCCCGCGATGTCGGCGCTTGTGATAGACATTTTCCAGCCAATCCTCGAAGCGCTCATTGATCACCTCAAGGGTGTAGATCGCCTTTTTCTCTGAGGGATAATCGCCGCGCTCCTTGGGGCAGGAGAAGGTTGTACCGCGCAGTCTGTGTGTGAGCCCAGTAGTCAGTGTCTTAAACCAACGCTCTACGTAGGGTTTTTCGTTGGGGCGCCGCACCCGACAGTAAGTGATATTGGGGCCGAGCAATGGGAAGAGCCCATCGAGCGCATCTTCTTTGGTGTTCTCCGCTCCATTATCCAGCCGATATTCTTCGCCGATACCCACCCGGTGGATGGAGTCCTTGAGTGCGCGGATCGTTTTCTGTGCCGAGGGGGGATTGATCGAGATGTCCCAACCGGTTACTCGTCGAGACGCGACGTCCAGCAGGATTGTGAGTGCGGCTTTGCCGATGGTGTCCCCATACTCATTGACCAGTTCGATATCCAGAACATGGGTATCGCCTTCAATCCGCTGCAGGAGGCGATATTGACTCCTGAGCTTCACGCTCCAGCGACTGGCCTTGATTGCTTCCTGCTCGCCTTTTTGTTTCAGCAGGCGGCGGAATTCACCATTTTCTTTGATCCTTCGACGGAGGGTACTGTCGGACGGAACTACGATTTGGTCAGTCAGCGGTCGAAGAGCATTGTATTTTTCAAGCCCGGACTTGATCGCCCCGATGATATCGCTCACCAATTCGGGAGCCTCAATGTAGTAGAACTTGTCCAGGCAGTCCTCGATCGTCTCTCGAGTAATATCCGGCAGACGCTCCCATTGATCCTTATGCAGCTTTTTTAAGGGAATCAATGCGGTCACCGATTCATTGCGCTCCAGGTAGCGGTGCACCCAGTTGCGCAGCGTGTTGAAGCATGGCGGACTGGTGTCACCGATGATGTCTTTTACCTCGGCGATCAGCGCTTTGCAGTCTTCCCTTGGCAACCGGCTCTTGAATCGTTCGACGGTGGCTCGAACGTATGCAGTACGGCGATCAAGTGCAGCACGACTTTCTAGATTAAGGGCTGCCACGATCTGGTGGCATCGGCCGGAAAATGGAGCTTCTCGCACCTGTACAAACCGTTGGCGTTTAGCTGCTTGTTCCAAGCGCTCGAGCGACTGCAAGCGCATATTTGACGGTTGCGTGGTGCTATGCAGTTCAACGAATCCGCGCAATACACTCCCAATCACGTAGACATGGCCGTTGTAGCGGTACTCCTCTCCAACAATTAGTTCAAGGTCACCCGCTGCGTTGTTCATAACCGCGCGCTCGTTAATGTGAGGGCTGTCTTGCGAGTAATGGGAAGCCGTAGGTCGGCTGTTGCCTCTCCATAGAAGAGCTGGTAGGCGATGTCGCTGAAATTCGCACCGGCGTCTAAGAGCTCCTGGACTGTGCAGTCGTAGTGGTGTTTAAGGATATCCAGCGCGAGGCTGGAGCCTTGTACCTTGAAGCTGAACGAGTAGCTGTAGAGGTAACGCCATTGAAACAGTTCGCAGTAGCTGATGTTCGCGCAGGGCTGACAAGGACAGAAGAGATAGCCCATCTCCCCAAACCAGTTTTCGTGACGAACGAGTTGGTCTTCACAGCCGTCGGACATAAATCGGGTGGTTTCGAAAAAGACCAGCCCCACATCATTGCTATAGGCACATACGGCAGGGGTGTACCGGAATTTCCGGCTGGGCTGAATCAACGTGTACGGGGTCGGCTGGTAATATTGGATGTCGCGTCTGCGTTCCAGCATTAGGCAGAAATCCAGCAAGGTGGGCGACATTCTAAAACAGTGCCCATTTTTCCTTGACTGTATCACCACCAATTGCTGGAAACGTGATCCGTGTCGCCGCGGTTTGACGAATTGGACCCTGACATCGCGAATGGAATCAGGCTGGCGAAAGAGAAGTTCGGTCTTCATTTTTTGAACCTCGCCCGGGTAGTAAGGACGTCGGTGATAAAAGCAGTCGTCAGCGCCCAATGGTTATAGACTTCAGCGCCAATGTCCCTTACAAGCTTGTCATTCTTAACAATTGCTCGAATCGTTGTACTCATCATTTTCTCGGGGCTAGGGGCACCGAACGAAACATCCCAACCCGGAGCCTGAAGTGTTCCTCACTGCCTGTCCTTTGTTATTAACGGCCATCACGTCCATGATTTGGAATATCAGATGCAGTGCAGGCGTACGGATCAATTTCGACGAACAAATGACCACTAAATCTGTACAGGCGGTTTGATGGCAGGCCTTAAATGTTAGGGTCACGCCGTTCACCCGCCTCCTACCGAATCACTTCGGCTGTTGTGTGCTCAGCAGGCGGGTAGGGATAATATTTTCCAAACATCAGTCATGCTATTTCTGATGCTGTATGAAAAGTAGGATGCTCCACTAGGTACACCTGTACAAGTGTCTAATTGATATGTGCTTTTTTACGCGTGAGGCTCTAGATCAATAGTCTGGGTAGGTATTTTTCCGCGCATTTTTGCAACCACTCTTTTCATAACGGGTGAAAGGGTTTTTTGTACAGAGTGTTTGTACGGATGAACTGGTAGAGTGATATGCCGATTAGGCATGAGTAAATTGACTATTGGTCGCATCTACTCAGTTTTTGCAGATTGGGAAACAATGGCATACCGGCTGCTCTTTCCAGGGAACTGTGAAGTCATCCCCCAAGGACGTTTGTTTGTCCATCCATCGTCTGAGACATCTAAGTGCCGAGTTAGAGATCATTCCTATGCTTACGCCAACGGAACGCCAAGGGCTAATCAACCGAATCCACGGTCGTGTATTTATCAGCGCGCTGGCGGACACCCTTGGTTTACCGTGTGAGTGGTATGTCTTGGCTCAAGCGGAGAAGGCGTGCTTTGCGCGAACCTACCAGCTAGGCACCAACAGGAAATACCGGTCCTGTTTGAACGGCGCGCTGCTGCGCGCCGACACTCGCGTTAAGTGGTGTGTGGCCCAACCCGACTTGCTGGATGTGGAGCTCAATCCATTGTGGGAAGTGTTGCCTTACCTAGCCTCGCCGCGTATTGAATGGAACAGTAGGGCGGGCTCGATCACCGTAAATGGCCTTTCCGTTTTACGATTCAGCGATGCTCAGCAATTGTGGGTGTATCCGACTTGGACTCGACTGGCTTATCTGGCGATGCTGCTACGTACACAGCACCCACGTTTTATCTGGCATCGGGCGGCCATCAGTTCAGGCTTTAGTACTTATCTCGAGTTGGTGTGTCTGCAACCGCCACTGATAGCGGCGGCGCGGGATCTGTTTGAGTTGTTTTCCGACTTCATTCGGTGCGGGTTGTTCGCAGTCGAAATCGCCCATTGGCCCGCCAGTTTCAAGGGTTTCTTGGCGCATCAGAATTTGCTCCAAGAAGGAATTGAATATATTTCACGATGGGGCAAACCTGGTACCCCACCTGCGGAGCTTGCGGCGTTGTTATGGATACTCACCGACGAAAAGTGGCAGTGGTTCGATTGGGAGGGGGAGCGGTTGCCGCGTTCCCTGCGCGACGTGTGGAGGGCCTCCGTATTGAGCGCCCGTCACGACGTGATTTGTTGGTCCTACTTGGAAAGGTAAAGCGTGTTTCAGCCGAAAGTTTGTCAACTAGATTAGCAATTAAGATCACCGCTGACTGAACCACGTCTTTAATCTTGCGCAGGAAGCTGGCCCGAGCATGAGACGTCTTGCAGCGCGACCGCCGGGGCGTGTCCGGTCGATCCAACTCTTCCTGCGGGTTCGGGTAAATGCCCTGTTGTGGTGTGAAGAAAACGCTTTCAATCGGCGGAACACTTGCGGCGTATAGGGGGCTTGTTAGCGGTACCGCTACACACATTTACATTTTGCTGTGTTCGTTTGTCGGCTCTCTGCTGTGTAGTTCCTGAAACCACGATGTGGGAGCGCGAGTGCACGAGCATTAATTTGCGGTAGCAGTCTGGTGAAGCGTCGATGGTGGCGAGCGTACTGTAGAAGAGAGGCGGGAGGGTATTAGGGGTACACGGATCAACCGGGTCGCAACTGGGCTAACAGGCCATGCAACTGCGCCAGTTGCCGCGCCATATCGCGCAGCTCTCGGCGATCCTGACGATGATCGAGGAGATAGCGGTGAGCACGCTCGCGCAATGCGGACGAATCTGTCTGCAACATCTTCTGGCCGTTCTCGGCCAACTGCACAGTTGTAGCGAGCCGCTCGCACTCTGCGCTACGTTGCTGCAGCGCTTGGCTTTGGTTGCGCAGCTCCAGATTTTGGGCCTTATGCTCGGCGCTCAGCCGTTCCAACTCCCGGTAAAGCTGAGCGAGCTCTTCCTGCTTGGCTGTTAAGCGGTCGCGCGCACGCCGTAGTTCCTGCTGGACTTGTTGCAACAGGAGATCATGACGGGTGAGCTCTTCTTGGCGTTGTAACACGTGCTGCTCCCGGTAATGCTCCAACCCTGCGCGCGCGTGGATGTGTTTCTCCTCCAGCGAGTGGATTTGGTTGGCCCGCTCTTCAAGCAATTGCAGTTGTCTCACCTCTACCTCGCGCAGGCGTTGCAGACTGCCTTCCGATTGCTGCAGGCGTTCATTCAATTGCTGTTCGCGAGTGGTCGCCGCCTGGCGCTCCTGTAGGGAGCGTTGGTGGGACTTGTTCAGTTCCTCGTAGCGTGCCTGATCAATCTCCCGCTGGTGCTGGAACGCCGACTGCTGACGCTCCAGACGAGCACGGTCCGCCGCGACTGAAGCCTGCGCATCGGCGGCCAGGCGTTGGGCTAGACTCCTGATGAAAGCCTGCAACTCCTCATCCAGGCTTACTGTCGGCGGTCGCGGCTCGGTCGCAGCCAGTTCCCGTAGGTAGCGGCTGATCGTGGTTTTCGAGCCAGTGTGACCCAGTTCCGCCCGAACTGCCTCGATACTCGGCGTCAGGTTACGCGCCAGCAACGAATCGCGGGCTTGCTGCACCAAAGCCTTGTTGATACCTGCGCGCGCCATGGCGTTACTCCGACAATTTCATACCGATTACACAGTATGGAATTACAGGTGTAATGCCGCTGAAACTTCATGGAAATTTCTGACGGACTGACGTTTGAGAAGAGGGACTTATCAAAGGTCAGAGAGGCAGGTTGCCGTTGGTCTGCTGTAACGGGCGTTTTAGAGGGGCTGCCACATGATTTTGCCGGTTGACCGCTATGTATTGGCCAGTAAAAGGGCCAACACCCAGCGCAGTTATGCCAGCGCACTTAAGCATTTCGAACTGCAGTGGGGTGGTCTGCTGCCCGCTTCGACCGCACAGGTTGCGGCGTACCTGGCGGACTACGCCGACACACTGTCGCCCAATACCTTGCAGGTGCGCCTGGCGGCGTTGGCGCAGTGGCATTTGGCGCAGGGTTTTGTCGATCCGACCAAAGATCCGTTGATTCGCCAAGTGCTCAAGGGCATTCGGACTCTCCATCCGAGTCAAGAAACTCAGGCCGAGCCGCTGCCGCTGCGCGCTTTAGAAAATTGCATCGCTTGGCTCGAAGCCGAAGCGGCGCAATCCGTAGAGGTCGGCGATGCAGAACGCCTACTGCGTTGTCAGCGCGATCGCGCCCTGATCCTGCTGGGTTTCTGGCGGGCTTTTCGCAGCGAAGAGTTGTGCCGCCTGGAGGTGCAGTTCATTCAGGCGCGCCGCGACGAGGGTATGACTATTTTCCTGCCCTGGAGCAAGGCGGACCGCGATAACCAGGGGCGAACCTTCAGCACGCCCGCGCTGAAGCGACTATGCCCAGTGAACGCATACTTGGACTGGCTCAGCACCGCGGGTATCAGCAATGGACCAGTGTTTCGTGGCATTGATCGTTGGGGCCGGCTCTCGGAGCAGGCGCTGCACCCTTACAGCATTGGTCATATTCTGCGTCACGCCTTGATCCGCTCAGGCGGGGAGGGAGAGTTGTACAGCAGTCACTCCCTGCGTCGGGGCTTTGCCACCTGGGCCAGCGCCAGTGGCTGGGATCAGAAGTCGTTGATGAGCTACGTCGGCTGGCGCGATGCAAAGTCGGCATTGCGTTACGTCGAGGCGCGTCCTGATTTTTCCAGCCTTTAGCGCTCGCCGCGTCAGCGTCGGTAAAGGCGCACCGATGTCCCAGCACGCGGATCGAGACGTGATCCACCGTTCTCGTCTGTTGTGACCGGGCTAGTGTTCGAGACTTGAGCTCAACATGGCAGAGTGGAGTTGGATCGCCGTTTCTCGTTTTGGATCGTCAGCCGCGGTGGTTTGCAGCAGTTCCTCAAATTGTCCGATGCTGAACACGACCCAAGGCTCCGGGAAGTGGCGTAGCAGGTGCTTGGCCTCACGGCGAATCGATTCTGGCACCGACGGGTTTTTTGAAAGGTCGCGCAAAAAATCACCCGTATGGATAAGGCTGCGCGTACGCTCGCAGGGCATGGTCATGTTCACCTCCATCACATCGTCAGATTGTTGCTACTGTACTCTGACCTGAAAGCTGCGGTCTTCTGCTAGCTCAATAAGACTCGGTGGTGCTCCCTACCAAACGAAACCGGTAGTGCCATTCTCGACGTCAAGATTTAAAACGTAGCACGTCCAATTTGTAACGCACGCGAAGCCTGTCAGTGGAGGGGATGCGGCAACCTGAGCGAATGTTTGGAACTGAGCAATCTTCTGGTCGCAGCTTCTGTGGATCACTAATTTAGCCTTCGCGGTACGCCCACTACGTTGCGCTACGTGGACTCTGGTAAGTGATTTGGCGACTGGGAGTATGGCAGCGCGTCAGGGCGGCAATAAACGCGCGACGAACGATTTTGTAATGCGCTACGGTCTACGTAATTACGGCGGTACAACGTGTCCATTTCACCTTTGAAGTGCGCGATGTTGGCACTGACGTCGATTTGACCCAGTTGCCGAGATGTCACTGACCCAGTCTGATTCCTCGAACAACATTGCCCGAGCAGGGTTTGTGCCGATATAGAGGTGGGGCAGTCTTACGTCGGCATGTGGGTCAATTCGGCATCGGCCTCAACAATCCGGGAGGTACTCAAGAGGTAATGTAAGACGGCGT
>Ga0163161_10003189_pt1 | contig 11542 bp, 10 predicted proteins | sample S45metaG_FD_129847 | JGI IMG/M metagenome (GOLD analysis project Ga0163161, IMG submission 129847) | Switchgrass rhizosphere microbial communities from Kellogg Biological Station, Michigan, USA - S4-5 metaG | ecosystem: Host-associated > Plants > Roots > Rhizosphere > Soil | place: USA... | reverse complement strand
AGCCGATCACTCACGGTGGCCACACTCAGTGCTGCGACCGCCCGCCCTTCACGATCCAGAATCGGTACCGCCACCCCGGCCATCCCTTGCAGCACACCGGTGTTGCGCCCGGCATAACCCAGCGAGCGCACGTTCTCGACCTCCGAGCGCAGGAACACTTCGTCGTAAAGATGGAAATCCTTGAGTCGCGGCAAGTTGTAGCGAATCACCGTGTCACGCTCCTCTTCCGGCAGAAACGCCAGAATCGCCAGGCTGCCCTGCCCCACTCCCAGTGCCACTCGCCCACCGATATCGCCGGTGAACGTGCGGATCGGAAACGGCCCTTCGCTGCGGTCCAGGCAGATCGCGTCGAAACCGCTGCGCGCCAGTAAAAACAACGAATCCCCCAACGAAGCCGAGAGCCGCAGCAGCGACGGACGCACCAGTTCGCGCAGATTGCCGGTATTGCCCGCACGCGCCGCCAAGGCAAAAAAATCCAGGCTCAGGCGATAGCGTTTGCTGCGCACATCCTGCTCGACCATGCCCTCGTCCATCAGGCTGCGCAACAAACGGTGCGTGGTCGGTTGCGACAAGCCGATGCGCTGTGCCAGTTGCGTCACACGTTCCCCGCCCTCGACGGTGTCACCGAGGCTGCGCAGCACGGCAAACAATCGGGAGACCGCACCGACACCGACTTCATTTTTGTTTTCATTCCGCTCAGTGGAATCTGACATGTGGTTTCTCGACAATAAATTTACTCACTGAATGAAATCGAAAATAGTCATCGCGTCAGTGAAATAGGCCATTGAGCCCATCCTAGTCTTCGTCCTAATCTGCGTCCACAGGGGCGATTCGAACAACAGCGGCAGCCGACTCCAGTCGAGCGCCAACGCACCCAGCAAGACCTTTTCGTATCTGCCCATACAAAAAAGCGCGCCTTCGGGTGACGCATAACAATCTCAGGTGGAGCGCAGTCATGGCTTTTGTGCAACTTGAAGGACTCGGCAAACGTTACGGCGAGATCGACGCCGTCGTGGCCACCCACCTTTCGGTGGAAAAAGGCGAGTTCGTGTCCCTGCTCGGCCCGTCCGGGTGCGGCAAAACCACCACCCTGCAAATGATCGCCGGCTTCGTCGAAGTCACCTGCGGTCGCATCCTGCTCGACGGCCGCGACATCACCCACGCCAAACCCGCCAGCCGGGGCCTGGGCGTGGTGTTCCAGAGTTACGCGCTGTTTCCGCACATGACCGTCAAGGACAACGTCGCCTTCGGCCTGCGGATGCGCAAAGTGCCCGCCGCCGAGTTGCAGCAGCGCGTGACTCGAGTGCTGAAACTGGTGCGCCTGGATCAACATGCAGAGCGTTATCCGCGCGAGCTTTCCGGCGGCCAGCGCCAACGTGTGGCACTGGCCCGGGCGTTGGTGATCGAGCCGCCGGTGCTGCTGCTCGACGAGCCGCTGTCCAACCTCGACGCCAACCTGCGCGAAGAAATGCAATTCGAGATCCGCCGCATTCAGCGCGAAGTCGGAATCACCACGCTGATGGTCACCCACGACCAATCCGAAGCGCTGTCCATCAGCGACCGCGTGGTGGTGATGCAGGCCGGGCGCATCACGCAAATCGACGCGCCTTACACCCTTTACGAACATCCGCGCACCGAGTTCATTTCCGGTTTCGTCGGCAAAGCCAACCTGCTGCCCGGCGAGCGTGACAGCGCGGGCGTGGTGCAAGTACGCAGTGGCGGCGAGCTGACCCTGAGCCTGCGTCCGGAAAAAATCGATCTGCGCGAGCGAGATCACGGGCGTCTACAGGGCAAGATCGCCAGCCGTTTCTTCCTCGGCAGCCAATGGTTGTATGGCGTCTCCACGACCCTGGGCGACATCAGCGTGGTGCGCCGAAACGACGGTTCGACACCGCTGAACGAAGGCACGGCGGTCGGCCTCGACTGGGATGCAACGCTGCTGCGGGTGCTGAGTGTCGACGAGGTGTCGGCATGAGTACGTTGGCCGCCGTTCGCCAGGGACGTCAGGGCTACTTGTTGTCGGCACCGGCCCTGGCGTTGTACGTCAGCCTGCTGGCCATCCCGTTGCTGCTGACGCTGGTGTTGTCGTTCAACGTCTTCGACTACAGCTCGGGGATCAATAGCGACGCCTATACCCTCAGTCATTACAGCAGCCTGCTGGGCGACCCGTACTTCTACGAGATTTTTCTGCGCACGATGTGGATCAGCGGCCTGACCACCCTGCTTTGCGTGGTGATCGGCGTGCCCGAGGCCTACATCCTCAGCCGCATGGGCGCACCGTGGCGTTCGATCTTTCTGATCTTGATCCTCACGCCACTGCTGATTTCGGTGGTGGTGCGGGCGTTCGGCTGGAGCCTGTTACTCGGCGCCGATGGCCTGGTCAATCAAACCCTGCAAGCCTTCGGCGGTTCGCCGATGAAGCTGTTGTACACGCCGTTCGCGGTGGTGATTGCGCTGGTCCACGTGATGCTGCCGTTCATGATTATTCCGGTCTGGACCTCGCTACAGAAACTCGACCCTGCTGCCGAGCAAGCGGCGATGTCCCTCGGCGCCAGTCACTTCACGGTGATGCGTCAGGTGGTTCTGCCGCAGATCATGCCGGGCTTGCTGTCGGGCACCTTGATCGTATTCGGCCTGGCCGCCAGCTCGTTTGCCATCCCCGGTCTTTTGGGTGGGCGTCGCCTGAAAATGGTCGCCACGCTGATCTACGACCAGTACCTGTCGGAGCTCAACTGGCCGATGGGCGCGGCGATTGCCGTGGCGCTGCTGTTGCTCAACCTGCTGATCATGCTGTCGTGGAACCGGATGATCGAAGGCCGCTACAAGAAGTCATTGGGATAACTCGTCATGTCCAAGAACGGTCCTTTCGCCCTGCTGTTCCATGCCCTGGTGGTGCTGTTCATGCTCGCGCCGCTGGTGGTGGTCTGCCTCGTTGCGTTCACCCCGGAAAACACCCTGAGCCTGCCGACCACAGAGTTTTCCCTACGCTGGTTCCGTGCGGTCTTCGAGCGCGCCGACTTCGTCGATGCGTTCTACAACAGTTTGGTTCTGGCGTTCTGCGCCGCCAGCCTGGCGACTCTGATTGCGGTGCCTGCGGCCTTGGCGATCACCCGTTACGAGTTTCCGGGACGGGACTTTTTCAACGGTCTGTTCCTGTCGCCCATCATCATTCCGCACCTGGTGCTGGGCGTTGCCTTGCTGCGTCTGTTTGCGCTGATGGGGGTCAACGGCAGCTTCACCTGGTTGATTTTCGCTCATGTGCTGGTGATCACACCGTATGTGCTGCGACTGGTGCTGGCTTCCGCCATTGGCCTGGATCGCAGCGCCGAACACGCGGCGCAATCCCTCGGCGCCGGACGCTTCACGCTGTTCCGGGAAATCACCTTGCCGATGATTCTGCCGGGCGTCGCGGGGGGCTGGTTGCTGGCATTCATCAACAGCTTTGACGAGGTCACGCTGTCGATTTTCGTCACCTCGCCGGCCACGCAAACCCTGCCGGTGCGCATGTACGTGTACGCCACCGAATCCATCGATCCGATGATGGCGGCGGTGTCGGCTCTGGTGATCGCGCTGACCGCGCTGACCATGATTCTGCTTGATCGGGTCTACGGCCTTGATCGGGTGCTGGTAGGAAAACAATGAGGTCGCCATGGCTTTGCTGAAACGACTGACCGAGAGCGACCGCCCGGCCGTGAACTTTACCCTCGACGGCCAACCGGCCACCGCCCTGCTCGGCGACACCCTGCTGACCGCGGTGCTGACCTGCAGCGACCACCTGCGCGGCAGCGACTTCAGTGCCGAACCCCGCGCCGGATTTTGCCTGATGGGCGCGTGTCAGGACTGCTGGGTCCGCCTGGGCGATGGCCAGCGCGTGCGCGCGTGCTCGACACTGCTTGAGACCGACCACCACATCACCCGCGAACCGGGGCGTTGCCTATGAACACCTCTTTCATCTGCAACCCCGCAATCCCCTGTGGGAGCGAGCCTGCTCGCGATAGCGGACCGTCAGTCACCACCTATGTTGAAAGTACCGCCGCCTTCGCGAGCAAGCCCGCTCCCACAGGTGTTTGGCGTCAGTCACAAAACCTGCGGACGACACAGATCCAATGTGGGAGCGGGCTTGCTCGCGAAAGCGGAGTGTCAGCCAACATCAATGTTGAAGGTAATGACCTCATCGCGAGCAAGCTCGCTCCCACAGGGGTTTGGTGGCGGTTAGCTAAAGGGTGGTGGGTATGAAACCCGTGGTCATCATCGGCGCCGGCCCGGCCGGGATTCGGGTGGCGCAGACGCTGGTGGCGCATGGCGTTCGCCCGGTATTGCTGGATGAAGCCGCGCGCGGTGGCGGGCAGATCTATCGGCGCCAGCCGGCCAACTTCAAGCGTTCGGCGGTCAAGTTGTATGGCTTCGAAGCGGCCAAGGCCAAGGCGCTGCATCAGACCCTCGATACGTTGCGCGAACAGCTCGATTATCGGCCAGAGACCCTGGTGTGGAATGCCGAGAGCGGCGCGCTCGACACGTTGCATGAAGGTCGCGCCGCACGATTTGAGTTCTCCCGCGTGATTGTCGCCACGGGCGCCACTGACCGGATTCTGCCGGTGCAAGGCTGGACGTTACCCGGCGTCTACAGCCTCGGCGCGGCGCAGATCGCCCTGAAGTTTCAAGGCTGCTCCATCGGGGAACGCGTGGTGTTCGCCGGCAGCGGTCCGTTGCTGTACCTGGTCGCCTATCAATACGCCAAGGCCGGCGCGAAGGTGGTCGCGGTGCTCGACAGTTCGCCGTTCAGTGCTCAGGTCCGCGCAGTGCCCGGTTTGCTCTCGCAACCGGCCACGCTGGCCAAAGGCATTTATTACCGCAGTTGGCTGACCGCTCACGGCATCCCGGTGCATCAGGGCGCCACCTTGCAACGCATCGACGGCGAACACCGCGTACAGTCGCTCAACTGGTCCGACGCCAAGGGCGAACATCAACTGGCCTGCGACGCCGTCGCTTTCGCCCATGGCCTGCGCAGCGAAACCCAACTCGCCGATCTGCTGGGCTGCGAATTTTCCTGGAGCCCACTCAACCGCGCCTGGCTGCCGCAACGTGACAGCGCCGGGCGCAGCAGTGTCGCCGAGGTTTATCTGGCCGGTGACGGCGCCGGGATCATGGGCGCCGATGCCGCGGAAATGGCCGGTGAACGGGCAGCGCTGGCCGTGCTCGAAGACATCGGCAACCTGATTGCGCCACAGCGCTGCGTCCAATTGGAGCAATCGCTCACCCGTGTAAGCGCCTTCCGCAAAGGGCTGGAACAGGCCTTCATCTTCCCCGAACACTGGGCAACGGAAACCGCAGACGACGTGATGGTCTGCCGCTGCGAAGAAGTGAGCGCCGGTGATATCCGTCAGGTCGTGCGCGAAGGCCACTGGGAAATCAACCGGGTCAAAGCCCATTGCCGCATTGGCATGGGCCGCTGCCAAGGGCGGATGTGCGGTGCTGGCGCCGCAGAAATAATTGCCTGCGAAAGCCAGCGTGATGTATCGCAGATCGGTCGACTGCGCGCACAAGCGCCGATCAAGCCGCTGCCGTTTGGCCTGGAGATCGAATCGTGATCGAAGTTGACGCCATCATCATCGGCGGCGGCATTGTCGGTGCCTCGGCCGCCCTGTTTCTCAGCAAAGCCGGACGTCGTGTGGCATTGCTGGAGCGGGATTTTTGCGGTTCACATTCCAGCGGTGTGAACTATGGCGGCGTGCGGCGTCAGGGTCGGCCGCTGTCGCAATTAGCCTTGTCGCAACGGGCCCACGAGATTTGGGGACAACTGCCACAGTTGATTGGCATTGACGGTGAATATCAGCGCAGCGGTCATTTGAAGCTTGCTCGCAGCTTCGACGACTTGCGCGCCTTGCAGGACTACGCCGCCAGCAGCCAGGGTTTCGGCCTCGATTTGCAGGTCCTTGATCGCGGTGAATTGCGCGCACGTTTTCCTTGGGTCGGCGACGTCGCCGTCGGCGCTTCGTTTTGCCCCGACGATGGTCACGCCAACCCGCGACTGGTCTCCCCCGCCTTCGCCCAAGCGGCCCGTCACCAGGGTGCTCAGGTTCATGAACAATCCGCGGTCTCTTCCGTGGAGCACGACGGCCAGCGCTTTCGGGTCAGCACCCAAAACGGTCTGGAACTGCATGCGCCGTGGCTGTTGAACTGTGCCGGCGCCTGGGCCGGCAGCCTGGCCGAACACTTCGGCGAAGCGGTGCCCATGTACGCCGGGCATCCGGCGATGCTGGTCACCGAGCCGCTGCCTCTGGTGATGAACGCCAGCACCGGTGTCGAAGGCGGCGGTATTTATGCCCGACAGGTCGCCCGCGGCAATTGTGTGCTCGGCGGTGGCCAGGGCTTTGCACTCGACGGTGCCCGCGCGCGCCCCGGCCAACAAGCGGTGATCGAGATCCTGCGCCAGGCCGTCGAGCTCTACCCGTTTCTTGAAGGCGCCCAGGCGATTCGCACCTGGAGCGGTACTGAAGGATATCTGCCCGACCGCCAACCGGTGATCGGCCACAGCAGCACTCAACCCGGTCTGTTGCACGCGTTCGGCTTTGCCGGTGCGGGTTTTCAGATCGGGCCGGCGGTGGGCCAGGCGCTCACCGAAATCATCTGCAACGGCGCCGCGTCGACGTCGCTGGATGCGTTTTCCATCACCCGGTTTCACTCCATCTCCGTAGCTTGAAAGAGGAAGGTCGCGCCAATGAATCATTTCAAACGCACTGCACTGCTCGGATTTTCATGCCTGAGCGCCCTGCTCACGGTTACCCAGGCTCACGCCGAGCCGACGCTTTATCTGGGCATGAACGGCGGGACCATGGAGCGGCTGTACGCCGACAAGGTGTTGCCGGTTTTCGAAAAAGCCAACAACGTCAAAGTAGTCATTGTGCCCGGTACCTCCGCCGATATTCTGGCCAAGGTCCAGGCCAGCAAAGGCAACCCGCAGATGCACGTGATGTTCCTCGACGACGGCATCATGTACCGCGCCATCGCCATGGGGCTGTGCGACAAGCTTGAGGACAGCCCGACCCTGGCGCAGATCCCCGCCAAGGGGCGGATCAAGGACCAAGCCGTAGCAGTCAGCCTCGGTGTTACCGGGTTGGCGTACAACACCCGGTTGTTCAAGGAAAAAGGCTGGAGCGCGCCGACGTCGTGGATGGACATGGCCGACCCGCGCTTCAAGGACAAACTGGTGTTCCAGTCGGTGGCCTCGTCAACCTTCGGCCTGCACGGTTTCCTGATGTTCAACCGGATCCAGGGTGGCAGCGAAACTGACGTCGAACCGGGTTTCAAAGCCTGGCCAAATACCGTCGGACGCAACGTGCTGGAATACATTCCGAGCTCGGCGAAAATTTCCGAAATGCTCCAGACCGACGAAGCCGCGCTGTTCCCGTTAACGCCGACTCAGGTCACCGCGCTGAAACTCAAAGGCATGCCGGTCGAATACGCTCAACCGAAGGAAGGGGCCGTGGTGCTCAACGTCGCCGAGTGCGCCATCGCCAACAACACCCAGCCGGAACTGGCGCAAAAACTCGCCGCGTTTTTACTGACGCCTGAAGCGCAAGCTGCCGCACTTGAAGACGGCGACCAGATCCCGTCCAACCCCAATACCCCAACTACCGACAAGACTCGCGGTCAGGTCGAGGCGATGAAAAAGTACCTGGAAACGGCAATTGCCATCGACTGGGATCAGGTCAACGAACAGCGCCCGGCGTGGAATGCGCGGTGGAATCGCAGCATCGAGCGGTAGATAACTGTTCCCCACCCTGCTCGGCAGCTCCGCTATCGAGGTAGCAGCTGTCGAGCTCCAGCGAGGCTGCGTCCGCTTGTAGCAGCTGTCGAGCAGCGCGAGGCTGCGTTCGCTTGTAGCAGCTGTCGAGCAGCGCGAGGCTGTGTTCGGCTGCGAAGCAGTCGTAAACCCCGCACACGCGGTCTTACTGGAATACCGCGCTGCCTGATTTCACGACTGCTTCGCAGCCGAACACAGCCTCGCGCTGCTCGACAGCTGCTACAGAGCCGGACGCAGCCTCGCAGGCTCGACAGCTACAGGCTGTAATCCCTGTCCAACAATCCGCTTCACCCGTCGACAGGACTGGAAGGGAAATTACCCAACTGGTTACACTACGCCGCCGCTGCTCGGGGAGCCGGCATGACGACTACGGATTGACCTGACAATGGCCGCTCGACCGCCCAACTGTTCGCGACTGACACCACGCTGGCTTTCCTTGCGCGGCCTTTTCGGCAAGGCGCTTGCTGCGCCAGCCAGCGGCGTCGAAGCGGGTATAATCGTCCACGATTACTTCCGCCAAAAGGCCCATGCCCAGGGCTACACCCTCAGCCACAGCCAACAGCGAGTGATCGACTGCATGGCGCAGTACGCCGCAGGACTGCTCGGCGAGTCGGCGAAAACCCTTCCCGGTCTATACCTGCATGGTGCGGTCGGACGCGGCAAGAGCTGGTTGCTCGACGGCTTCTTCCAGGCGATCCCGATTGAAGAAAAACAGCGGCTGCACTTCCATGAGTTTTTTGCCCGGCTGCATCAGGGCATGTTCACCCATCGCGACCAACCCGATGCGCTGGCAGTCACCCTCGATGAACTGTTGAGCGATTGTCGGGTGTTGTGTTTCGACGAGTTTCACGTCCATGACATCGGCGATGCGATGCTCATCACGCGGTTGTTCAAGGCGCTGTTCCGTCGCGGCATCCTGCTGATGGTGACGTCCAATTATCCGCCGGAAGGGTTGTTACCCAACCCGCTCTACCACGCGCGCTTCAAACCGGTCATCGAACTGATCTACGCACGTATGCAAGTGATGGAAGTTGGCGGTCCGCATGACTACCGCAGTCAGGTAAGAACGCACGCGCAGCAGGTGTTTACTCAAGGGCGGTATGTCTGGCCGGGTAACGTGACGCAACGCCAGGCGTTGAAACTGCCCGAACGCAACGCACCGCCGGTGCAACTGCCGGTCGGCACCCGGCATTTTCATGCGCGGCACTGCGATGAACGAACCATCGGTTTCACCTTTGCCGATCTGTGCGAACACCCCACGGCGGTCATGGATTATCTGGAGCTGTGCCGGCGCTTCGATCACTGGATCATCGATGAACTGCCCAACCTGGCCGACTGTTCGATCGCCGCGCAGCAGCGGTTTATCAATTTGATCGACGTTTTATACGATCAGGACAAACACCTGACGTTGCTCGGTCAGCAATCATTGCGTGAAAGCCTGGGTGGCGATGCCATCGATCTGGCGCGTACACGCAGCCGTTTGGGGCAGTTGCTGGAAGTGCACGCACCGGCCTGACAGACGAGCCTGCTTTACCGCTATCATGTTGCCCATTTCCGGGCCCCTGCGCCTGCCCTTGATCAAAAGCGAACCCGCTCATGGATACCCTCGCCCAACTGCGCGCCGGCCAATTGACTGGCATCTCCCGCCTGGACCTGGCCTGCGGCCTGACAGAATTCCCCCGGGAAATCTTCGACCTGGCAGACTCGCTGGAAGTGCTCAACCTCAGCGGCAACGCCTTGAGCAGCCTGCCGGATGACCTGCATCGCCTGACCCGCTTACGGGTGCTGTTCTGCTCGGACAACCTGTTCACCGAACTGCCTGCGTGCCTGGGCCAATGCGCCGCGCTGACGATGATCGGCTTCAAGGCCAATGCCATCGAAACCGTCCCTGGCGCCGCGCTGCCACCGTTGCTGCGTTGGTTGATCCTGACCGACAACCGCATCACGGAATTGCCAACTGAACTGGGCGACCGACCGTACCTGCAAAAGCTCATGCTCGCCGGCAACCGCTTGCAGCGCCTGCCCCGCAGCCTCAGTCAGTGCCATCGGCTCGAACTGATTCGCATCGCCGCCAACCAGCTCAGTGAGCTGCCCGAGTGGCTGCTGGCCTTGCCCAGCCTGACCTGGCTGGCGTACGCCGGTAACCCGCTGGAAAACGAAGCCGATGCGGCTGCGCTGGAAGCCACGGCCCAGATTCCCTGGGACCAATTGCGACTGGAACAACAACTGGGCGAAGGTGCTTCGGGCGTGATTCATCGGGCCACATGGGAACAACCGGAGCAACCGGCCATGCCGGTTGCGGTCAAGCTCTACAAGGGCGAAATGACCAGCGACGGTTCGCCCCTGCACGAAATGAACGCCTGCATCACCGCCGGTCTCCACCCGAACCTGATCCGGGTCGAAGGCCGAATCGTCGATCATCCCGACCAGCAGGCCGGATTGGTGATGCAACTGATCGATCCGAGCTATCGCAACCTGGCCGCGCTGCCGAGCCTGGCGTCCTGCACCCGCGACATCTACACCGATGACACCCGTTTCAGCGCGAGCGTGGCATTGCGCATCGCCCATGGTGTCGCCTCGGTGGCCAAACACTTGCACCGCCAAGGCATCACCCATGGCGACCTCTATGCCCACAACATCCTGTGGAACGAGCACGGTGATTGCCTGCTGGGGGATTTTGGCGCGGCGTCTTTCCACGCCACCTGCGACAGCCCTGAAAGCCGAGCGCTGCAACGGATCGAGGTGCGGGCATTTGGTGTGTTGCTGGGGGAACTGCTGGAACGTATCGACTCGGGGCTGAGCGATATCGCGCGTGTGGAGCTGGAAGTGTTGCAGGAGCGCTGCTGTCATCCAGAGGTGCTGAAGCGACCGGGGTTTAGCGAGATTTTGCGAGAGTTGCAGGATCGGTGACCGCTTCGCGGCCATTCGCTGGCAAGTCGAATCGTCGCACCGCAGCTCCTACATTTAATTGAGTTCTAACTGAAGAACTCGGTCAACTGTAGGAGCTGCCTTGCCAGCGAAGACGGTCTGTCAGACAACAAAACCGCCCATGCTGGAATGCTTAACCCGCCAGACCCACAAACATATCCTGCACATCATCATGGTTGTCGAGGCCTTCCAGGAACGCCTCGACTTCAGCCATTTGCTCGTCGCTCAAACCGGTGACCGGGTTCTTCGGCTGGTAGCCCAGTTTCGCCGACAACACGGTGAAACCTTGCTCTGGCAGTGCTTTTTGCACCGCATCCAGGTCCGCAGGCTCGGTCAGGAACAGGGTCGTGCCCTCTTCTTCACCCGGCTCGAAATCCTGGGCGCCGGCTTCAATTGCGGCCATTTCCGGATCGGCGTCCGGGCTGTCCGGGGACGCCTCGATCATGCCGACATGGTTGAAGTCCCACGCCACCGAACCGGAAGCGCCCAACTGGCCCTTGCGGAATGCCACGCGGATTTCAGCCACGGTGCGATTGATGTTGTCGGTCACGCATTCAACGATCAGTGGCACCTGGTGCGGTGCGAAGCCTTCGTAAGTCACGCGATGGTATTGCACGGTTTCGCCCAACAGACCCGCGCCTTTCTTGATCGCGCGATCCAGAGTTTCCTTGGGCATCGAGGCCTTTTTGGCCTGCTCGACCACCAGACGCAGGTGTGCGTTAGTGGCGGTATCGGCACCGTTACGCGCAGCAATGGTGATTTCTTTCACCAGTTTGCCGAAAATCTTGCCCTTGGCGTTGGATGCCGCTT
>Ga0163161_10003188_pt1 | contig 11542 bp, 10 predicted proteins | sample S45metaG_FD_129847 | JGI IMG/M metagenome (GOLD analysis project Ga0163161, IMG submission 129847) | Switchgrass rhizosphere microbial communities from Kellogg Biological Station, Michigan, USA - S4-5 metaG | ecosystem: Host-associated > Plants > Roots > Rhizosphere > Soil | place: USA... | reverse complement strand
TTTGCTTCACGCCTCGAGATGTTTTTGCGGCACCAGCCGCAATAGCAATCCGCCGCGCGGACCCGCCAGCATCGACAACAGATAGAGGACACCGCTCACCAGCACGATGGCCGGACCCGTCGGCACGTTGCTGTGATAGGACACGAGCAGTCCGATCACGCTCGCCGCGATGCCTGCGAGTATCGAGGCCGCGATCATCGAGGAGAGATCTTCGGTCCAGAACCGCGCCGTTACCGCCGGCAGCAACATCATGCCGACCGCAAGCAGCGTGCCGAGTGCCTGAAAGCCGCTGACGAGATTGAGCACGACCAGTACCAGAAACAGCACATGCGTGGTGAGGCTTGGGCCGCCGACCGAACGCAAATATTGCGGATCGAAACATTCGAGCACCAGCGGCCGGTAGATCAGCGCCAGCGTGGTGAGCGTAACCGTCGCGATGGCGCCGATCAGAATCAGCGCCGAATCGTCGAGCGCGAGCACGGTGCCGAACAGCACATGCAGGAGATCGACATTGGAGCCTTTGATCGAGACGATCATAACGCCGAGCGCGAGCGACACGAGATAGAACGCGGCAAGGCTCGCATCCTCTTTCAATGAGGTGGAGCGCGCCACGAGGCCTGCAAGCAGAGCCACCGCGAGGCCGGCGGCAAAGCCGCCAAGGCTCATGGCGAATAACGAGAGTCCCGCGAGCAGATAGCCGATGGCAGCCCCCGGCAGGATGGCGTGGCTCAGCGCGTCCCCCATCAGGCTCATGCGCCTTAGCATCAGAAACACCCCGATCGGCGGCGCGCTAACCGAGAGCGCGAGCAGGCCGACCAGAGCCCGGCGCATGAATTCGAACTCGATGAACGGCTGGATGAGACCGTCGATCATGCGCGCTGCCGTTCCTTTTCCGCCTCTTCCTCGCGCGCGCAGATCGCAGCGTGGTCGTCGAAGCTCTGGGCGAAAGATTTGGCCTTGGCAAAGTTTTGTGGACTCAGCACTTTCGCCGTATCGCCCCAAGCAATGACTTCGCGCGCCAGCATCAGCGTGTGGGGGAAAGATTTCCGCACCTGTTCCATGTCATGCAGCGCCGCGATGATGGTGCGGCCCTCTTTGTGCCAGCGCTCGATCAACTGGATGAGATCGGCGACGGTTGTTGCGTCGACGGCGCGGAACGGCTCGTCGAGCAGGATCAGCGAAGCGTCTTGAAGCAGGAGCCGAGCGAAAAGCACACGTTGAAACTGTCCGCCTGACAGCGCGCCCACGGCACGCTTCTCCAGGCCTTGCAGCCCGAGCGCGGCAAGCGCCTCGCCGACTTTCAGTTTTTGCGTCTCCGACAGACCTCGAAAAGCGCCAATCTCGCGCCACAACCCCATCGCCACACAATCGAACACCGAGACCGGGAAGTTCCGGTCGATGTCGAACTGCTGTGGCAGATAGGCGATGTCGCGCGACCCTCCGTTGACCTTGATGCTGCCGTCGAGCGGCTTCAGCTCGCCGATAATGCCCCGGAGCAATGTCGATTTGCCGGCACCATTCGGCCCGACCAGCGCCAGCATGTCACCCTGCCCGATCATGCCATCGATATGGTGCACGGCCGGATGCCGATCGTAGCCGAGCGTGAGATTCTGAAAGGCGATGGCTGGGCCTCGGTGCGCGATCACACTCATGCCAGCGCCCACCAGACGAGAGCCCACAGCGACAGCAGGAGGAGCCCGGCAATGGCGAGGCGCGCTCCCGCCGAGATCGGCAACAACGAGAATCCTAACGCCCGAGCCGCGCCGCCTCCCCCGTGATGATGATGGTCGTGAGGATGCAAAGTGCGCGCCTTTACGTTACGCGCGGGACGCGGTGCGACAGAGCTTGCAAAGTCCCGCAAGTTCGAGCGTGACCTGATCCGCGGCGATTTCCTTGGGCGCAAAGCCGAGCATCATGGCCTGGTCATCGTCCGACAGCGAAATCTCGACCACCTTCTGGCACTCGCGGCAAATGGCGAAGGCGAACTTGCCGTCGCATTTGCCGTGGCCGCAGGCGATGAAGGCCTGCCGCGATTGCAGGCGGTGCACCATGCCCTTCTGCATCAGCTCGTTCAGCGCGCGATAGACTGTCGGCGGATGCGAGATGCCGGATTTCCGCACCCGGTCGAGAATGTCGTAGGCGCTCAAGGGCGCGTCCGCCTTCTTCAGGCAGGACAGCACCTCGGTCTGATTGCGCGAGAGCTTCGCCGCTTCATGGTGATGATGGGTCGCGTTCATTGCAGTTGTTATAACATAACAGTTTCGACCGTCAAGCCCCGCGACTGTTCAGATTCGAGGAACCTCGCCGCCACCCAAGCCGTTTAACTATGAAGTTGGACCCGCTCTGAAGGCGGCGTCGCGACAAGACCAATGGATCTAGGAGTAACGCCATGAGAGTCTCTCTCGGATTGCCCCTTCTATTGATCGCCGGACTTGGCACGGGCGGTCTCGCGTTCGCCGCTGAGCCGACGACACCTAGTTCATCGGGCCAGGCCACCACAGCGCCACAACAAGGTCAGGCACCTGCAAGCGGACAAGCAAGCCAGCAGGCGGCCACGGCCCCTGCATCGGGAAACCCGCAAGACATCGCCAAGAGCGCTGGGAAAGGCACGTTAAAGAGTCCTTATCCAGACTTCGCCAGTGTCGCCGATGACGGCCATAAGAAATTCATGAGTGCCGGCTGCAACGGCTGCCATGGTGGCACCGGCGGCGGCGGCATGGGGCCGCCTCTGACCAACCCTGTCTGGGTCTATGGTAGCGACGACGACACATTGTTCCGGCTGATCTCGCTGGGGTCTGACGACTTGAAGAAACAGGGCTATGTTCGCAAAGGTTCGGAGAACGTCGTCGGACCGATGCCACCCATGGGCACTGTATTCAAGAGTCCGGACGATATCTGGAAAGTCATCGCCTGGATCAGGTCCGTGAATCCGTCCTCGGCAACCTCAGCGTCGACGGCGCTGCCCTCGCCTCCACCTGCGCAGTAAGACCTGTCACTCGCTTGATCTGCCGGCCAATCTGCGCGTCAATAGAGCATGCCTGACCGCATCGAGATCGTCGAAGGCGACATCACCAAGCTTGACGTCGACGCCATCGTCAATGCCGCAAACAAGACTCTGCTCGGCGGCGGCGGCGTTGACGGCGCGATTCATCGGGCGGCCGGCCCGAGGCTTCGCGCTGCCTGCGAGGTCCTCGCCGGTTGCGACACCGGCGAGGCGAAGATCACGCCGGGCTTCAGGCTGACCGCGCGCTACGTCATCCACACTGTTGGCCCGGTCTGGGGCGGCGGCGAGCGCGGCGAGGACCGGTTGCTCGCCTCCTGTTATCGCAACTCTTTGATGTTGGCGCACCACCATAGTCTCGCCTCGATTGCCTTCCCCGCGATCTCGACCGGCGCTTACGGTTTCCCGCCGCAGCGGGCATCGATGATCGCGCTCAAGACCGTGCTGGGGACGTTGAATGAGTCCCCAACGATCGAGCGTGTAATCTTCTGTTGTTTCGGTGTGGACTCTCGCCGCCACCATGAAAAGGCGAAGGCAGGATTGAGCACGGCGATTTGAGCAATATTCACCGAGAACGGCGCTTTGCATCGGATCGCCTGCCGCGCTAATCTTCCCCCTTGCCCGCGATTCTCACCTCACGCGGAGGCTATGTTCGATGGACGCGCTCGACCCACTTCTGCTTTCGCGCATCCAGTTCGCCTTCACCATCTCGTTTCACATTCTTTTCCCGTCCTTCACCATCGGACTCGCTGCCTGGCTCGCCGTGCTGGAGGCACTGTGGCTAAAGACCGGCAAAGCGGTCTACATGGAGCTCGCGCGGCATTGGACCAAGATCTTCGCCGTCTCCTTCGGCATGGGCGTCGTCTCCGGTCTCGTTCTGTCTTACGAATTCGGCACCAATTGGAGCGAGTTCTCGCGGCTCGGCGGCAATGTCATCGGCCCATTGATGGCCTATGAAGTGCTCACCGCCTTCTTTCTCGAAGCGGGCTTCCTCGGCATCATGTTGTTCGGCTGGAATCGCGTGCCGCGCGCGGTGCATTTCGTCGCGAGCCTGATGGTCGCGAGCGGCACGCTGATCTCCGCGTTCTGGATTCTCGCCGCCAATAGTTGGATGCAGACCCCGACCGGTCATGTGATGGGCAGCGACGGCGTGCTCCATGTCGCCAGCTGGTACCAGGTGATCTTCAATCCCTCCTTCCCCTATCGCTTCTCGCACATGGTGGCCGCGGCCTATCTCACCACCGCCTTCATGGTTGGCGGCATCGGCGCCTGGTACATTTTGCGCGACCGCAACATCGCCCATGGCCGTATCATGCTCGGCATGGGCTTGAGCCTGATCTTCTGGCTCGCGCCGCTGCAGCTCCTCCTCGGCGACATGCACGGGCTCAATTCGCTGAAATATCAACCCGCCAAGATCGCCGCGCTGGAAGCACATTGGAATACGGGGACCGAAGTGCCGCTGATCCTGTTCGCGCTTCCCGACCCCAAGGCCGAGACCAATCATTTCGAGATCGCGATCCCAAGGCTTGGCAGCCTGATCCTCACCCATGACTGGAACGGCGAGATCAAAGGCTTGAAATCGTTTTTGCCGGAAGACCGACCAAACCCGATCATCCCCTTTTTCGCCTTCCGTATCATGGTCGGCATCGGCATGATCATGATCGCGCTGGGGCTGACCGGCGCCGTGCTCTGGTTCCGCGGCGGCCTCTATACCAACCGCTTATTCCTGAAGGCGATGCAATTCGCCGCTCCGCTCGGCTTCCTCGCCGTGCTGTCCGGCTGGTTCGTCGCGGAGGTCGGCCGCCAGCCTTGGACCGTCTACGGTCTGTTGCGCACCGCGGACTCCGTCTCGCCGGTACCCGGCGGCAGCGTATTCTTCTCACTGGCGCTGTTCGTGCTCGCTTATGGCGTCGTGTTCGGCGCCGGCGTCTATTACATCGCCAAGCTGGTGCGTGCCGGGCCTGACGGAACCCCGCCGATCGGCGCCGGAGGCGATGCATCGCGAAGGCCGATGGAGGCGGCGGGCAATCCATGACCGAATATCTCCCCATCCTGCTGCCGATGATCTGGGCGTCGATCCTGGCGCTCGCGGTATTTCTCTACGTGCTGCTCGGCGGCTACGATCTCGGCCTTGGCGTGCTGTTCCCGCTCGCGCCCTCGCATAAAGATCGCGACGCCATGATGAACTCGGTGGCGCCGTTCTGGGACGGCAACGAGACTTGGCTCGTGATGGGCGGCGGCGGCCTGCTTGCGGCCTTTCCCCTCGCCTATTCCGTGATGCTCCCTGCGCTCTACATCCCGCTCATTCTCATGCTGATCGGGCTGATCCTGCGCGGCGTCGCCTTCGAGTTCCGCTTCAAGTCGGAGCGCTATCGCTATCTGTGGGATCTCGCCTTCGCCGGCGGTTCGATCACCGCCGCCTTGATGCAGGGCGTGGTCATGGGCGCCTTCATTCAGGGCTTCAAGGTCGTCGACAACAAATTCGCCGGCGGCGCCTTCGATTGGCTGACGCCATTCTCGGTGGTCACCGCGCTCGCGCTGCTCTCAGGCTACGTTCTGCTCTCCGCGGGCTGGCTGATCATGAAAGGCGACGACGATTTGCGCGACTGGGCCTATCGCGTGGCGCGGAAAGCGCTCGTCGTGCTCGCGGCCTTCATTCTGATCTTCAGCGTCTGGACCCCGTTCCTGCATCCCGAGATCGCCGCGCGCTGGTTCAAGCCGGCGCATATGGTGATGCTCTCGCCCGTGCCGCTGATCACGGCAGTGTCCGTCATAGCACTCTGGCTCGCGCTTGATCGCCGCTACCGCTACGCGCCCTTCCTGCTCGGTGTCGTGATCTTTCTGCTCTGCTACACGGGGCTCGCCGTCAGCCTGTTCCCCTTCATCATCCCGCCCGACATCTCCATCTGGAAAGCTGCCGCCGCGCCCGAATCCCAACTCTTTATGTTGTATGGCGCGGTGCCGCTCTTACCGATCATTCTCGGCTACACTGCCTACTCCTATTATGTGTTCTGGCAGGTCGGCGATGAGGGTTATCACTGAGCCGGTAGGCATTGCCGGCCGCTGCGAACTGCCGATTGATCTAGATCAATCCCTTCACAGCACGGCCATTATAGGGAGAGACGCACAAGCAACCCACCAGCCAATTGGAGAAATGAGATGCGCAGCGTTTTGATATTTCTACTTTGCTCAACGCTGCTGGCAGGTTGCGACAAGCTTGCGTCCAAGCCGGCATCGCTGGACGAGATCGCCAAGGTCGTCGAGGCTCTGCGCACCGCAGGGTGCACCGGCCTCAAAAAGCTAGAGGTTGAGTCCGACGAATACGAAGTGGCGGCGTGGTCTGCGCCGAAGGCGAGAGCTACGACGTCAAGCTCGACAAGAGCTTCAACATCATTTCCAAGCGAAAGGACCATTTATAGGGCCAGGTACCGGGGCGCAAATTTGACGCAGCGCCGAACAGCTCAAACAACGAACAATCTGCTATGTCTCCGAACCGGCTAGCCTGACGGGCGCGGTACGGAATTCCAGGATGGCAAACGGCGCAAGCCTTGGCGCGAGCAAAGTCCCCGAGGTCACGCTCGGATTTTGGATCATCAAGATCCTCGCAACAACGCTTGGCGAGACAGCCGGCGACACCGTCACCATGACGATGGACCTGGGCTACCTTGCCGGCACGGCGATTTTTCTTTCCACCCTGCTGGTGTTGGTTGCTCTCCAGATCGCTGCCAAGAAATTTCACGCCTACCTTTATTGGTCCGTCATCGTGGCCTCCACCACGGCCGGCACCACGATGGCCGATTTTGCCACCCGCTCCTTGGGGATCGGCTACATGGGAGGTTCGTTGATCCTATTTGCCGCCCTCATGATCGTACTTAGCCTCTGGTATTGGGCGCTCGGCTCCATTTCTGTGGACAGGGTCAACACGCCTACAGTGGAAGCGTTCTACTGGGTGGCGATCACCTTCTCGCAAACCTTGGGTACGGCCCTAGGTGACTGGATCGCAGATTCCGGCCTCGGCTATGAAGGCGGAGCGCTCTTATTCGGTGCCGGACTGGCGCTGGTTGCAGCTGCCTATTTTTGGTCGAGCGTTTCACACGTCCTGCTGTTCTGGATTGCCTTCATCTTGACCCGACCTTTGGGTGCCACCATCGGCGACTTCCTCGACAAGCCTTTGGATCACGGTGGGCTCGACCTCAGTCGCCCGATCGCCTCGGCGGCCATTGCAGTCTTGATGATCGCCTGCATCTTGTTGTTTCCGCAACGAGCCGGCGGTCATCCCCAGCGTTCCGAGCAGGGCGCGCGATAGACGCCCCTACCACTTCCCTGACAAATCGTGCTGCATCAGCCGCCGCTTCAGGAGGCCAATGCGCCCAGCTGCCTGCTCGATCCGCGCTCGCGGGATGGTGCCGTCATTGGCGGCTTTGAGCATGATCGCGTGAATCTTGGCGCCAAGCTCGGGATCGCGCGACTTCACATTGGAGAACACGATAAGATCGGTGCCGGCATTCACCGCCCTGACCACGCGCTCTTGCAATGAATATTTCTCGCGCACCGCGCCCATCTCCAGATCGTCGCTGACGATGACACCCCTGAACCCAACGCCGGCTGGATCCCGGAGCTCCTCCATCGCGCGCGCCGAGAGTGACGCCGGCAGCATCTCGCCGTCGCTAAAGTCCGGATGATAGAGATGGCCGACCATCACCATGTCGAGCATGCCGTCTTTCGCCAGGATGCGATACGGATCGAGCTCGACCTCGCGCCAGGTCTTCGACACGTCGGCGAGCCGCAAATGGCTGTCCGCGCGGCTTGAGCCATGTCCGGGAAAATGTTTCGCGACCGTGACGATATTCGCCTCGCGATGCGCCACGATGAAATCGCGCGCGAGATTGGCAACGAGAACCGGGTCGGCGCCATAGCTCCTCTTGCGCTGCACGATCACCCTGTTGCTGTCATTGAGGCTGAGGTCGACCACGGGGCCGAAATTGAGATTGAAGCCGGCGTCCGCGAGCTCATGCGCCATGCTGCTATAGAGCCGCACCACGCTCTCGGGCGTGCTGTAGCTCGGATTGCGCCCGACATTTCGCGCCGAGGGGAAATTTGTGTAGCCGTTCCGCCGTGTAAGGCGAGAGACCAATCCGCCTTCCTGATCAACAGCAATGAACGGAATCGGGTCGGCCTTGGCGTTGCCAAGAAATGCGGTGAGATTTTTCAGCTGCTTCGCCGAGTCGATATTTTCCGGATAGAGCACTACCCCGCCGATCACGCCTTCCGCGAGCAGGTCTCGAACCGCGATGACGCCTGCATCTTTCTCGCCCGCGCCGGCGAACCCCACCATGATCATCTGCCCGATCTCCCGATCAAGCAGGCCCGCCGCGGTTTCGGGAGCGGAGAATGCCGCGACCACACTCTTGGCGGCGTCCGCCGCCAATGCGGCGAGCACGTCGAGGGGATTGGGGATATTGGCGTCGTCGTTGGCGAGCGCGGGCTGACCGAGCGGCGCAACAACCAGCATGAGCGCCGCCGCAACCAAGCCCGTTCCGATCAAGTTGCGCATTTTCATGGAAGAATCCTCGGGCCCATTGGGCCTGTACGCCATTCTACCGGGCTCTGTGACAATTCAAAGGTCGCGCCCGGCCAAAACCCTTGAAATTTGGGGGCGCCCCGCCCGGGAAATGCTATGATCCGCCCAAAGACTGCCACTGGGAGGCTGTGATGCTGGTCCGAGTCTGCTCCTGGAAATACGTTCTCGCTGCGGTCGGCATCCTCTCCCTCGTCTCCGGCACCATCCTCATTGCCGATTTCCCCGCCTTCGCGGGTAAACACGGCGGTGGTGGCGGAGGGGGCGGTGGCGGCGGTGGCGGCAAGCACAAACAAGGTGGCGGCGGAGGCGGAGGCGGCTGTCCGCCGCCTTTGGTGAAGAAAGGCGGCGCCTGCGTCATGCGCGGCGGCGGAGGCGGCAACAAAGGCAACAACCAGGCCGGTCAAAACCGCCACAACGACAAGGGCGGCAAGCAGCAAGGCAAGAAGCACGACGACGGCCCCAAGAATGTCAAGCAACGCGACGGCGATAAGAACCGCGCGCAAGGCGACAAGGACAATAACGACAACAAGCATCAAGGCGACGGCGGCCGCGACCAAGCAGGTGGCGGCGAAAATAAGGGAGACAATAAGGGACAAGACGGTCGCGACAACGGATCGGACGGCGGGCGCGCCGGACCCGACATCGCCGACTGCAAGCTGCCCAAAGTCTATTCGAAAAAGGCCGAGAAATGCGTGTATCCGCACGAGAACCCCGACAACGACGAGCCGCAACACGCGAAATGCGACAAGCCTTATCACTACTCGGAGCGCGAGGAGCGCTGCGTCAAGGATGACGACCACGAGCCCGAGCACGCCAATTGCTATGAGCCTTATTATTACTCGGAAAAGCATCATGCTTGCGTGAAGCGCGACGGCCCCGACATCCATCCCGTCGATTGTAGATGGCCGCTGGCGCGGATGGGCGACATCTGCGTTTGTCCGCCTGGCAGGATCTACCGCAACGGCACTTGCGAGACTCCGCCGGTCATTATCGTCGACCCGCCGCGCGGCGGCCCACCGTCTTACATCCCGCCTGACGGTCCCCCGCCGGGACCGCCGCCTGGCGACAGCGGCCCACCGCCGGTCGAGGCTGGTCCGCCGCCGCAAGCGCCTGAGCCTGTTGCAGAGCCTGTCGCCGAGCGCTGCCTGCCGCAAGATCTCTACGATCTCTTGAACGAGACTTACGGCAAGCGCCCGGGCTTGAGCGTCTGCCCGAAACCGTGTCTGCCGAAGCCGCTGTCTTATTCCGACACCGAGCTCGATCGTCTCGCCAGCCTTGGCGGCTTCGAATGGTGCACAAATTGTCTGGAGGTCGGCGCCTATATGCCGCTCAATGCGATCCTTCAGATCGAGAAGCGCGCCAATCTCACCATCTGCGTCGATCCGAGCGTCTGCCGGATGCTGCCCGTGTTCGTCGATCGCCGCACTGAAATCCGCACCATCTATCAAGGCCTGCCCGAAGGCGCCAAGAACGAGGGCAATATCGCCGTCATCGTCGGCAATCACGACTATCAGGGCGAAATCCCCGACAATCCCAACGCCAATAGCGATGCCGACGCGGTGAAGACTTTGCTGATCGATCAGCTCGGCTACGCGCAAGAGAACATCATCGATCTCCGCGACGGCACGCTGTCGGATTTCGAGCGTGTGTTCGGCTCCGAGAGCGACCCGGGCGGCGAAATCGCCAAGCGCATCGACAAGCAGGATCCGGCCGATGTGTTCGTCTATGTCGCAAGCCACGGCATGGTGAAGGAGGACGATCTGAAGCAGGCCTATCTGCTGCCCGTCGATGCTCATGTCGACGATCTCGACAAGACCGCCTACGGCTTGCAGCAGCTCTACGACAATCTCGGCAAGACCGGCGCGCGGACCACCATGCTGCTGCTCGAAGCAAACTTCGCCAAGAATCTTGACGAGCTGATCAACCCGCCAAATCTCCCCGAGCTGGACGTTGAGGCGATGCCCGCAAACGCCATCCCCGGGCTTGTCGTGCTGAAAGCCTCAGACCGCGACCAGCGCGCCATTCAGGACCCCGAATATGGCATCGGGCTCTTCACCCGCTATGCCATCGAAGGTTTCGCCGGCAAGGCCGACCAAGCCCCGATCGGCAATGACGACAAGCGCATCGATACGGTCGAGCTCTATGTCTACACCGCCGACATGGTGCGGCAGGCGGCGCGGAAATCCTTTGGCCTCGAGCAGAAGCCGCTGCTCTCCAAGATCGACAACCTGGTGGTGGGGCAGCTCGCAGCGAATTAAGCTCCTTCGAAAAGCATCAATTCGTCAACCTTTGTGACGGCAAAATCCGCTCCTGACACTCTTCGGGGGAGGAGCTTCCATGGCCGGCACCTATCAGGATTTTCTCGACGCTTTGGGACGTCGGGAGTCTGGCGGCGACTATCGCGCCGTCAACCAATTCGACTTTCTCGGCAAATATCAGATGGGCGAAGGCGCGCTCATCGATACCGGCTATTACACGCATGACGGCACCAGCCAGAACGACTGGCAAAAGAGCCATTTCACCGGAAAAGGCGGCATCGACTCCAAAGCCGAGTTCCTCGCCAGCCCCGCGGCGCAAGAGGCTGCCATTCGCGCCTATATGGATAAGCAATGGCAATATATCGCCTCGGTGCAGAAATATGACGGACAGATTCTCGGCGGTGTGAAGATCACGATCTCTGGCATGCTCGCCGGCGCTCATCTCGTCGGTAATGGCGGCGTGAAAACCTATCTCAATTCCGGCGGCGATACCGCACCCGTCGACGGCAACAACGTCTCGGTCGCGAGCTATGTGAAGAAATTCGCTGGTTACAACACGCCTTACACGGTCGATCACAGCACCGCCGAAACCATCGCCGGCGGCTCGCATCGCGATCATCTGTTTGGACGCGGCGGCGACGACACACTGTCGGGCCGGAGCGGCAGTGATTTTCTCGATGGCGGCACCGGCAGCGACACCCT
>Ga0163161_10003186_pt1 | contig 11546 bp, 7 predicted proteins | sample S45metaG_FD_129847 | JGI IMG/M metagenome (GOLD analysis project Ga0163161, IMG submission 129847) | Switchgrass rhizosphere microbial communities from Kellogg Biological Station, Michigan, USA - S4-5 metaG | ecosystem: Host-associated > Plants > Roots > Rhizosphere > Soil | place: USA: Michigan... | reverse complement strand
GAAACAATCGACAAAACGAGACAAAGGCCAACGATGGACGCCAGGAATTTCATTTGCTTGATCGGATGCGTGATTTTGCCCCAATCATAGCAAATCCAGAAAGCCGTTCAATTCCGGCGGCAGGTCCTGTCGGAATTCGAGTCTTTCGCCCGTCGTTGGATGCGTGAATGACAAATGCTCGGCGTGGAGGAAGAACCGGCCGAGGTTCCTGATCGCGTTGCGGACGCCGGTGTCGGCGACAGTGTTGTCGCGGCCCTCGTTATAGATCTCGTCGCCGACGATCGGGTGATTGATATAGGCCATGTGCACGCGTATCTGATGTGTGCGTCCGGTCTTGATCTCGACGTCGAGGAGCGTGAATTTGGTGTATCGTTGGCGCACTTTCCACAATGACAAAGCGCTCCGGCCGTGTGTCGCCACCTTCATTCGCAGCCGATTGTGTTTGTTGCGGCCGATCGGGGCCTCGATCTTGCCGTGATCTTGATCGGGCGAGCCGTGGACAAGCGCGACGTATGATTTATAAACCTGCCGCTCGCGAAACTGCTCCGACAACGCTTCGTGGATCTCGTCGGTCTTGGCGACAACGATAAGGCCCGACGTGTCTTTGTCGAGCCGGTGGACGATGCCCAGACGAGCGACGAACGACGTGTCGCGAGTGGCGAGTGAAAAGTGGTGCGCGATCGCATTGGCAAGCGTACCACTTTGCACGCCGGCTCCGGGATGGACGACCATTCCGGCGGGTTTATTGATGACGGCGAGGTATTCGTCCTCAAAAACAATATCGAGAGGGATATTTTCGGGCTCAAACCTCGCGACCGGAACCTCGACCAATTCGACCTCTACACAATCGCCTTCACGAAGTTTGTATGACGGTTTGGCCTTTTTTTCATTTACGAGAACATCCTCATCCTCGATGAGCCTTTGCAAACGCGAGCGCGACCAGCCGTCGATGTTTTCGGCAAGGTATGCGTCGAGGCGCTGGCCGGCATCGTCGGATGAGGGGTTGAGGACGAGAGATTGAGGTTCTTCCGTCACGCCGCTTCACCGATCTTGGAGCGTGATGTCTTCCGGAGACGAACGATCATAAAAACGACCGCCGCGATAAAGACGACAACGCTGACCATCTGCGACGTCGAAAGCCCGGTCAGCGTCGTCAGGCCAAAGAGGTCGCCGCGCGGGTCGTCGCGGAGGAATTCGATCGAGAACCGAACGATCGAATAGATAATGCCGTATGCGATCAGTACCTGGCCGTCGAATTTTTTATGACGATGCAGATAGAGCAAGATACCAAAGACGGCAAGCATGATGAACGATTCGTAAAGCTGCGTCGGATGCAGATAGCAGGCCGAACCGTCCCGCCCGACAATGGGGACGCCCGTGTATTCATGGCCTGCCTCGGTAAAGTGCACGCCCCACGGCAGATCGGTCGGCTTGCCCCAGCAGCAACCCGCCGAAAAGCAGCCCTGCCGGCCCAACGCCTGTCCGAGAGCGAGGCCCGGAGCAAAGGCGTCGGCGACCTTCCAGAACGGCAATTTGTAAAAGTGGACGGATAGAACCACGGCCAAAAAGCCGCCGATCAGCCCGCCATAGAACACACCGCCGGAACGCAGAAAATCGAGCGACACGAGTTGCACGTCGGGCTCGACAAAATACATTAGCACCTTTGACCCGATCAGCCCGCCGACCAGCGTCCACAGGCCGATGTCGTAGATCCGGTCCCTTGGCAGCCCGTCCCGCGCGCCCAGCCGCGACGCGACGATCAATGCGAGCAGCATCCCGACGGCCAGAAAAATACCGTAGGTGGTTATCGGGAAAGTGCCGATGCGGAAAAGTTCAGGATACATCGTTCGTTAGGAGCAAGAAGTCAGAAGCAAGAAGCCAGAATAAGGCAAATTATCGATCATTTTTGATCTTTGTCATATAACTGCCCAGCATCCTGCCTACTTCGTCGAGTAATTCTCTCAATTCCTGCGTGTTGCCGTAACCAAGATCTTTGGCCAGGATCAAATAATACCGACACTCTTCGATAGATCCCTGAGAAATTCCGTAATAGCGAAGCTTATCGGGTTTAGTCGCTTTTCCGAAGCCCTCCGCAAAGTTTGCCGGTATCGACACGGCCGCTCTCCGCAACTGCGAGGTGAGTCCGTAAAGCTCATGCTTAGGGAACGATTCAGTTAGCCGATAAACCGCCAAGACAAAGTCATGGACCTTTTGCCAAATTCCGACGTCCTCAAATCTGGTTGCATACATTCGGCTTAAGTACTTACTCCAGGTTCTCGATTCTGGCTACTGGCTTCTTGCTTCTGGCTTCTCTTAGAAAGAAACATATCAATGATCAACAATCCCGCCCCCACGCAGATCGCGGCGTCGGCGACATTGAATGTCGGGTAATGCCATCCGCCGAATTGTACGTCAATAAAATCGATCACAAACCCCAGCCGCAGGCGGTCGGTGACGTTGCCGGCGATACCGGCGAGGAGCAGAACCAAAGCACCTAAGATGCGGTCGTCGCTGCGTGGCGTGCGCCAAAAAAAATAGAGAACCAGCGTTCCCGCGATAAACGCCACCGCCGACAGGCCCCAGCGGCCTGTATCGCCGTGCTCGTCGAGCATCGAGAACGCCACGCCCGTATTCTGCGCATAGGCAAGATTCAAAAACCCCGAGACAAGCGACCGGTCGCCCTCGAACCGCAGCACGCGCGAGGCCCATGCCTTGGTCGTCTGGTCGATGAGGAACACGCCGCCCGCGATGGCGAGATAGGCGAGCTTCCAGATAAAGTCCTTTTTTGTCACGTGATCTATACGATCTGCTCGAGGGCTTCGTTGCAGCGCTCGCAGACGGTCGGCCATCGACTAAATTCCCCGACGCGGGTCGAATAGTTCCAGCACCGGTCGCATTTATTGCCGTCGGCGTTTTGAATTTCGACCTTCATGGTGTCACCTTCGTGCACCTCGACCTGCGACACGATAAAGATATATCGCAGTTGGTCAAAAAAGTCTGTAAGAAAACGCGTCGTCGCGCCATCGACGGTGAGGATCACCCTGGCCTCAAGCGACGAGCCGATCTGCTTGGCATTCCGGGCATCCTCGAGAGCCTTCAGGACTTCGTCGCGGATCGCGAAAATGCGTTCCCAGTCGGACCGCAGGCTGCCAGCTTGCGTGTTATCGGTACTCGCAGGCAGGCTGCGTGCGGTCCGACGCGGAAACTCCGCCATGTGCACCGACGCCAACTCGTGTCCCGGCAGGTTTTCCCAAGCCTCGTCCGCCGTAAAAACAAGTATCGGCGACATCAGCCGGCAGAGCGAGTCGGCGATGTTGTAAAGCACCGTCTGCGCCGAGCGTCTTGCTTCCGACTTTGGCGCAAAGATATAGAGCCGGTCCTTGATGATGTCAAAGTACCGCGCCGACAGCGTCACCGTGCAGAAATTGTAGAGCGCGTTATACGCCGCCTGAAAATCGTACGCCTCGTACGCGCCGATCACGGTCGCCGTAACGTCGTGCAGTTCGCCGAGAGCCCAGCGATCGATCTCCTGCATTGACGCCTCGTCAACGCGGTCATTCGCCGGATCGAATCCGTCAACATTGCCAAGCGCGTAACGCAGCGTGTTGCGCATCTTGCGGTAGGCATCGACGACGCGTGCAAGGATCTCGTCAGAGCACCGCACATCCTCGGTATAATCGACAGCGGCCGCCCACAGCCGCAAAACGTCGGCACCCGATTTGTTGATGATCTCCTGCGGCGCGGTCACGTTGCCGAGAGATTTCGATTGCTTTTTGCCCTCGCCGTCGACGACCCAGCCATGCGTGACGATCTGCTTATACGGCGCTGTGTCGTGCGCTGCGATGCCGCAGCTGAGGCTCGAGTTGAACCACCCGCGATATTGATCGCCGCCCTCAAGGTAGACATCTGCCGGAAACCTGAGTGTGTCGCCGCGCGTCTCTAGAACAGCTACACAGCTCGATCCCGAATCGAACCATACGTCGAGAATGTCGGTCTCCTTTCGGAAGTCGGCACTCTCGCATTTCGCGCATTTGTAACCATCGGGCAGCAACTCGCTCTCGGGCCGCGAATACCAGGCGTCGGCAGTTTCCTTTGCAAAGATGTCAGCGACGTGATCGACGATCTTCGGATCTGCAACCGGCTCGTCGCACGCCTGGCAGTAAAAGACCGGTATCGGCACGCCCCAAAACCGCTGCCGCGAGACGCACCAGTCGGGCCGGCCCTTGAACATATTCGCCATGCGGCCCTCGCCCCACGCGGGATGCCATTTGACGCCGGCGATCTCTGACAATGCTTTGCTGCGCAGGCCGCTCTCCGACAGCTCGCCGTTCACCTCGTCCATCGAAACGAACCACTGCGCCGTCGCGCGAAAGATCACAGGATTCTTGCATCGCCAACAGTGCGGATATCGATGCTGGTAGTTCTCGGTAAAGAGCAATGCCCCCCTATCGCGCAAAAACTCGACAATCTTGGGGTTCGCCTCGAAGACGGTTTCGCCTGCCCAGTTTTCGACGTCGCTCGTAAATCGGCCCGCATTGTCAACCGGGCAATAGATATCGAGGCCGTAGGCCTTGGCGAGATGAAAATCGTCCGCGCCGTGTCCGGGAGCTGTGTGCACCAGGCCAGTGCCCGCTTTGCCCGCGGACTTGTTCTCAAATCGAACGTCCAGCTCGACCTCGGCATCGGCCTCGCCAAGCGTGACGTGGTCGCCGTTCATGATGAGCGAAACGCGGTCGAGCCATGCGTGCTGCGCTTCCATGCGGTCGAGCTTCGCGCCTTTGAACCGGGCGATCTCCTCGAACTCGGCAAATCCGCAAGTCTCGGTGAACGCGCCCGCTAGCTCGGACGCCACTATAAACACTTCGGCGTCCGACACCTCGATCGCCGAATAATCAAAATCCGGATGCACCGCGATGCCCATATTCGCGGGCAGTGTCCAAGGCGTCGTCGTCCAGATAACGAGGAACACATTCTTGCCGGCGAGCGCCGGATCGATCTCGGCCGCGTCGGTGAGCAATGGAAATTTGACATAGACCGACGGCGAAGTGTGCTCGCGGTACTCGACCTCGGCCTCAGCGAGAGCGGTCTGGTCGTGGATGCACCAATAGACCGGCCGCAGGCCCTTGTAGACGTAGCCACGCTCGAGAAATTTGCCAAAAAGCCGCGCAGTCGAAGATTCATACTCAGGCGACATCGTCAGATAAGGGTTCCGCCATTCTCCAAGAATGCCCAGCCTTGAAAAATCGCGCGTCTGCCCGTCCATCGCATGCTCGGCATGCTCGCGGCAGATGCGGCGAAAGGTCGCGACGGGCAGATCGGCCTTGTTCTTGCCCTTTTCGGCAAGCTTCTTTTCGACTAACGTCTCGATCGGCAGCCCGTGACAGTCATAGCCGGGCACATAAGGCGCCTCAAAACCCATCATCGACCGCGTCTTGACGACAAAATCCTTGAGGATCTTATTGAGCGCCGTGCCAATATGGATGTCGGCGTTGGCATACGGAGGCCCGTCGTGGAGGATGAATTTGTCGCGGCCCTTACGTGCCTCGAGCACCTTTTCATACAACCCCAGCTCGTTCCATTTCTTTAAGCGAGCAGGCTCCGACTGACCGAGGTTCGCTTTTTGCGAAAATTCTGTCCTCGGCAGGTTTACTGTCTTTTTCAGGTCTAAGGTTTCGGTCATTATCCAGCTCAAAATCAAAAAGCCCCAAGCCTTTTCTTTGGCTTGGGACCTGTCAGACAAACTTTTGCCATCGCTCGAACCTACGTCGAGCACGTCCCGATGGTCTCTATAATAATGGGCGATGGCCTCCGCATAACAGCTATATACAATACCACAAGATCATTCTTCCTCAACAGTGCACAACAGCGGATACTCTCTGGCCTTTGCCAAGTTCATTGCCTTTTCCGATTTCATATTGGCGATCTCGTAAGGGTAGACGCCGGCGATGCCGATGCCCTCGTTGTGGACCTTTAGCATGATCGTAAAGGCCTCTGGGTCGGAGCGGGAAAACACGTACTTCAGGACAAAGACGACGAAATCCATTGTCGTGAAATCGTCGTTGTGCAGTATGACCTTAAAAAGTTTTGGCTTTTCGAGCTTGGTCTTTTTTTCGACCAGGACGTCGCCGCCGCCTTCGATGTCCGTCAACTCGGGCATAAGACTATTTTAGCCACAGAGCACACAGAGAGCACCGAGAAAAACCAATAATCCTTTCTCAGCGGCCTCTGTGTGCTGTGTGGCAAATTCCTTCAGACCCGGGCTTCGACCGTTGCTTTTCGTTCCAGCTTGCCCCAGCCGACGAGGGCTCCGCGGATCGCATAGAATACAGACTTGACCATAACCCAATACATCACTTGCCGGTAGCCGAACCGCTGGATGAGCAGCCAGCCGAGCAGGCGTTTTTGCTCGCCTTTTTCCATTAGGAAAGCGGCGAACGCTCCAAACCAGTCGACCGCAAGGAACAGGGCGTAATAAAAGATGACCAGGTTGAGGTTCGTCGGCGTGTGGGCATATTCCTGCTGGTGTTCCAGCGAGGTGAGGAACGCGCTTACGATCGTCCATACGAACATCAGGTCCATGATCGGCGATATGAGCGGGAAGAATACCTGAAAGATCCACACATTCGGCATCGCGATGAAACCCAAAAAGCCGTACTTGGGGTTGAAAAGCGCGTCCTTGTGTTTCCACATGCACTGCAGCGTGCCGAACGACCACCGGAAGCGCTGTTTGGCAAGATTTCGCAAGCTATCGGGCGCCTCGGTCAGCCCGATCGCGTCCTCTTCATAACCGATCTTATAACCGAGCTTCCTGACCTGAATTGTCAGATCCTGGTCCTCTGCGATAGTCTCGGACGAGAAGCCACCCGCTTCCTCGAGCACCGACCTACGCCACGCGCCGACCGAGCCGGGTACGACGGTGATGCAGTTCAAAGACGAAAATGCGCGGCGGTCGAAATTCTGCGACGTCACATATTCGAGCGCCTGCCATTTTGTGACGATATTTATGCGGTTGCCGACCTTTGCATTGCCCGCGACTGCGCCGATGGCGGGGTTGGCAAATCGATGCGCCAGCGCCCCGATGGTCGCCGGCGAAAACAGCGTGTCGGCGTCGAGCGCGATGACGATGTCGCCCTTTGCCTTTCGCCAGCCGAAGTTGAGCGCCTCTGCCTTGCCGCCGTTTGTCCGGGTGAAGATCGCCACCGTATTGCTATTGCCAAAGTTCTCTTCGAGCACTCGATGTGTCTCGTCGGTCGAGCCGTCATCAACGACGATGATCTCAAAGTTGGGATATTCCGACGCGAGTAGGCTGTCGATCGTGCGTTTTATCACACGTTCCTCGTTATAAGCCGGAACGACGACCGAGACGAGCGGCTGGTATTCCTTACCGAAATGTGTCGATTCGCGGCGGCGTGCACGGACGTATTGGGCAAATGCGAGAATGCCGATAAACGCCATCCTGCCGATGCCCAGCACGATGCCGAGAAAGAACAGCCACTTCATCAGCCAGCCAGCGATCGAGATGCCATAAAAAACATACGAGTCCGCCGTGGCGTAGAACGTCCGATCCTCAGCGACAGGCGGCATTGTCTCGGCCTCGGTCATGTTTGCCAATCCAGCGATCGTCGTAAATTCATAACCGCGGGCACGCAACTCGTGGATCAGCTTTGGCAGCGCATCGACCGTCGCCGAGCGGTCTCCGCCGCTGTCGTGCAGCAAGATGATGTTGCCGCGTTCCTCAGGCGTCTGAATTGCGGCCTGCTTGATGACTTCGTCGACCATCTCGTCGGCGGTGTGCGGCGTGCCGTCGCTGTTCGTCAGCTTCCAGTCATCGGGATCAAGGTGCAGGCCCACTGATATATAGCCCAAATTCTGAGCCTGAACCGTCGGGTCGATCTCATCGGGCGTCCGCGGTTCGGCGTCGCCGAAGTACGGCGCACGAAAGAGGCGAGTCGAATGCCCGGTCAGCGATTCGATCAGCCGCTGCGTAGCGTTTAACTCAAGGTCCGTCACCCGCGCCGGAACTTCGGCGAGATTCGGGTGGGTGAACGAATGATTGCCGATCTCGTGTCCTTCGGCAGCGATGCGCTTGATGATCTCGGGATATGATTGGCCGTTTTGTCCGACCACGAAGAACGCGGCCTTTACATTCTCCTGTTTGAGAATATCGAGGATTTTCGGCGTCCACACAGGGTCTGGCCCGTCGTCAAATGTCAGCACGATGTTACCCGGCTGGTCACCGGCACGCTGTATAACGTACGACGACGGTATCTGGCGATAGACCTGATTTGTGATCGCGCCGGTCAGGTCCACCGTTAGATCTCGCGTGCCGTCCTGAGGCTGGGCAATGACTTGAAGGATCTCGCCCGTGCCCTGAAAGTCGACATCGTAGCCGTACTTGATATCACGGATCTCGTCAGCCGCCCCATTCAGCGGCCCCGAGCCGAAAAAATTCCATAGCGACGGATCTTCGCTGCCGAGCCGCCACAGGGCAAAGCCCGCGGGCTGGTAAGGCTTTGCCGCCTTTATCTCGTTGTATGCCGTCGCCGCGTCGAGGAACCAGACCGTGTGGTCGATGCCGTCGTCCTCGGTGTATTCGAAAAACGGATTCTTTGACACGGGATCGAACTCGATCTCTTCCGGCCTATCCAGCGATTCTTTCGCCGTAAGCAGCGATTCCTGGAATGAGACTGTCTCGGCCTCGTCTTTATTACCGGGCCAGTTGTAGCCATAGTTGCCAAAGCAGACGATGGTTTTTGCCGGTGAAAGCTCGGCCATGCGCTTTTTCAATATCGGCTCGTACCAGTCCTGTCCCGCGACCGGCCCGGCCTCGCCCGTCGACCAGTGCTCGTCGTATGCCATCAGCATGAGGTAGTCGGTGACGGCAGCGTAAGCCTTGTAATTCCACTCGTCATTGTCGAACGGAACAGCCTGGGCAAGGATCAGACCTCGCTGCTGAAATTCGTCATGCAGCTCGGTCATGAATTTGAAAAGCTCTGGCTGTGTCGACGCAGGCACTTCTTCGATATCGATCGTCAAACCGCCAAATTTATATTGATCGATAGTTTGCAGCAGCGACGCGATCAGTTTTTGCCGCTGATCCTCGGTACTGATCGAACGAACCAGAATGTCGGAGTTCCACTGCTCGTTCTTGTAGTTCTGCAGCAGCGGCAGCACCGGCATCTCGGGCTTTCGGCCCTGGATAAATTCCATCGCGTCCTTGTCAACGTCAAGGACGAGCGGGTCGTTCATGTCGCCCGAAAGCCTGATCCACTCTGGTACGAGCCAGTCGAGCTTGTCGATGTTTTGCCGTAAGGAAGCAATGCTCGAATCGTCCCAGTTGACAAAGAAGCCGACGGCGAGCGGGTTGCCCTGATTGACCGTCCGCACCAATGTCTCCTGCTTTACCTTTTCCAACTGCTCGGGCGAGCCGATGCGTTGGGCCTTGATCTCGTCGCGTTTGTCCTTCTCAGTCCGGGCCTTGTCGGCGACCTGCTTGGCAAGCGTCTCGCGTTTTGTCAGCGGGCGATCAGGGACATGCGGCTGGATGTCGGATTGCTGAGGAAGGGCTGCTACCGGCTTTAGGCGGACCTGCGGCAGGAATGGGTTGATGAGCACGCTGATGACAAAAAAGGCAAGCAGCACCGTCACGATCGTGCCGGCCGTGATGCCGAACCACGACGCAAACCGCCCGCGGCGGCCTTTTGTGTCAAAAAAGACTGGCTTTTTTATGTTCAGCTGCTCAATGCTCATCGGCGGGATAACGGCAACAAACTCGATTTGATGCAATTCTCAGCATAAAAAGTATAGACTCGTTCGCTTTTTTTTGTTAGATTTCAACTGCGCTGTTTACTTAGTATGCAATTAGATGGTTTTGCGGCGGCTAAACGCTGAAATCGCGCGCTCATTCGGCCTTTAGTTCAGAACCACAATTTATGCCAAAGACCCCGCATTCAACAGGCACGTTGACCTCGCCGGCCCGCGCCGTGCGCCGGGCTTCAAACGAAAAGCCGGACGAGCTTTTTGCGAGCATCGGCCAAAAGCTGCGCGAAGGACTTTCGGGTGAGGCAGAGCGGATACTGACGGGCGCCATCGGGAATTCTGGCAATACGCCGGACGATCTTGCCAATCTCAAACGTCTGCTGTCTTTCACGCTCGAGACGACGGGCCGCTATAAGGAGTCGCTCGAGGCCGTCGAGCCCTATGAGCAGGAGGAAGCTCTCGCCGAACTCTCGGTCGAGACGCAGGTGCGTGTTACGACCCAGCTCGCCATCGCTTATAACAACCTGACCGAGCAACCCAAGGCCGTTACATTATTAAAGAAAAATCTCGAAAAGGCAGAAGAGCATAAGCTCTTCCAACTCATCGGCAACATCGACATCGGCCTCGCCCGCGTTTATCGCAAGCTGAGTGAATATCCCATCTGCCGCGATCATGCCAACCGCGCGCTCGAACATTTTCGCGAAACGGGCGACTGGCTCGGCATGGCCGAGGCCTATCGCGAGATCGCCAACAGCTATCACCAGGAAGGCAACAGCGAAAGATCGCTCGAGAATTTTGAACTCGGGATCAAGATCATCGGGTCTAATTCCGCCCCCTTCATGCTCGGCAAGCTCTACACCGATATGTCCGGCGCTTACTGGTTCCTGCGCCGGCCGCAGGACGGCATCGCGTGCCTCGAAAAGTCGATCGAATTCTTTGACCGCACCGAGCACGCGCTCAACTCGATCATCGCCTATAACAATCTAGGCCTGCACCTAACGCTCATCGGCGACTGGACTAAGGGTGAAAAGATGATCAGGCTCGCGCTCGATAAAGCACTCGAGGAGGATCATGTTCACGTCGCGGGAATTTACGACAGCCTGGGCGAATTAAAGATACTCCGCGGCGAGCTGGACGAGGCCGAAGAGCTGCTCGAAAAAGCCGTCGCCTTCGCCCGCGAGCGAAAACACCAATGGTACACAGCCCAGGCCATGCATAATCTTGCTCGCTGCTATCTCGCGAAAGGTGACATCGAGCGGGCCGTCGCAAAGGCACGTAAGACGATCGATTTTGCCGGCGAGATCGGCAACCGACATTATGCGAACCTCGCCGGGCTCGTGCTTGCCGAGAGCTATCTGCAGCAGGGTGATGTCGAGGCGTGCGAAGACGCGCTTCGCGTTATCGAAGAGAATGAGCCAAACGAGGATTTCTTTATTCTCGGCAACATTCAGCGAATCCGCGGGCTCGCCGCATTGGCCGATGAGGACGGCGAGCTGGCGGTGCATCATTTCAGCCGCGGGCTTACCATTTTTGAGGCGGCCGAGGACGTCTACCACACAGCGCTAATGCACTATCTCGTCGGCGCGCACCTCGATGATAGGAACGCGCCGCGCGCTCGGCGGCATCTGACGCAGGCGTCTGATATTTTCAAACGGCTCGGCGTAAAGACATACGTCGATGTCGCGGGGCGCGAGTTGGAAAGGCTTGAGACGATCCAGCCCGACCGGAGAAAGCCGCAGCCGGGGCGGTCGAATTCAGTCGTCTCGCAATTACTCACCGTCCGCCTT
>Ga0163161_10003184_pt1 | contig 11555 bp, 10 predicted proteins | sample S45metaG_FD_129847 | JGI IMG/M metagenome (GOLD analysis project Ga0163161, IMG submission 129847) | Switchgrass rhizosphere microbial communities from Kellogg Biological Station, Michigan, USA - S4-5 metaG | ecosystem: Host-associated > Plants > Roots > Rhizosphere > Soil | place: USA... | reverse complement strand
CGGATGCGCGCGCCGCACGAATCGCCGGCCTTGCGCAGGCGGTCCATGTAGTTTTCCAGCGCGCTCACGTCGGCGATGGGGGCGAAGAAGGGGTTGTTGGGCACGTGCTCCCAGCTCTCGAACGGAATGGCGATTTCGCCGATCTGCGTCATGCAGCCGCGAAACACCATGTCGTGCTTCTCGGCCAGCCACTTCTTGGCGACCGCGCCGGCCGCGACCATGGGTGCGGTCAGCCGTGCCGAGGAGCGCCCGCCGCCGCGCGGATCGCGAATGCCGTATTTCTTCCAGTAGGTGAAGTCGGCGTGGCCGGGGCGGAACTGCTGGGCGATCTGCCCGTAGTCCTTGCTGCGCTGGTCGGTGTTCTGGATCAGCAGTGCGATGGGGGTGCCGGTGGTCTTGCCTTCGTACACGCCCGAGAGGATCTGCACCGCGTCGGGCTCGTTGCGCTGGGTGACGTGGCGGCTGGTGCCGGGGCGCCGGCGGTCGAGGTCGCCCTGGATGTCGGCTTCGCTCAGTGCCATGCCCGGCGGGCAGCCGTCGATCACGCAGCCGATGGCCGGGCCGTGCGACTCGCCAAAATTGGTGACCGCGAAGAGTGTTCCGAATGTGTTGCCGCTCATGGCGGGGATTATCCCTACAAAGCGGCGGCCACTCAGTCAGTCGTGTTTTCCATGCGCTTGGTGAGCGTGCCCAGTTGCAGCTCGATGGAGAAGAGCCGCTCGTTCAACACGGCGGTCTGCAGCCGTATCGCCTCGACGATGGCCTTGGTCTGCGGATCGGTGGTGTTGTCGGCCAGTTCCGCCAGGTCGTGCAGCTTCTTGCGAAGTTCGTTGCTCATGGAAGGCTCCGTTCGTCGTCGCGTCGTGGAGCCCGCAGTATGGATCCTGGCCGGCGCAGAGGCAATGCAGCCGAGCCGTTCATGCGCCCTCTTCCGCCAGCCGCCGCTCGAGCTTGGCCAGCGCGCCGGTCCAGCCGTGGGTGTGCCCTTCGCGCGCGGCTTCGTCGAAGAACTGCTCGTGCTTCAGCACCAGTTCGCAGCCGCTGCCATCGGGCTCGATGAGCACCGTCACGCGAGACTCCCGCTCCGGCGTGCTGCGCCATGCCCAGCTGAAAACCAGCTTGCGATGGGGCACCAGCTCCTGGTAGACGCCGCTCACGTCGTGCGTCTCGCCGTCGGCCGCCAGCATGGCCACGCGAAAGCGCCCGCCCACGCGCAGGTCGACCTCGGCCACGGGGACCGAAACGATCTCGTCGGGGCCGAACCAGGCTTTCAGCGCTTGCGGCTCGGTCCAGGCCCGCCAGACTTTTTCGGGGGCGACGGGGTAGTGGCGACGGAGGGTGAGCGAGGGTCGCTCCTGGTCGTGGGCGGCAGCGTTTGCCATTCGGTCTCCTCTTGGTGATAGAGATAGCGTGCGAGCGCATCGAGGCGCCCGGTCCAGAATTTCTCGTACCGCGACAGCCACACGGCAGCCTCCTGCATGGGCCGCGGCGAGAGTTCGCAGCGCACGATCCGGCCCTCTTTCGCGCGCGAGATGAGACCCGCCTCCTCCAGCACCCGCAGGTGCTTCATGAAGCCGGTCAGCGACATGCCATGCGGCTCGGCCAGCTCGGTCACGCTGAGGCTGCGCTCGCCCAGGGTTTCGAGCACGGTGCGCCGCGTCGGGTCGGAAAGCGCGGCGAACACGGCGTCGAGCGTGGCATTGTCTGAGTGAACCATGTGGTTGAGTATCTACCAGGCCGATGCTTTTGGGAACGCTTTATGCGTGCTGCATTGCAGCACCACCCTCAAAACCTGCGAAGGAGCGCCCTCATGCCGGACCGAACCGCCACCCAGTTCTCCCACGTCAAGCCCGGCGACACCGGCTACGTCTCGGGCGGGCTGCGCGATTTCTTTCTCTACCGCGACCTGGGCATTGCGGAGGCCACCCACGGCAAGGTCATCGCGCACCTCGTCAAGGCCAACATGGCACCGGAAACGGGCACCGGCTGGCACCGCCACGAAGCGGACTTCCAGATCGTGCTCATGCTGAAGGGCTGGGCCCGCTTCATGTACGAGGACAAGGAAACCCTGGTCGAAGCCGGCGACGTCGTGCACCAGCGCCCGGGCATCCGCCACTTCCTCTTCGACTACTCGCCCGACATGGAGTACCTCGAAATCGTCTCGCCGGCCGATTTCAAGAGCATCGATGTGGCGCCGGTGTGCGAGATTCCGCCGCCCACGCCTTGGAAGTGATCAGCGAATCGAGAAACCGGTCGCCAGGCTGCGCTCCGTGTCGAAGTGCATCACCCGGCCCTCATCGTCGAACAGCAGCCACCCGTTGTCCAGCACGCGCATGTCCAGCCCGGCGCAGGGCCATTCCAGCGCAGCCGACGCGCGCCCTCCCCGAACACCAAGCCATTGGACGCGTTGCTTTCCTGAGGCGGATTGCGCCATGACGAGCCAATCACGGTCCACCCAGAAACGCAGCCTCTCGGGCGCGCTCGACAGATCACGCAAACGGACTTCACCCTCTTTGCATTGCGCAACCTGCCACCGCAGGCACAAGTCGCCGGTTTCCTCGGTTTCGCCAGATATTTGAAAGGCGCCGAGCTGTGGATGCAACATGGGCCTGGAGATCGAGGTGTCTGCAACGTCCATTGGCTCGCGGCTCAACAAACGCCGCGGCAGACACTGGTAGCGCCACAGGCTGGAGCCGGCAACACCGTCGTGAACGACGAACTGTTCCAGGTCGCGCGTGGCGGTGAAGTCGACCACTTCTCCCGGCAATTCGGCGACCTGCCAGAGCACGTCCTGGAGCGAACGGCCCGTGTCCAGCACCTGAATGCGGTTGCCGCGCACCACGGTCCAGCTGTTGCCGTCGAACTCACCGGAAAAATGGCTGATCTCGGACAAGCCCAGGTCATCGATGCGGCGCTGCATCAGGTCCAACCGGCTGACCCGCCACAACCCGTCGCGCTGCGCCAATGCCAAGGCGACCCGGCCGCTGCGGGCCGGAACCAGGCGGTACGCCGGCACTGCGAAGCGGGCCAGCACACCGCCAGCGCTGTCGGTCATGACGGCACCGGCCTCGCCCAGCGCAAGCAAATAGCGCCCGTCTTCGAGCAAGGCTGCATCGTGGATCGCATGCGCCCCCCTGGATGGGACATCGAGTGTCAACAACGAAGACTGCTTGGCGAGGGGCCGGGTCTCGAAACCCGGCATCTCGCTGCCAGGCATGTCGAGCCTGAGCAGCGGGTCCGCATCGAGGCGCATCAGCGCCTGGAAGGCCCGCTTGTGCATCCGCCCGTGGCTTCCCGAATGATCGGCGAGCAGCGCCGGGGCGAGAACGGAGATCAAGCCGCGCGAGGTCGCGTTGTGGCCCGATACTGCAAGCAACTCGCTGGCGAGTGCAGCCCGTTCGCGGTGCAGCAGCGGATCGTCGCGCAAAGCCCGGAGGCGTTCCGCGCATGCGCCCAGTGTGTCCGGCAACAGCAGCGCGCGCTGCACAAGCGCCCGTGCGGCGAGTCGTCCGTCAGCGCTCTCGGCCGCAAGCAGCCACGCTACGGCCTGCTCGCGGGCCGCGACCACGGGCCAGACGGCGTCGACTGCCCGAAGCCATTCGCCTTTCTGCGCCAGCAACTGACCCCACTCTTCACGCAGCCGGTTCGCCATCTCGGGCCACTTGGGCTGCAATTGCAGAACCGCATTGGCAAAGGCGTCGTCACGGCGGGCTACCGCGATCGCGCGTCGCCAGTCGCCGGCCAGGCACAGGAGCCGCACGATGATCTCGGGCGGACGATCCCAGGCAAGCGCGAGTTCGGCGGCCTGGGCGTAGCGCTGGTGCTTTTCGAGGTAGTCAAGTGCTTCCTGCCTCGACTGGAGCAACTCGGCAAGCACGAACAACGCCTCGTCGATGCGCCCCTCGCGGTCCAGTTTCTCGAAGCTTCTTCGGTAAAGCTGCCTTAGGTGATTCTCGAAGCCTTCGTCCAGATAGATGCTCGAACTCGATCCAAGCGATTGGCTGAGTGCCAAGCTGTCGCGCCGGCCCGGGCTTCCGAAGGCCTGCCCCGCATCCGCAGCTTCCCCGCCCAACGGAATGGCATGTCGCAGCGCCTCCATGAGATCACCTTCGTCGAACATCCTCAGCATGCGCCGCATGTAGGCCGCTTGCTGGCGCCCCAGCAGCTTCGAAAAGCGCGAAGCCACTGCCATTCGCACGATCCAGTCGCGCCAGCGCGACCGCAACGTCCGCCCACTGCCGCGCGGTCTCATCGAAGAAGACGGCGAAGTTGCCGTGCTGCTGGAACCTTCATGCGCCGTTTGCGGCGCAGCCACCGGCTCGCCAGACTTCGACCGGCGTGCGCGGCGCGATTCGACGCGGGTCACCGCCCAGATCACCAAGGCTGCCAGCAGCAGCGTGACAAGTCCCACGTAGATCGAGGACGCATTCAGCGGCGCAAAAAAACTGCGGCCTGTTGCGGCGGACTTCGGCAGCAAAACCGGGGGCAGCAGGCCTGGGGTCCATCCCCCGCGAAGCAGGCTCAGCACGATGAGCGCGAGCCCGGCCCCACCCCACCATCCCTTGAAGCCGCCACCGGGCGCGGTTCCCGGGGGTCTTCCGGTTGCACGCGCACGGGCCGCCATGGCCTTCAGGAACTCGCGCTGCTCCTCGCTGGCCGGCGGGATTGCGTCGCCCAGCAGCTCTCGCACACCATGCCCATCCGCGTCGAGCAACACCGGCTCGGGCAAGGTCTGGCGGCAATCGAAAGTGTCGAGCATGGCGGGCCCGGCGTCGAGCCACGTCGATGCATCGAAAAGCGCCGCCTGCGAGAGCTGCAACGCAAGCACCTCGCCGCCTTGCACGAGCCAGAGGTCGGCCACTGGCAGCGCGGCGCGCTCTTCAGGGCCAAGCTCGGCCGAGCACAGCGTGGTGCCTTCGGACCGAAGCGGCCAGCCGGCGAGTTGGTTGCAGTCGAGCGAGACCGGATTCGCGAACCTCAACAGGTCGCCATGAGCGAAACGAAACAGCTGCGCCCCCGCACGCCAACCCTCGACGATGCGTCGCGCCCGCACCGACCCGGTCAGCCATTCGGATGGAAACCACAGCCCCGCTACCGGTTGCCACCCCTTGAGCACCGGATGGCGAACCTGCGCCGCGGGCATGCGCGCCGGGTCAGGCAACTGCATCGCCAGCTCCTTCGCCGTGCAGCACGGCGCGCAGCGCCCGCTCCGGCACCATGTAGAGAATGATCTTCTTGTGCATGGTCAACATGACCGCCAGCCCGGTGTTGGGACAAACGCTGATCTTCTCTATTCGCTCGGGGGCCGTGTAGACCGCTTCGGGATGGTGGCCGTTCGAATGCAGCGTCAGCGTGGTTCGCTCGGGCGACAGACTCAACATGGCGAAGCGCGCATTCTTCGTGTCGTGGACCAAGGCAATGCCACCTCGAATGCTCAGATCGAAACCGGTCCAGGACAGGATGGGCTCGTAGATGCGCCACTTCTCGAGTTCCTTGTCGGAAGAGGAAAGGCGCACCGCGCAGCCGCCGAGCCCGTGCTTCCATAGCCTGCCGCCCGCAAAGTGGACGACCGGCTCCTCTACGCTCGCGCATATGGTAAGGGCGGTGGAGGGCATCGAATCGATTCCCAGGCGGCACAGCACCAGCTGGTTCGAGCGCACAGCCGCGTAGACAAGACCGCCATCGGACCACTGCGCCATGCCGGCCACCTCCCGGTCGATGGTCCGAAAGGGCCTTTCATCGGGCAACGGCGTGCCGTTTCTCGAGGCCTCCCACGCCACGAGCTGCCCATCGCGGTCGAGCACGCACACACATAGCTTTTGTGCGCTGTACAGCCACGCCGACGGCAACCAGGCGCCGAGGCCGGGCGGTGCGCGGAACACTTCGGGATCCGGTGCCAAGAAACTGTTCAGCCGCAGGATTTGCCAGAAGTACATTGAACCCTCGCAGCTCAGCAACGCGCCGACGCGCTTGCCGCCGAACATGACGGCCAGTGGTTCCAGGCGTTCTCCCCAGCGCTGGTACCTTGGACGGCCCGTCTTCTGCTTGGCACTGGCGGCAACCGGGAAAACCATCACACCGGGTTCGTCGAGCAATTGCACCGCCACGTGCGTGCCTTGCACCGAGATCAAGGGTTGCCGCTGCAGCGCAATCCTGCCCCGGTGGTGCTGGTGCAAGGCGTCCGGTGCCACCGTGATGAACTCGCCTCTCAGCAGCGGCATCGCGACCTTCGCCGCCGGCAACGGCAACGCCGCGTGTCGCACTGCGACCTGCCCATCCAGCGACACTTCAAGGGCCTCGCCTTGCACTGCGCGGCGCAAACAGATGCGATGGCTGGTCCACCGCTGCGCCGCAGGCTGCTCGGCGGATGAGGCTCCGATCAGCCAGCTTTCGCTCGGAGGGTGCGGCAACTCGGCCAGCGCCTGCGCCCAGGCTTTCGCATGCCCGGCGTCTCCGACCACGAAGCTGCGACTCTTCATGAGGGCCTTGAGTTGGCCCACGCCTTCGGCGGCGTGCAATTTGCCAGGCGCCTGCAGCACTCCCCACTGGAGCGCTCCGCCGGTCTCCACGGCGCGGCGTGCCAGCAAGATCCACAACGCAAGCTGCCCCACGCGCGGCGCACCGAGTTGCAACGGACCCGAGTCGAAGATCGCGACGATGCCTTTTCGGGCTTCGCGAACCCTTGGTCGCGGTGCGAGGAAAAGATGCTCGCTGGAAGCAGCGCGGCGCAGGAACTCGTCAGGAAGTTCCTCGGCCAGCAGCCACTCAGTGGACAAGAGCCGCTCGTAGCGGCCCCGCCTGCGAAGGTCGTCCAGGCCGTGCGGCTCTGCTTGCCCGCCGCGGACCTCACCCTGGAAACGTCCGAGCATCGGTTGTATGCGCCGAATCAGCGTGCCGAGTTCGACGGCCAGTTCAGATTCAAACCATTGGAGCCATGAATGCCAGGGCTTGAGCCCGTCGGGCAGTTCCATGGAGGCGGAGCCGGGGCTGCTCATGCAGATGTCGCGTCCCATTGCGCCTCGATGCGGGCCAGCAACGCGGAGGACAACGGCAGCAGCCTGTCGAGCGGCACGATGGCTTCGGGCCGCGGCCACAGCAAGAGGGGCTGGCGGCCCGGATGACGCCGCTGCAGGCTGCGAGCGATCAAGTCGGTGGGAAGGTCGGGTGCCGCCAGCGTCGGCAGCCACAGACCGGGTGCTTCGCTGCAAGGACCGGCGTAGGCGGTGCCATCGACCCATGGCAGGTCCCCTGTCTCCCCCACGACGATCAAAAGATCGCGGCTGGCGGTGGCCGAGAGGCCGGACTGCTGTCCAGGCTCGATCTGCTGCAATCGAAGATGCAGCGCACGCGCCGCCCTGCCCCAGGCCACGGCCGCCTTTGCGGGCAACGGCTCGGTGCGGGCCTGCCAACGCCAGGTGAACGGCGTGGCCAGGTTCATGTTGGCGCGACGACCAAGCGATCGACCAGTTGGCTCCGCAACCCGCTCAATGGATCGGGCAAGTCTTCGCTGTTGAAGTTGGCGTCGATCTCGCGCAGCACGCTCTCGGCTTCGACGCGCGCCGAATCGGGCGCGGAACCGAGGCAGGCGCGTGCCGCTTCGGCCAGCCGTGCGGCGCGTGAGAGCGGCTGCAGGGTTGCCTCTTCCACGGCGCTCAGCAAGTGCGGGTGGCAGGCGTTGGCGAAGGCATCGCGCAGCACGTCGCGCGCGCTCTGCTGCGCCTCCTGGGTGGGCAGCACGTACAGCAGCGGCCACAGATCAGCCTCGGAGGTTTCAAGGCGGCCGGCCAGGACGGCCGCGGCCGCAAGCAAGCGCTGCGACTTCACGATGCGACGGTCCGACAACTGCACGCCGGACTGCCGCAGCTTGCGGATCGCATTGGCCAAAGCCGGCTGCACACCACCGAGGTCGACTTGCTTGAGTTGCTGGCACAGAACGTCGAGGTCCGCAAGCGCGGTGCCCATGCCGCCAGGGGCATGGTCCGAGCGCCAACCCCCGCTGAGCATGGCTTCAAGCTGGTGGTCAGGCAGGGATTCGACGAACACGTGCAGCAGGAAGCGGTCGCCGAAGGCCGCCAGCCCTTCGTCATCGGGCAAGGCGTTGGCGGCGCCCACGCACACGCGCAGCGGGCACTGCAGTTGCGTGTGGCCGCGCCGGAAACGACGCTCGTTGAGCACGCCAAGCAAAGTGTTCAGGATCGCGGTCGATCCGAGGAATACCTCGTCGAGGAAGGCCACATCGGCCTCGGGCAACATGCCAGTCACGTCGGTTTCGACGGTACCGGCGCGCAGCTTGTTGAGATCCACCGGTCCGAACAGCTCGGAAGGTTCGGTGAATCGCCCGAGAAGGTACTCGAAGTACCTTCCGCCGAGGCTCTGCGCCACCCGGCGCACCACCGCGCTCTTGGCAGTACCCGGCGGTCCGACCACCAGCAGGTGCTCCTGCGCGACGGCAGCGAGCACGATCAGTTCGGCCAGTTGCTCCCGCCCGATCAAGCCGGTGGTGGATGTGCGAATCGCCTCGCGCACACGTTCTGCGGAAGCCTGAAGGGTATGTGTGGTCATCGAGGAAAAACATCGCTCCAAGTCATGCGCAGAGTTTGCCGCAGCCCTTGTGCAGAGCCGCGCCACACAATGCGCATTCCTGCTCAGGTTGCGCCGATAAACTCCTCGCGTCTCACAAGAACCGACAACAACCGAGGAGAGAGAACTTGCGTATTCACACCCCTTCGGCCCGCCTGACGGCCGGCCTGCTTCTCGCGTGCGCCCTGGCGTCCGCCAACATCGGCAACGCGGCGGCGCCCGACGAGCCGGCGGCTTCCGCCACCTCCACCGCCAACGCACTGGAAGCCGAACAGCAGGCGGCGTTCAAGGCCGCCAAGGCCGTGCAGAAGGCCGGGCCCGCCGAGATCGCCCTGCGCGACCAGGCGCACCTTCACTTGCCGGCCGGCTACGTCTGGGTACCGACGCCGGCCGCCGCGCAGCTCATGCGCAGCATGGGCAACCGGACCGACGACAGCTTCATCGGCGTGATCTTTCCCGCGGACGATGCCGACTGGATGGCGGTGGTCAAGTTCGTCAAGGAGGGCTACATCAAGGACGACGACGCGAAGGACTGGAACGCCGACGACCTGCTCAAGAGCCTGAAGGAAGGCACCGAGGCTGCGAACGAGGAGCGGGCCAAGCGCGGCATTCCCGGCATCGAGGTCACGGGCTGGGCGCAGAAGCCGCAGTACGAAGCCTCGACGCACCGGCTGGTGTGGTCGGCCCTGTCCAGGAACAAGGGCAGCAGCGGCGAGAACCAGGGCGTCAACTACAACACCTACGCGCTGGGGCGCGACGGCTACCTGAGCCTGAACCTCATCACCAACGCGAACCAGCTCGACAAGTACAAGCCCGATGCGGCCAAGCTGCTCGGCGCGCTGCAGTACGACGACGGCAAGAAGTACGCGGACTTCAATTCGTCCACCGACAAGGTCGCAGCCTACGGCCTGGCTGCGCTGGTGGCTGGCGTGGCGGTGAAGAAGCTGGGCTTCTTTGCACTCGCCCTCGCCTTCCTGGCCAAGTTCGCGAAGATCGCGGTGGTGGCGGGCGGCGCGGCGCTCTGGGGCATTGCCAAGCTCTTCAAGAAGAAGACCTGAGCGCGGCCCGGCTCACCAGGAAACGAGCCACCCGCTGAGCAGCAGCGCGGCGAACAGCGCGGCCACCGCGCGCCACGAAGCCGGGCGCACTTCGACCCAGCGGTACAGCAGCAGCGCCGCCGCCACCGAGAGGCCGAAGGTGGCGGCCAGGCCCAGCCCGTCGATCCAGGCCGCATGCGGACCCAGCCGCCCCATGGCGGCGTTGGTGGCCAGAAGCACCGGAAAGTGGATCAGGAACAGCGAGTAAGAGATGCGGCCCAGACGCTGCAACGGCAAGGCCGCATCGGGCCAGCGCGCCATCGAGAGCCAGTCTTGCCGCTGCGCCAAGGCAATGAGCAACGCGCTCACCAGCGCGGTGGCGATGCGGCTGCGCCAGTCGAGGGCCAGCGCGCCCGCCCCCGCCAGCACGAGCAGCACGATGGCGCCCTGCCAGGTGCTCGCACGCGTGGCGCGCCCGATCCAGAACACCAGCATGCCGAGGCCGTAGGCGCCGAAGAAATAGAAGGCCGTGGCGTCGAGTTCGCTGTGGCGGTTGAACAGCGCCAGCGAGGCCAGGGCCACGGCCAGCACCAGCGCCACGGGGACCCAGCGCTCGCGCGAACGTGGCTCGGCCGGCGTTCGGCGCCACAGGGCCGGCAGTCCCATGAGCGTCAGCGCCAGCACGAAGAGCTGGAAATCGATGGCCACGTACCACACGCCGGTGGACAGGGCCTCGTAGCCGAGCAGGTCCTGCATCAGCAATCCGTGCGCGAGCAGCTGGCCGATGCTGGGCGCCGCGGGCACGTCGTCGTTGCCGATCCACGGCCGCACGACCGCAGCGACCAGCACGCAGACGGTGAGCGCCGCCAGGTACGGCATCACCAGCCGTCCGTAGCGCTGGAGGATGCGCGCCAGCGGCCGATCCACCCGCAGCACGCCGTCGGGCGCCAGGCTGGAGGCTGCCAGGAAACCGGCAATCACCAGGAATACCTGCACGGCCAGGCGGCCGTTGTCGGCCAGCCAACCGAGGAAATCCGGTGCCAGCGCAAAGGCCCCTGCCGGCATCGCGCCATAGCGCGACAGGTGGTGCCCGACGATGACCGCGCAGGCAAGGCCTTTTGCAATGTCCAGCAGCGGCATCCGCCCGCGCGGCGCGGGCTGTGCGGCATGCGCGGGATTGCGCGGGCCGTTCAAAGTGCGAGCCGCTGCCTTGCTTCCTGGTACTCGCGCTTGAGCTTTTCGATGAACGCCGCCGCGCTGGCCACTTCGGTCACGGCGCCGATGCCCTGGCCCGAGCCCCAGATGTCTTTCCAGGCCTTGGCCTTGCTGCCGTCGCCGCCGCCGAAGTTCATGGTCTTCACGTCGCCTTCGGGCAGGTTGGCCGGGTCCATGCCGGCCTTGACGATGCTGGGCGCCAGGTAGTTGCCGTGCACGCCGGTGAAGAGGCTGGAGTAGACGATGTCGTCCGAGTTGCCATCGACGATGGCCTGCTTGTAGTCGTCGCTGGCACGCGCCTCTTCGGTCGCGATGAAGGCGGTGCCGATGTACGCGAAGTCGGCGCCCATCGCTTGTGCGGCCAGCACCGCGCCGCCGGTGGCGATGGAGCCCGACAGCGCGATGGGGCCGTCGAACCACTGCCGGATTTCCTGCACCAGCGCGAACGGGCTCTTCACGCCTGCATGGCCGCCGGCACCGGCCGCCACGGCGATGATGCCGTCGGCGCCCTTCTCGATCGCCTTCTGCGCGAACTTGTTGTTGATGATGTCGTGCAGCGTGACGCCGCCGTAGCTGTGCACCGCGTCGTTCACGTCGGTGCGTGCGCCCAGCGAGGTGATGACGATCGGCGCCTTGTATTTGACGCACAGCTCGACGTCCTGCGGCCAGCGGTCGTTGGACTTGTGCACGATCTGGTTCACTGCGAACGGGGCACTTGGTTTT
>Ga0163161_10003182_pt1 | contig 11561 bp, 7 predicted proteins | sample S45metaG_FD_129847 | JGI IMG/M metagenome (GOLD analysis project Ga0163161, IMG submission 129847) | Switchgrass rhizosphere microbial communities from Kellogg Biological Station, Michigan, USA - S4-5 metaG | ecosystem: Host-associated > Plants > Roots > Rhizosphere > Soil | place: USA: Michigan... | reverse complement strand
TATGCTCGTAAACCGCGAACCAGACGGCTGCAGCAGGAGCGACTCGTTGACCCTTTCCCCCGAACAGGCTGTGCATTTCGGCCCCTACCGGGTCTACCCCGGACAACGCCTGGTGATGGAGGCTGACCAGCCCTTGCGCTTGGGCCGGCGCGCCATGGACATCCTGTTGATCCTGCTGGAACACGCCGGCAACGTGGTCAGCAAGCAGCAATTGATCGCCCGGGTCTGGCCCGACAGCGTGGTCGAAGACATCAACCTGCGGGTGCACATGGCCGCGTTGCGCAAGGCGCTCGGCGACGGCCAGGCCGGCCAGCGCTATATCATCACCGTGGCCCAGCGCGGGTACAGTTTCGTCGCACCGCACTCACTGGAGCAGGCCGGGCAACCGCCAGCGCCCGAGGCGTATGCGCCGAGCCGACATAACCTGCCGGTGCGCCGTACGCGCATGATCGGCCGGCAGACGCTGGTCGACCATCTGATGATGCAACTGCCACGCCAGCGCTTCATCACCCTCGTCGGTCCCGGCGGCATCGGCAAGACCACCGTAGCCCTGCGGGTCGCCGAACAGATGATCGGTCGCTACCGGGACGGCATTCGCCTGCTGGACCTGGCCCCGGTCAACTGCCCGCTGATGATCGACGGCCATCTGGCGACATTGCTCGAACTGGCCCTGCACGACGATGAACCCCTGAGCGGGCTTGCAGACTACCTGCGCGACCGCCACATGCTGCTGGTCATCGACAATTGCGAGCACCTGGTCGACGCCATTGCCCAGCTCAGCGAAAACATTCTGCGCAGTGCGCCGCAAGTGCACATCCTCGCCACCAGCCGCGAGAGCCTGCGGGCCGAAGGGGAATTCGTCCAGCGTCTGGAGTCACTCGACTGCCCGCCGCCCATCGCCGTCCTCGACCGCGCCCAGGCCATGACCTTTTCCGCCGTGCAACTGTTCGTCGAACGGGCCATGGCCAGCCATGACAGCTTTGAACTGACGGACGATGAGCTGCCGCTGTTGATCGACATCTGCCACCGTCTGGACGGCATTCCACTGGCCATCGAACTGGCAGCGGCGCAAGTGGGCAACTTCGGATTGCACGGCTTGCTGGCGCAGTTGCAAAGCAGTTTCCGGGTGCTGACCCAGCCCTGCCAGACGCCCCTGGCGCGCCATCAGACCTTGCGCGCAACCCTGGACTGGAGCTTCGAACTGCTCAACGCCTGCGAAAAGACCTGCCTGTGCCGACTGAGTGTGTTTCGCGGTGGCTTCACCCTGGAGTCGGCAGCGGCAGTGATTGTCGGCGAACACATCGAACCCCGCGTGGTGTTCGGCTCAATCACGCAACTGGTCGCCAAGTCGTTATTGAACGTGGAGGTGGGCGACGAAGACGTGTACTACCGCTTGCTCGATACCACCCGCCACTACGCCCTGGAAAAGCTCACGCAAACCACCGACCTGTCCGGCACGCGGGAGCGGCACGCCGAGCGCTGCCTGGCGCTGATGCAACAGGCGCAGGACGCCTGGGAGAAAACCTCGACCGGCCTGTGGATCGAGCGCTATGGCCGCGCCCTGGACGATATCCGCGCGGCCCTCGACTGGGGTTTGCACGCGCAAGGGCCGAGGGCACTGGCGATACGCCTGGCCGCGGCGTCCACCCCCTTGTGGCAGGAGCTGTCACTGCTCAAGGAACATGGCGGTTATGTGCGCAAGGCGCTGGCCTTGCTCGATCAGTCACCCGAGCCTTGCCCGCGCTTGAAGATGGCCCTCAAGCTGGCCCTGGGCAGTGCCTGTTACCACGCTCAGGGTGGTAGCGCCGAAACCGTTGGCGCCTTTGTCAGCGCCAGAGCCCTGGCCAGACAACTTGACGATGTGGCGGGTCAGCTGCGGGCGATTTCCGGTCACCTGGCCGTCAATCTCAGCTGCGGTCATTACCAGATGGCCCTGGAACAGAGCGGGCAATTCGATCAGCTCGGGCTGCATGACGACGCCCTGATGTCCCTCAGCACGAACCGATTGCGCGTGCTGGCCCTGCACTTCTCCGGCGACCAGCATCAGGCTCGGGAGCATGCCGAACAGGTGCTGCAACGCATGGCCCACAGCGGCCATCTCAACCGTTTCACCCATGGTTTCGGCGTGCAATACGACCAGGGCGTTGCGGCGCTGACCATCCACGCGCGCGTCCTCTGGCTGCAAGGCCAACCGGAACAGGCCTGGCGCACGGCCCGGCAGGCGCTGGACATCGCGTTGCAGATCAACCACGGCACGTCGATCTGCTACACCCTGGCGCTCTCCGGCTGCCTGATCGCCTACTACAACGGCGACACCCGCAGTGCCCGCGAACTCCTGCGCCTGATGCTGGAACAGGCGCAGAAACATTCGGTTCCTCTGTTCTACAACTGGGCGCAACACTATGCGCAGGTGATCGGCGGCACCGATGTTCGGCCAACCGGCCGCCAAAGTGTCGGTTTGATCAAAGACATCATGGTCACGCTGGATCCGACCTGCGTCGACGATGATTTGCTCGAACGCGCGCAAAGCGGTGCGTCGGGCTGGAGCACGGCAGAGATTCTGCGGGCCAAAGCCAGGACGTTGCTCGCAACGGATTGTCCGGTCAAGGCCGCGACGGCCGAAGCGGTGCTGCTCAATGCACTCGACGTGGCAAAGGCCCAGGGTGCCCTGGCCTGGGAGCTGCGCAGCGCCACCTCGCTGGCGCAGATGTGGCAGCGTCAGGGCCACTCCCAACGGGCGTATCAATTGCTGGCACCGGTCTACCAGCGCTTCACCGAAGGTTTTGCCACGCCAGACCTGATGACGGTTCGCCAGTTACTCGACGAGTTGCAATGCCGCCTGCCCGCCTGAAGGCCAGCGCATTTGACTGATGTAACCGGCATAACGCACTTCGAGGGTGCGCAACTCACCACTGAGTTCGAGTTTTTCCAGCGCGTAGGTGCGGGTGGTGTTGAGGAAGCGGTAACGGATCACTCCACTCACCTGCTCCCGGGACAGCAGTGACTTGAATGCCAGGCTTTCCAGCACCTTGATCAAGTCGGCGGCGAGCAGCCTGTCGCAACAGATCACGCCAATCGCTGCGTCCTGGGTAAACGCCATTTTGAACACCGCCAGGCGCTGCAACACGGTTTGTTCCACTGCAGCCAACCGCTCGTAGCTCCAGTCCAGCGCGGCCTTGAGGGTCTGATGCCGGGGAACGGCCGTGCGACGGCCCTGGGTCAGCAACTGAAAACAGTTGTCGAGCTGGGCCTGCAACCCCACCAGCGCCAACGCATCGATCTGCGCCGCGGCCAGTTCAATCGCCAGTGGCAAGCCATCCAGGCGCCAGCAGATTTCGCGCACGACCTTGAGGTCTTGTTCACGCAGGTTAAAGCCTTGCTGACGGGCCCGGGCACGGCTGACAAACAACTGCACCGCCGTATAACCCATGACCTCGGCAACACTGCGCAGCGCTGATGCCGGCGGCACCGCCAGCGGTGGCAGACGCAACACGGTTTCACCCGCCGCCTTGAGCGGCTCGCGGCTGGTGGCGAGGATCGACAGTCGAGGCATCGAATGCAGCAGTGTCCCGATCAGCGTCCGGCAGCGTTCGAGCAGATGCTCGCAGTTGTCCAGGACCAACAAGGCGTGCCGTTGCGACAGCGCTTCCAACGTGGTGCCGACCTTCAGTTCAAGGGTTCGCGTGAGGTGATCGGTCACTTGCGCCGGGTCATCGATTGCCGCCAGGTCCACCAGCCACACGCCGTGCCGATAGTGCTGCAACAACAGTTCGGCCACACGCAGGGCTACGGTGGTCTTGCCAATCCCGCATGGCCCGACCAGGGTCATGAATCGCCGCACCGGTAATTGCCGCACCAGACTGCCGACAACGGCATCGCGTCCGGTAATCGGCGTGAGCCGTGTCGGCAGGTTGTGCACAGGTTTTTGTACGGTCTCGCTCGGGAACGATGCAGGCTCTGGCGAGTGCTGTACCGGGGCGACAAAACTGTAGCCGCGCTGGGGAATGTTGACGATGTAGCACTGGCCGTTCTGCCCGTCGCACAGGGCACGGCGCAGGGCAGCAATGTGTACGCGCAGGTTGATCTCTTCGACCACCGAGCGCGGCCAGACCTGCGCAATCAACTCCTCCTTGCTGACCACCGAGCCCGCGTGCTCGACCAGCACCTGCAACACATCAAGGGCACGGCCGCCCAGGCGCAGTGGTCGATCGCCGTCCAGCACCAGTCGCTGACTTAGGTGAAAGACGTAGGGACCAAATCGCAGCACCGCTTCGCTGTTTACATCTCTGAGGCTGTTCATGGGCTGTCACCCGCTGGAAACCTGGCTTGTATCCTGGCTCCACATCTTCCTTGCAATAAGTTCAGCGGTATCTTGGCAGGCCTCGGTGACCGTACAACTGTCACGGGAGGAGCGTCACGGCCATTGCGGTGCGCGCGACGGACACGCGCCAGCTAGCTGAACTGCTCGCGGTATTGAGTCGGGGTCAGGCCAAGTTTTTCACTGAACAGAAACCGCATGTGCCGCACGCTGCCGAAGCCGCTTTTGAACGCCACGGTCTTGAGCGGCAATTCCGTGGTTTCCAGCAGGTTCCTGGCGCAATCGATGCGGGCGCTTTGCAGAAACTCCATTGGCGTCATGTTCACATCCCTGGCAAACACCCTGGCGAAATGACGCGGGCTCATGTTGGCCAGCCCGGCCATGGACTCGATGCTGTAGGTTTCATCAAGGTGCTCAAGCACATGGTTCTGCACGCGGGTAATCGCCGTTTCCTGGGGGGCCACCGCTGCCATCAACGGGCTGAACTGCGCCTGCCCGCCCTGGCGCTTCATCACCACCAGCAGCACCTTGGCCACATCCTGGGCGACCTTCTTGCCGTGGTCCTGCGCCACCACCGACAACGCCAGGTCGATTCCGGCAGTCACGCCGCCGGAAGTGATCAGGCTACGGTCCTGAACAAAGATCTGATCGGTCTCGACAGTCGCTTTCGGAAAGGCCTTGATCAGTCGCTCGGTGTAGTGCCAGTGGGTGGTGACGCGATAGCCATCGAGCAAACCGGCATGCCCCAACACGAACGCCCCGGTACAGATGGAACCATAACCGGCGGACCGGCTGACGTTGTGCCTGAGCCAGTCGAGCAATGGCGGATGCTTTTCGTTGTAGGCGCCGGGGCCACCGGGTACCAGCAGCAAATCAAAACCCTCGCAGGCCTGATCGATGTGCCGGTCGGCGTGCACGCTCACTCCGTTGGACGCCCGCAGTGCGCCGGGCTCGGTGCCGATGGTCGTCAGCACATAGTGATCTTCGGGTTTCAGATAACGGTTGGCGATGGAAAACACTTCCATGGGCCCGGCCATGTCGAGCAGGAGAAAGTCGGGAAACAGCACCATTGCCACGGTTTTCATGGATTGGAATTCACTGGGATCAAAGGCGGAAACATTGACCGGTATTGAAACCTGTGGGAGCGGGCTTGCCCACGATAGCAGTGTGTCAGCCAACATCAATGTCGACTGGAAGTCAGTCATCGCGGGCAAGCCCGCTCCCACAGGTTTGGTTGCCGTGATTTATGGCAGATTATGCCTCAAATACCGGTGGCTCATTTTACAAACAACTGTCAACCTGACAGAGACAGTATTTCAATTTTCATCTACTTATTGAACCAACAGGTAAACATTAACCTTCTCCTCAGTCGGACGAATTCACGTCCCCACAGGAGATTTCATCATGCTGACTCTTCGCAAAGCCTCGGATCGTGGCCTGGCCAATCACGGCTGGTTGAAGTCGTTCCATACCTTTTCCTTCGCCAACTATCGCAACCCGAAAGAGCAGGGTTTTTCTGACCTGTTGGTGATCAACGACGACCGCGTCGCCGCCGGTAAAGGCTTCGGCCAGCACCCGCACCGCGACATGGAGATTTTCTCCTACGTGCTTGAAGGAGCCCTGGAACACAAGGACACCCTGGGCACCGGTTCGGTGATCCGACCCGGCGACGTGCAACTGATGAGCGCCGGCAGCGGCGTGGCCCACAGTGAGTTCAACCACTCCACCACCCGGCCGGTGCACTTTCTTCAGATCTGGATCGTGCCCGACGTCAGCGGCGCCAAACCGCGCTATCAGCAAGAGCACTTCAGCACCCAGAAGAAACGCGGGCGCCTGCAACTGATCATCTCGCCGGACGGTGCCAAGGGTTCGCTGAAGGTGCGTCAGGATGCGCGGGTGTATGCCGGCCTGATCGACGGCAAGGAAAGCGCCACCCTGGAGCTCGCCGCCAACCGCTACGCCTATGTACACGTGGCCCGAGGTAGCGTCGAACTCAACGGAGTGTTGTTGCAGGAAGGCGACGGTGTGCGGGTCCGCGAAGAACAGGCGCTGACCTTGAGCAACGGCGTGGACGCTGAAGTACTGGTCTTCGACCTGCGCCCACAGGAATTGCCGGAAATGCCATGACAAAACCCTGTGGGAGCGGGCTTGCTCCGGGCGGCGATCCGACGAAGGCGCAGTGTCATTCAACAGAGATGTCGTCTGACACTCCGCCTTCGCGAGCAAGCCCGCTCCCACAGGTTGTGTGGTCCCCGGATTTATTCGCCGGTCCCGGCGAACCCCGCGACAATCTCATCAATCACCGCCCGGACCCGGGCCGTATGCCGCAGGTCCGCGTGGGTCACCAGCCAGATGTCATAGGGCAACGGTCGTGCGCGTTCTGGCCACAGCCTGACCAGTCCGTCTCGCTCCCCCATGTACACCGGAACCTCCCCGACCCCGATCCCCGCCGCAATCGAACGGCGCACCAGCAGGCTGGAACTGAGGCTCGCGACAATCCGCCCGCGCGCCACCGGCTCAGAGACCAGCGTCAGGTCTTTGTTGCCCTGCAAGTACGGTTGATACACCACCAAATCATGCCCGGCGAACGCCGAGCCAGGCTCCGGTACGCCGTGGGCATCGACATAGGCTTGCGAGGCAAACAGACCCACCGGCCAGCGCGCGATGCGCCGGGCAATCAGGTCCGGGTTGTCCGGTCGGGTGTTGCGCACGGCGATGTCCGCCTCGCGTTTGGCCAGGCTGAGAATCTGTGTGGTGGCGTCCAGTTGCACCCGTACATCCGGGTGTTGTCGATGCAGGCGGGCAATCGCCGGGATCAGGAAATCAATCGCCAGGGTATCGGTGGTACTGACGCGTACCGTGCCACTCAAGCGATCGTCCAGGCCCTGGATCCGGCGTTCCAGCTCCAGGGCCGAATGTTCCATCTTCTCCACCGCCTTGAGCGCCGCTTCGCCAACAGCCGTCAGCGCGTAACCTTCGGAGGTGCGCAGGAACAAGGTCGCGCTCAATGACTTCTCCAGCGCCGTGATGCGCCGGCCGACCGTGGCCTGATCGACCCCCAACACCCGCGCCGCGCCACGCAACGTGAATTCGCGGCAAACCGCGAGAAATACCCGGGCGTCATCCCAATTCATACCGCTCTCCTGATGATGCAATTACGCATCAGCATAGCGCGTAATCGCTGCATTAATGCTTCGAAGAATCTCGATATGCTGAAAGCCTGAGTTACCCCACAGGACAATGCGCATGCACAGTTCATCGCCTCCGGTTACCCCTGCACGCAGCTCGATCTGGCTGCCGATCTTCGCCGGTCTCTGCGCCAGCCTGGTCAGCATCGGCCTGGCGCGTTTCGCCTATACACCGTTGATACCTTCGCTGATCCAGGCTCAGTGGTTTTCCGCCAGCGACGTGGTGTACCTCGGTGCCGCCAATCTGGTGGGTTACCTGATCGGCGCACTGATCGGCCATCCACTGGCACGCCGAACCTCGAACAAGACCGCCCTGCGCCTGATGATGCTGGAAGTGACGCTGGCGTTTTTCGCCTGTGGTTTTCCGTTGTCGGTGAGCTGGTTCTTCGGCTGGCGCCTGCTGTCGGGTATTGCCGGTGGCGCGATCATGGTACTGGTGGCGGCAACCGTATTGCCCCACGTGCCGGCGGCCCGCAAAGGCCTGGCCAGCGGCGCGATTTTCCTGGGCATCGGCTTGGGCATTGCCGGGTCGGGGACAATCGTGCCGCCGCTGCTGAGCCTCGGCTTGCAGCAAACCTGGTTCGGCCTTGGTGTGCTGGCTCTGATTCTGACCGCTGCCAGCTGGTTTGGCTGGCCACCCGCCACGCACCCGACAGCCGCTGCGCCGTCGAATACATCGTCGTCGAGCCCAACCGACCCGAGCGTTTACCTGCTGTTCGCCCAATACGCGTTCATGGCCGCCGGGCTGGTACCGGCCATGGTGTTCCTGGTGGATTACGTCGCCCGAGGGCTCAATGCCGGGGCGCATGTCGGCGCGCTGATCTGGGTGATGTATGGCCTGGGCGCGATTGTCGGGCCGGTGAGCTACGGTTTTCTGGCCGACCAACTGGGCGCGAAAACGGGTATCCGCATCGTGCTGGTGGTGCAGGCGCTGGCGGTTGGCCTGCTATCGATCAGCAGTTCGTTCGCGGCGCTGGCTGTACTGGCGGTGATCCTCGGCTCCTTCCCGCCAGGCATCGTGCCGCTGGCGTTGGCGCGGGTGCATGAGCTGATCCCGGAGCATCACCGGCAACAGGTTGCCTGGAGTCGTGCCACCGTTTCGTTCGCTACCTTCCAGGCCCTCTCCGGGTTCGCTTATTCGGCGCTGTTCAACGCCAGTGGCGGCCAGCATGCCTTGATGTTCGTGATCGCCGCCGGTGCCATTGTTGTAGCGCTGTTGCTGGAACTTGGCAGCCGACTGCTCAGCCGTTCTTCCGAATCATTAACACTCAATACAGGTATATGAAATGACACTGCCCCAGACCATGACCCTGATCGAAATCACCGAACCCGGTGGCCCCGACGTCCTGCAACCGCGCCAGGCGTCTGTGCCCGTTGCAGCGGCCGGCGAGATTCTGATCCGCGTGCACGCCGCCGGGGTCAATCGCCCGGACGCGCTTCAACGGGCCGGCAAATACCCGTTGAAACCCGGCATGAACCCGATTCCGGGACTGGAAGTGGCCGGTGAAGTGGTGGCGATTGGCGCGGGCGTCAGCGAGTTTGCGCCGGGTGACAAGGTCTGCGCCCTGACCAATGGCGGCGGATACGCGCAATACTGCGTGGTCCCGGCCAGTCAGGCCCTGCCGATCCCCAAAGGCATGGACTGGTTGCAGGCGGCGGCCATCCCGGAAACCTACTTCACGGTGTGGGCCAACCTGTTCGGTCTTGGCGGTGCACGCCAGGGTCAGCGTGTGTTGATCCACGGTGGCACCAGCGGCATCGGCACCACCGCGTTGATGCTGTGCCGCGAGCTCGGCATCGAAGCATTCGCCACCGCCGGCAGTGAAGAAAAATGCGCAGCGATCTGCGAATTGGGCGCTGAGGCAATCAACTATCGCGATCAGGACTTTGTGCAGGTCATCGCGGAAAAAACCGCGGGCCAGGGCGTCAACGTGGTACTCGACATCATGGGCGGCTCGTACCTCAACAACAATGTGGCCGCCCTGGCCCTGGAAGGTCGCCTGGTGATGCTCGGTTTCCTCGGTGGTGCTTACGCCAGGGATGTCGACTTGCTGGCGATCATGGCCAAACGCGCCGTTGTCACCGGCTCCCTGTTACGCTCAAGAACCGGGGAAGAAAAAGCCGCCATCGCCCGACAACTGCACGAACACGTATGGCCGGTGCTGACTGCCGGACGCTGCCTGCCGATGATCGACCAGGTTTACCCACTCGCTGAAGCGGCACAGGCCCATGCCCGGATGGAAGCGGGAGAGCACATCGGCAAGATTGTCCTGCGGGTGGACTGAGCCGGTGCCAACTTCGGCAGGCAGCGACGTTTAACCATTGCGCCTCAACGGTGGTCGGAAAAATCTCCTGGTGCACGGGTTCATCTGTTAAAACCCGTGCTTCCCATTCTGATGGACCGTCCGATGTCTGCTCCCCTCCTCGCTCTCTTGCGCCGACGCTGGTTGTCGTTGCTGTGCATGGCCGTGCTGGTCGTCGGCTTGCCGGTGAGTTGTGGGGCGCTCAAATACAAAGAGCGCGAGTTGCTGTTCCGCATCGAACCGGGCACGGCAGGCTGGTATCGCGGCTTGCCGCAGGACGTTCAGGAATTCGATATCCAGCCCGCCAGCTTCAAGGCCGGGCAAAACCTGCATGCCTGGTGGTGGCCGGCCGCCCGCCGCGATGCGCCGGCAATTCTCTACCTGCATGGCGTGCGCTGGAACCTCACGGGCCAGGCGTTTCGCATCGAGCAATTGCGGGCCATGGGCTATTCGGTGCTGGCCATCGACTACCGTGGCTTCGGTCAGAGCAAAGGCGATTTGCCCTCGGAAGCCAGTGTGTATGAAGACGCGCACGTCGCCTGGGAACGCTTTGTCGCGATGCAACCGGATGCCAGCAAGCGTCTGATCTACGGACACTCACTGGGCAGTGCAGTGGCCATCGAACTCGCGGCGGACCTGGCTGCACAGGCTAAGCAGCAGCACGTCCCGGTGCCGGTGCGCGGTCTGGTCATCGAGTCTTCTTTCACCTCGTTGGGCGATGCGGTCGCGGAGGTGGCCAACAACAACCTGCCGGTGAGCGGGTTGCCAGTGCGCTGGCTGTTGTCGCAGAAGTTCGACTCAATCGACAAGATCGTCGACATCGATATGCCGCTGCTGGTGGTGCACGGCCTGGCTGATCCGTTCATGCCCTCACGATTCAGCCAGCAACTGTTCAATGCCGCCCATGAACCCAAGCGCCTGCTGCTGATACCCGGCGGTACACACAACAACAGCATGAGCCTGGGTGGCAGCCAGTATCGCCAGGCACTTGATGGCTTGCTGAAGGCAAGCCCCCATCAGGTGGCCGGACAGGCGCTGGTTCAGGGCTCGCAGGACTCCTGAAGGTTGGTCGCTTCTGCGCCCCGCTCCCCCTGATAACGGGCCCGATAGCGCCCCGGACTTTCCCCGGTCCACTTCTTGAATGCCCGATGGAAGGCGCTGGGTTCCTGGAACCCCAGTCGCTCGGCGATATCGCTGATGCTCGCATCGCTCTCACGCAATTGCTCGAAGGCCACACCGCGCCGTACTTCGTCCTTGATCTCCTGATAGGAGCAGCCTTCACGCTCCAGTTTGCGGCGGAAGGTGCTGGGGCTCAGATGCTGTTCCAGGGCAAAGGCCTGCAACGTCGGCCATTCACTGTAATGATTGCCGCGCAAGCGCTGATGAACCTGCGAGGCCAGGCCATGCTGGTTTCGGAAGCGGATCACCAGCCATTGCGGCGCGGTACGCAGAAACACTTTCAGCGAGGCCAGATCCTGAACCACCGGCAGGCGCAAGTAATGGCTGGCAAATTCGATTTCGGTGCGCTCGGCACCAAAGGTCAGGTTGGGGCCCCAAAGCAGACGGTCGTCGCCAAGCGACAGGCGCGAATGGCGGAAGTCCGCGCGGTCTATGGGAATGCGCCGGCCGCCCAGCCAGCACATCAGACTGATCATCAACACCAGGAACGTTTCTTCACCAAACCGGCTGGCGTCGTTGTCCGTCGAACAGGTTTCCAGGCTGATGACCGCACGCTTGCCACGCACGGCCAGC
>Ga0163161_10003181_pt1 | contig 11562 bp, 8 predicted proteins | sample S45metaG_FD_129847 | JGI IMG/M metagenome (GOLD analysis project Ga0163161, IMG submission 129847) | Switchgrass rhizosphere microbial communities from Kellogg Biological Station, Michigan, USA - S4-5 metaG | ecosystem: Host-associated > Plants > Roots > Rhizosphere > Soil | place: USA: Michigan... | reverse complement strand
TGGTTCTCTTCTGGTAGCCGACGATGTGAGCAGTACCATTTGGAGGGTTGCAGCAAAATAAGACGACATGCTCTTCTTAAAAAAGGACATCATCTTCGGATGATGTCCTTTTTTATTTTATGGCACAAAACCTGCAGGAATAAAAGACAGATAAACGGGCAAGTAATTTCCCGAATCTTAAGAAAGATGTAAAAAATACGCTATTAATTTGATGATCTTCCGCCAACATTAATTCAATCTATAAGCACACAAATACACGATTAAGAGTATAATATTCCTATATATTCTACCAAGAAAGTGACAAACCCAATATTTAACTTCTGTGATATTTTAAGTGTAGAATAAAATACACACATTGGGTAATTATTATAAAAATTCCTATTGTGATGCAAACTGTTTTTTTTATCATTGTATATAAATAACACTCCCGATAGATGGAAAATCATAAAACCAGCAGATTGATCAACGCATCGCGTTCACAGACTTTTTCACTTTTAAGCAGATTTAGTTCTGCCATTCAATCTTTATTATCTGCAATATCAGGGACTCAGAAACAGTATATGCTTGTCAGAACTGACTGTACAGACAGACTTCGGGAGAACGAGAAACAAAGGGTGCTGTTACATCTATTTAACTATAGCAAACAGTATAATCATCCTGATCTGATCCTAAATGAATCAGAAGACCGGGAGCTTGATTATGATTCACTGAATCCATCGAGGCTTTTCATCAATCGTTCATGCCAGGGCAGGGATGCCAAAAATAAAAACAGCCTCTAAAAATTAAAGGCTGTTCGTTTTTGATGCTCGGTATATTGGTTTGCCAGCAGATCGAATGCTGGGAAATAGATAATCGATTGCTGCTAATTGAATTTATTTGATTTTTTAAACTCCTGGTTGTACATTTTCAAGTTGCTTTTTAACGACTGACGGGCAACATGAATTCTGGTTTTCACTGTTCCTATTGGGATATTTAGCATATCGGCTATTTCATGATATTTATAACCCTCAAAGTATTTGATAAATGGAGTATAGTATTCATTGCTCAGCAATGCCAGGGCTTTGTTGACATCATCACTGATAAATTTATTATTAGCCTGGTTATCTGTTGCACTTTTAAGTAATTGTGCAGAATTTACTTCTTCAGTAGTATCAATGATACTGCGTTGTTTTACCATTCTTCTGTAGTCATTAATAAACGTATTCCTCATTATCGTATATAACCAACCTTTTAAATTTGTTCCTTCCTGATAAAGTTTCGAGTAACGAATAGCTTTTAACATGGTTTCCTGTACCAGGTCGTCTGCATCATCAATGTTTTGAGTGAAATTCATTGCGAAGTTTTTCAGGGCAGACTTGTGGTCGTTGATTTGATAATTTAAAGACGTGTTGATCATAACTGGTAGGTTAGGCGTTTAAAATAAATGTATTAGCTACGGTTTTATTATTCCAACTGTCATACCAAACAAGGGCTAAACAAAGCTCATTAATTATCCGCCAAAAAATACATCAGCATTTATCCGTTTTAATCCGGTTAAAATAAAGCCACTCAATTAATCTATAATTATCAAAATACCTTTATTCGGTCCTTAATTTACCATAAATGAGAATAATTGAATAAACACATTAGTTTGGGGAGAAACAGGGAAATAAAAGATTTCCTCTAAAAATTTACTGCTTAAAATTGGCATTGCTGGATGGTGTTTTCCAATAGTTGTTACTGTACTGTTTTTGGTACGACACACCGCCTTGCTTAAACAGCTTTAGCACTTCTGGCGCTGAGGTAGGCATGCCAGAGCATCATACAAGCAATAGTCCGGTAGGGCTGCCATTGCTCAGCGATGACTGCTATTTCTTCTTTTGTGACTGCAGAATGAAGTGATTTAACTTTCTTTAATGCATTAACCGCAGCAAGGTCTCCTACGGGAAAGATATCCGGGCGCTGCAATACGAACATCAGATATATATCAACCGTCCAGTTACCGATGCCTTTAAGGCTACATAAATCCTTTCGGATATCGTCGTTATCTTTCTGTTCAAAAGCAGGGAGATCAATCTGCCCGCTAACCATTGCTTCTGCAAGGTATCTTACATAAGCTGTTTTTTGTCTGCTGAAATAACATGACTTCAGTTCTTCGTCTGATAACAGCAAAACTCTTGCAGGCGTAACTTCCCGGATTCTCTCTTTGAGTTTATGGAGTGCTGACAATGCAGATGCCAGTGAAACCTGTTGTTCCAGGATGATGTGCACCAAACTTTCAAATGTGTTTGGCCTGCTCCACATCGGCGGATACCCATAGGCTGCGATTACTGCTGAAAGGTCTGGATCTATCGCTGCAAGCTTGTCACAAATCGAATGATAGTTTGATATTGAAAATTGGTCCCGCATATGCTATAAAAATACATATACTCACCGATACTTGTTCACCCGCCCTCCTGTCTAACTATTAAAACCGCCTGCAATCACATGAGTAGTGCCGGTGATATAGGTATTGCTTACAGAACCGAAAAACAAGAGCGACTGCGCTACATCCTCGGGCTGCACGTACCTGCCCAATGGAATCATAGATTTCATGATTTTTTTCAGTTCATCCTTGTTGCCGGAAATCAGCACCTCTTCAGGATCACGCATAATCCTGCCCTCAAAATTTATAGGGTCAATAGTATTCACCCTGATATTTCTATGGGCAACTTCCAAAGAAAGCGTTCTCATCAAGCGTACCATCGCATGTTTGCTTTGCGTGTAACCACCGGTATCTGCCGGGCCCCAATGTCCTGCGGTGGAAGACACAAGGATCACACTCCCTCCATCATTCATTTCTGGCAGTACGTACTGGCAACCCAGCCAGGCCCCGCTAAAATTCACCCACTTGGCATAGGCAAAATCCTCTTCTGAGATCTTCACTACAGGCCGGATCATTCCTATTACACCCACACAATAGATATAAACATCAATTTTACCAAATTGCCGGACTGTTTCTTTTACATACAAGCGGGTGTCCGTAGATTTGGTGACATCTGCGACAATATAGGCCAGCTTAGGATGATTTAACGTTTTAGCTGCTAATTCCAACGCCTCCTTATCCCTGTCTACCAGCATGACTGATGACCCTTTTGCTAAATATAATTTTGCAGTAACCAATCCTAGTGCGCCAGCGCCGCCGGTGATGATCACGACTTTGTTACCCAGTACTTCCATTGAGATCTAATTTAAATGAGAATTAACTTTCCGAAGTAACTTAAAAACAGCCGGGATTGAAATCCCCAAAACTGGTGGATTGCAATTATTCTATTTCGCAATTAAAGATTATAAAAACAATATCGAATGAATTAGGTTGTTCCACAATACATCTACAAATTAAAACTTACAAACTATGGGAAATCTACTTTATTTAATCGCAGTAATTCTAGTTATCATTTGGGCCATCAGCTTTCTTGGCGGATTTTACACAGGTGGCATTATTCACGCATTGTTGGTTATTGCTGTAATCGCAGTTATTCTGAGACTAGTGAGAAGTGCCGCTTAATGTGCCAGAGAAATTAAATAAAAAGAGCCGGCAGATTCATTCTGCCGGCTCTTGAATTACAATTAGAAATCATGACACCCCTCTTTAAAGAGGTGTTTACTCCAACGTTTTCACACCCGAGATATCAGCGGCATCTTTCTGATGCAGATCTAATACAATCACTTCATTATTTCCTTTTTTAAGCCAATTTGCAGGACAATACAGGTGAAACTGAGGGCCAACATTCCAGTATCTACCCAAATTGTGCCCGTTTACCCAAATTACCCCTTTCTTAAAATTGCTCAGGTCCAGATACGTATCTGCAGCTGCTGTCAAGGCAAAATTCCCTTTAAAGAATACACCATCATGAAGATCGCTTTTCTCTGCAGGTTTTAATCCGTTTACAAAACTATCATTCATTGGCAGGTTAAATATCTCCCAGTTAAAGAGTGTCATCCCTTCGAGGCTAACCCTGTCTGTGATTCCTTTACGGTCTATCATGTATTGGGCAAAGTTAATATGCCCCATGTTTTCTACCAGGATTTCAAGCACCGGGTCCTTTACATCAGTAACCGGCAGCTTAACTGTCCATTTCCCACCATCACGAAAAACCGTATCAACCAGCTTTCCATTTAATAATACTACTGCATAATCATGGGGCTCAGTGATGGTCAGTTCTCCACTCTTGCGTCCGATCAGCTTAGTACGGTATACAATAAAACCTTTATACTGCCCCATGCTCTCCATTGTTTTTACCTGTGGAGATTTCACAGCCTGCGGCAATACATTCCAGATACTGGTATATGGTTTCATCTGGAATGGTGGCACCACAGTAACAGCCGTTGCCTTTGGTATTTTTGGTGACTTTTTGCCGGTGTATTTGGCAATCAGCTCGCGCAGGGCGAAGTATTTTGCAGTAGGCTCGCCGCGTTCATTGATCGGCGCATCATAGTCATAGCTTGTAATATCCGGTTGAAACTGCACAGGTGTAAAAGCGTTTGCACCGGCATTAAAACCGAAGTTCGTACCACCGTGGATCACATAAAGATTGAACGAACGCTTATGCTCCATCAGGTAGGTTACTTCCTTTACAATATTTGCCTTGTCAGGTTTCTGATATTTTTCTTTCCAGTGGGTGAGCCATCCGGGATATGATTCTGCACTGAAAGCAGGCACATCAGGATTCTGCTTTGCAGCCTGTTCAAAATCTGCATCGCTGCTGCCACTGTCAAGGCCAATTGCAGCGCCTTCTACAGTACCGGCTTCCATCATAAAAGGGGTTGGGCCATCAGCAGTATAAAAAGGAACATCAATGCCATGATCAACCCATAGTTTTTTTAATGCTTTCAGATATTCCTTGTCGTTACCATAACTGCCGTATTCGTTTTCTATCTGCACCATAATCACGGGCCCACCATTGGTAATGAGCAATGGTTTGATCTGCTGAGAGATCTCAGTTACATATTTAGTTACCGCAGCCATATATCTTGGATCAAGACACCTCAGCCTGATATCAGGAATACTTAACAAGTATGGTGGAAAACCACCAAAGTCCCACTCTCCGCAAACATATGGTCCGGGCCTGAAAAGCACCCACATACCTTCTTCCTGGCAGATCCGTACAAATTCTGCAATATCCCGGTTTTCTGATTTCCAGTCAAACACCCCTTCTTTTTCTTCGATATAGTTCCAGAATACATAAGCGGCGATGGTATTACATCCCATAGCTTTAGCCATTTGAATACGGTGGCGCCAGTACATCCTGGGGATTCTTGCAGGATGCATTTCGCCGCTGATAATCTGGTAGGGCTTACCATCCAGCATAAAATCGCTTTTAGCGAAAGAGAAGGAATGTTTTTGCTGGCCTTTGCTGACACCCGTCAGCAGGATAAATAAAAGTATCGGAAAATAGTACTTCATGTGTTTAGAGAATGGTTTAATAGCTAAAAAGTTTAAAAGTAAAGATTTTTACCATTTACAGGACTCATTTCAAATTTATTTAGAATGTACAGGCAGAATAATCCCCATGTTTGGGCATTGCGGCTAGCTCTTATTATCCGGAAGTTTACACTGTAAAATATCCTTATTTCGATTTCCCCGGGGTGCCTCTGATGTAATCACCAGAGTCGGGGTGATAGGTTAGTTAATAACGTCAAAAGCCGGTTCCTGTGGATGCAGACCGGCTTTTGTTTTATATTATCACCTTATTAGGGGATTTTCACTATCCTGAATTATTCAGACTTTTACATTAATCATTCAAGATTATCCATGATGGATTCCAGAACGTGAACTGGAATTAATATTGGAGATAGGTAATAACTTGAAAGCCGGTTTTTGTGGATGCAAAACCGGCTTTTAATTATATTAAGGATTTGGTACGATCAATCTGTTACTTTGGAGTTCACGCCCTGATATCGGCCAGATATAATTTGCCGCTGTGGTTGGAACAGCCGGAGCGATACCTGAAGTTGTGTTACCTTTACTAGGCAGGGGAAGACCTAAACGCTTTAAATCCGGTGCCCTGAATCCTTCACCCAGAAGCTCAATCCGTCTTTCTGTCAGAATAGTATTCACAAGACTGGTGCTTGTATTGATATCAGCCGCTGCAAAAGTATAGGTAGGATCAGAACGGCGCCTAACTGCATACAATAAATCGGCAGCTCTTGACAGGTTACCGGTTCTTGCACTCGCTTCAGCCGCATTGAGCAAAACCTCAGCATATCTTACCACAGGGATATAATCTGTAAAAGGTGAAATCGTTTTAAACTTGGTTAAATACGTCGTTGTTGTAGTAGGGTTCACTACTACTTTCACTGTCAGTGCAGCACGTGCATCTGTTGTGGAACTAAACGCAGGGTTGGCAAGAATACCTGATGCATTCAGGTAATATTCTGAGTTACCTGGCGCGGTATTAAAATAATACGCAAGCTGATTCTGTGTTCCCGGCGCATCAGTAGTGGTAAAGGGGAAAGACAACAAAGTTTCAGACGCTGCAGCTGTTCCGGTGTAAGCACCGTTAAAAACATTTGCAAAACTGGCATCAAGCCTGCTTCCACCGGTTGGAGCCTGAAAAGGCGCCGATGCGGAGATGATTTTTGCAGATTCTGTCACCACCTGTGCATAGTTAGCCTGCGTAAGATAAACCCTCGCTTTTAACGCAATTGCAGTGTTTTTAAATGCACGGAAAGCACCGTTAGCCGGAGTAGCCGGAAGTTTTGCTTCTGCATCATCCAGATCTTTCAGGATCTGGGCATACACCTGAGCTACAGTACTCCTGGCAAGGTCATTGGTTCCTTCGCCGGTTAAAGTAGTTTCAGATACCAGTCTAAGCGGTACGCCCAGACTAGCACCATTGTCAAAAACATATGGTTTTGCATACGTTTGTACAAGAGCTAAATAAGACAGTGCCCGTAAGAATTCTGCTTCTCCTATATACTGATTGGCAAGGGTCGCATCTATTTTCGAGATATTTGCCTGTAAACCTGCCAGAAAAACATTGATCCGGTTGATTGCTGCATATGAACGGCTCCATAAATTCACTACCTCATTGGTATTGGAGTTTACATTCTGGCCCCATGTATCCAGACCTGTCACACCATTTGGCCTGTTTACTATAAATTCATCACCACGGATCTCATTATAAATGATATATCTTCCTCCGTAGAACTCGCCATGTCTTACACCAGCGTACAAACCATTAACCTGAAGCAATATCCGCGCTGGATTATCAAATGCTTCATTGTCAATAATACTGGTTGTAGGCGTTGGATCAAGAAGATCCTTAGTGCAGGAACTGGCAAACACCATGATGGATGCAAGTAAAGCTACACTTATGCTGTTTTTATATTTTTTTATAGTCATCATCGTTGTCAAAATTAAAATCCTACATTAAGTCCGAATGTAAATATCCTGCTGGATGGTACCCCGTTACGGTCAACACCAGGCGCGAGATTGGAGTTACCATTGGTAGAAACCTCCGGGTCAGACCCTTTGTAACCGGTTACCACAGCCAGGTTGGTCGCCTGTACATACATTCTCAGTGACGCTATACCGGCACGGTTAACCAATTCTGAAGGGAATTTGTATCCCAGAGCCACGTTTTTAAGCTTGGCATATGCGCCGTTCTGAACATTGGATGAATTTGGAATAGCTGAACCATTTGAATAGTTGTCTCCATACTCCAGCCTTGGGATGTCAGTGATCTGTCCCGGTGTAGTCCAGCGGTTAAGAATATCAGTATGGTTATTCCAGAAACGCTGGTCTCTTAACGTAGCCTGCGTACCATTGTAGATCTTGTTGCCTCCAGAAAAAGTAATACCCACGCTCAGATCAAAGTCTTTATAAGTAAAAGTGTTGTTCAAACCGCCATAAAAAGTCGGGATACCTTTTCCGACTATCTTTCCGTCAAGTGTTCCATCTATTGCGGGAGCTACTGTACCATCGAGGTAAGTCCACTGCACCGCAGTTCCTCCTGTTTGTTTATACTGTACCTCACGGCCAAAACGGTTGATAAAAATGCGGCGTCCGTTATCAGGGTTCACCCCTGCAGTAGGAACTACAAAAATTGACCCCAGGGTATTTCCTACCCTGGTGATATTTGCAGTTTCTAAAGAGGATGTAGATCCATAGATGTCTGCATTACCTTCTGCCAGTGCAGTAACCTTATTGTTCAATGTACTGATATTGAAGTTGGTTGTCCAGGTGAAATTAGCTTTGACGATGTTTCTTGAGGTAATATTAAACTCGATTCCGCGGTTGAACATAGAGCCTACGTTAGCGGCGATCGTGTTAACCGGGTCACCAGGGATACCACGTGATGGCGACTGAGGCGAGTTGAGGATCAGGTTATTGATGCTATTATTATAATAATCAATGTCTGCCTGTATCCTGCCTTTTAACATGCTGAAGCTAATACCCGCATCTGTTTTCTTACTTGTTTCCCATTTCAGGTTAGGATTGCCGGCCTGATTGAAAAACACGGTAGAGCTACCGCCGTAAAAACCGGAGTTGAATAAGGCCAGCGATGCAAAATCATTGACACCAATATTACCCACAACACCATAGCTTCCTTTTAATTTGAAATCATCAAAGATGTTCCCCAGTCTGCTGGTTTTGAAGAAATCCTCTTCAGCGATATTCCAGCCAATGGATGCACCACCAAAGTTACCGTATTTATTATTTGCTGACAGTCCTGAGAACCCGTCACGCCTGAAAGTTCCGCTCAATAAATATTTTTTATCAAAATCATAAGTTACGGTACCAAAGAACGACCTGAAACCATTTTCTGTATTGAAGTTACCTGTGGCTGCAACGCTGCGCGAATTCAGGAAGTTACCCTGAAAATTATTAAAGTAGCTATCCGCGAGATTTGTTCTTTCAGTACCCGTACCTACATTTGTCGTATGGTATTCCTCCTGGCCTACCAGGGCATTGATATGATGTTTATCAAGAGCAACCACATAGTTTAATGTATTGGTCCAGTCTCTGCGGTTATATTCTTCAAAAGTATTTAATGCCAAACCGTTATTGCTTTGTCCATCACCAGAGATCGGGTTTTGAAAAGTCGTATTTGCCGTAGTGAGTTTGTTAAGGCTATACTGTGTTTTCAGCTTTAAACCTTTAACAATTTCCAGCTCACCGTATACATTCGCAATAATGTTGTCATTCTTGGATGTAAATCTATCATTGTCAAGCAGTACAACGGCATTGGGGTAATTACTGGCAATGGTGTTCGCGCCTAAACCCAGTGTTCCGTTAGTTCCAAGATTATAAGATCCATCTGCCTTATATGGAGAAACATTTGGGGCAAGCACTAATGGAAGCCTAGCCAGACCGCCGGTATTATAAGCCTGACCAAGAAGAGACCCTGTGTTTGGCCCTATGTTGAGTGAATTACTGTAACTGAAGTTGGTTCCTAAAGTTATTGCTTTTGACAAATGGTGGTCTACATTTCCTCTGAAGATCTTACGTTCAAAAGAGTTGGTTTTAATGAAACTCTCCTGTTTGCTATATCCTGTGGAAAGGAAGTAAGAAGTGTTTTCATTGGCACCGGAAACGCTCATATTATGATTTTGAGATACTCCGGTCTGATAAACCACTTTGAACCAATCAGTATCAATTGTTTTACCACTGGCATCCTGTTGCAATGCAAATCCAGGATCTAACCTTGGGGTAGTATTTGCACGCGCTTCATTCTTGATGGCAACATATTGCTCAGCATTCAGCATGTCCGGCAAATTGAAAGCTTTGGTAATCCCTACCCAACCATCATAATTTACACGTGTTTTCCCCTGTTTCCCTTTTTTGGTAGTGATCACGACTACTCCGTTGGCAGCTCTTGATCCGTAAATAGCGGTAGAAGAAGCATCTTTTAAGATATCAATAGATTCGATATCATTGGGATTGATATCACCTAAAGGGTTATTTGAAGCACTGTTACTGCTCACAGTTGCTGTATTACCTGTTGAACCGGTAAATACAGGAACACCGTCTACCACGATCAGTGGGTAAGAGCTCAATGAGATCGAGTTAAAGCCCCTCACCCTGAAAACCGGAGGATTGTTCAGCACACCGTTAGGCTGAATAATGTTAACACCTGCCGCCTGGCCTGCCAGTGCCTGATCAAAACTCTGAACAGGTTTATTTGCAATCTGGGCTGCACTTACTTTAACGGCCGAACCAGTAAAATCCTTTTTAGAGGTAGTGGAATAACCGGACACTACAACTTCGCTCAGTTGGTTCTGGCTGGACACCAATGAAACGTTAGCTCTTCCGGATGTGATCTCTACCGTCTTAACGGTATAGCCCACGAAGCTGAAGATTAAATTTTTGATATTGGATGGAACACTGATTGAATATTCTCCGACTGCATTGGTTCGGGCAGTGGGTCCTCCACGGCCTGTGGAGATACTTACGCCAGGCAGTGGCGTTTCATCGCTTGAATCGGTGACCTTACCTGTAATAGTTCGCGTTTGTGCAAAGGCCTGTACGCCAAAAAGCAAAACTACCACTAATAAATAGAGTATTTTTTTCATCATGTTAATTTTAGTTTAGATATGTAATAGTTAGTATTTATTTTTTTTCAGGATGAAAACATTCAGATCTGATCTGATTTTGAATTCTTTAGGGGATATTATCTCATAGGCAGCAGGATCAAAGTTTTTATTGAAAAAAAAAGCCTTTCATCATGGAAAGGCCGTTGTGTTGGAGTGAGCTGTAAGACTCTACCTTTCAATTTTTTGTATACACATACAGGAAAGATAACAGTCGATATATAACTTAAAAATAAGTTGAGATTGAGCGTATTTATACATCATTCAAATATATAATAAAATTCCACTAAATTAGTGGACTAAATAAATAAATCCATCATAATTTACTTAATAAGACTATCACACCCTAATATAACAGTATTTATTAATAAAACAATACTTTTTTTTAGTATAACAACAGTTATTCTCACATCCTTAGTAAAGTTTTTTAAACATCAGTAGCAGCAAGAGTACTCACTATCAGGAAAAAATAAAAGAAAAAACAAATTTTAAATTACGCAATCGTTCCCGAAATTCATAAAACTGTTCTTAATTGACAACATTTTAAACCTTAACCCATAAAATCAGCATTTTGATATAAATATTTTGTTCCAAAATAAAATAGCGATCATAAACACACCGAGAAAAAATCCGAGAACAGTAGATTTATTCAAAAACAACAGAACTTCTTAGATTGGATTTTATATAAAAAGCAGAATTAACCAAAAGTTCATCCCCTGAAAATTCATTTGAGATGGCAATGCAATTATTTAAGGCGTTCAATAAATTTATCGTTTAATTTATATCAAATGTCCCAAATACCGGAAATGAAAGCCTAAGGAAATATTTTCCGGGGGAAATACAGGCAAAAAAAAAGGCGGAGAAAAAAATTCTCCGCCTGATAACGTGATGTAAGAACAGTTTTACTGCATTGCTTTGTTGAGCGCAATAATAGCAGTCCTGAAATCTTCAGGGGCCACTAAAAACTGAATATTAACCTTCCGCAGGGCAAAACCTGCACTTTTG
>Ga0163161_10003179_pt1 | contig 11575 bp, 13 predicted proteins | sample S45metaG_FD_129847 | JGI IMG/M metagenome (GOLD analysis project Ga0163161, IMG submission 129847) | Switchgrass rhizosphere microbial communities from Kellogg Biological Station, Michigan, USA - S4-5 metaG | ecosystem: Host-associated > Plants > Roots > Rhizosphere > Soil | place: USA... | reverse complement strand
TCAGGCAGGCGATCACCCGCTCGATCGCCGACCAGGCGCGCACCATCCGCATCCCGGTGCACATGATCGAGACCATCAACAAGATCGTGCGCACCAGCCGCCAGATGCTGCACGAGATCGGCCGCGAGCCGACGCCCGAGGAGCTCTCCGAGAAGCTCGCCATGCCGCTCGAGAAGGTGCGCAAGGTGCTGAAGATCGCCAAGGAGCCGATCAGCCTCGAGACGCCGATCGGCGACGAGGAGGATAGCTATCTCGGCGATTTCATCGAGGACAAGAACGCGGTCCTGCCGATCGATGCAGCGATCCAGTCGAACTTGCGCGAGACCACGACGCGCGTGCTCGCCTCGCTCACACCGCGCGAGGAGCGCGTCTTGCGCATGCGCTTCGGCATCGGCATGAACACCGACCACACTCTGGAAGAAGTCGGCCAGCAATTCTCGGTGACGCGCGAGCGCATCCGCCAGATCGAGGCCAAGGCGTTGCGCAAGCTCAAGCACCCGAGCCGCAGCCGGAAGCTCCGCAGCTTCCTCGACAATTAACTAAAACCTTCATCGCCCGGCTTGACCGGGCGATCCAGTACGCGACGACCTTCGCTATCGCGCATGGCGGTGGTTACTGGATGCCCGCGTTCGCGGGCATGACATAAATGCATGCGACCGAACACCGGAACTTTCCACAACCCTTCGCCGTTTCGTTCCAGGGAGAAGGCGTCTCGTATCGAACGCGAAGGGAGACTGACATGCGTGTCCTAACTGTCGCCACTCTCGCAGCACTTTTCGTTGCCGGCTTTGCCATCCCCGCTGATGCCGCCAGGCCGGTCAAGGGAGCCGTCCAAGGCACGGCAACCGCCGCCAAAGGCGTCGGCCATGGCGCGGCCCAGGCCGGGCGCGGCGTCGCCCGCGGCACGGTAACCGCGGCCCGGGGCGTCGGCCACGGCGCGGTCTGCCTGTTCACGCTCGGCACCCGCTGCCGCTGATTTTCTGAAAATTGTCATTGCCCGGCTCCTCGCGCTCTTGCTCGCGCTGATAGGATCCTGCTGCTGATGGTGCCGACGCTCCTGCTCCTGCATTATGGCGGGGTCAAGCGCGAGGAGCAGTATCTCGAGAAGAAGTTCGGCGAGAGCTATCGCAGCTATAAGGCCTTCCGTCCCGCGCTACGACTGGAAGTTCTGAGCCCAGCGCAAGCAGGCCTCAGCGGCCCGCGCTCGCTTCGATCATGTTAGGCTTGGTGTCGGGCGGCGTCTTCTTCAGCCGGCTCACGCGCACCTTCGCCACACCCGCCCTCAACATGCCGAGCGACTCGGCCGCGGCCCGCGACACGTCGATGATGCGGCCCTTCACGACCGGCCCGCGATCGTTGATGCGCACCACGACCGACCGGCCGTTGGCGAGATTCTCGACCAGCACGTGTGAGCCAAGCGGAAGCGTGCGGTGCGCCGCGGTCAGCGCGTCGCCGTCCATGATTTCACCGCTCGCGGTTGCGGTGTTGAAATCGTACCAGGACGCACGGCCGGTCTCGGCGGGACGTGTCTCGTCCACCGTCATCTCTTGCGGCTTCGCTCGCGTCTCGGCCCGCGGCGCGGCGGCTGTGGGCGTCGCTGCATGCACCGCTTCGCGCGCGGTCTTGCTCTCGCGGTTCACGCTCTGGCTCGGCTGTTGCGGAACGCCTACCTCAGAGGGAACCGGCGCAAGCTCAGGAAGCGGCGCCTCGATCCGATGCCGCCATGGACCGATATGTTTGATCAGGGGAGGGGTCGCGAGAGAGCCGAACAGAACCGCGCTCGCCGCCACGAGCCACGCACGGATCTCCAACGGCAGAGCGCTGCCAACTCGACGCATTCTGCCCCCCTTGGGCTCCTCGCCGTCGCTAACCTTTGGAGCCCAAGGCAGGTTCCTGCGCGGACGCGGCAGCATCATGGCAGCCGCCACATGCGTGCCTTCATTGCAGCGGGTATTACCCGCGGGCAACTGGTCGGCCCAATAGGAACATTCTGCAATCGCCGCAGGTTAGTCGCTCACACTCCCCACAACGGCCTGCGTCCCGCTGGCCCAACAACAAGGACAGTGAGATGACGACCGCCAACCAAGCCTTCAGGCAAGCCGCCAACTCTCCCGCAGCCCACGAAGCCCGCGATGCCGCCAAGTCTGCCGCCGACACCGCGCGCAATATCGGCGAGGACGTGAGCGACTATGCCTCCGACGCCGCGCGCAAGGCCAGCGACTTCGCCTCCGACGTGTCGCGCCGGGCGGGCCGGGAATTCGACCGGGCGCGGGGCGCCGCCGCCGATGCCTGGGACGAGCTTCACGATGCCTCCGAGCGCAACCCGCATGTGACGCTGCTCGTCGCATTCGGCCTCGGTCTGCTGTTCGGCATTTTCGCAGGCTCTCGCCGCTAACCCCTGCCATTCGCCACTTTGTCATGCCCGCGAAAGCGGGCATCCAGTAAACACCAGCCTTCATTTCAAGGGCTCGCGCCGGGCTTACTGGATCGCCGGGTCAGGCCCGGCGATGACAAGGATAGGACTGTGACCGAGATGTCCGAGACAATTGCCGTGCTCGCGAGTAAATTAGCCCTGGGGGCCAGGCCCGTCTATTCAGAAGCGGGCCGGTAAGACGGGGGGAACAATCATGATCAAGGCCTGGATGGATTTTGCCTTCGACTCGGCGCTGCTCTGCGCCGAGGCGCAAGAGGTTATGGGCTTGCGCCTGATGAAGCTCGCGAGTGGCGGGCCGCACGCCGAGCGTGAGGCGCTGCGCATGGTGGCCGAGAAGGGCTTCGCCTTCGCCGAAGCCGCGACCAGTCTTGCCGCCGGCGCGCCGGTCGAGCGCGTGATGCGCCACTACCGCTCGATCGTGCGGGCCAACAAGCGCCGCCTCTCCCGCTAACTAAACCTCCCCCTGAAAGGGGAAGGTCGGCGTGCTTTAGCACGCCGGGTGGGGGTCGCCTCTGTCATGGCCGGGCTTGGCCCGGCCATCCACGCTTTGGCAAAATCTCCGCATGCCGGACGGATGGGTCTACATCCTTACGAACAAGCGAAATGGACACGGGCGTGGCACGCGATCTCTCGCCCGGCGCGTCTGGCAGCATCGAGAAAGTTTAGGAGGAGGCTTTACCCGGCGTTATGGGCTCACTCGCCTCGTCTGGTGCGAGCATCACGACACGATCGTGGGCGCAATTCAGCGCGAGAAGACCGTGAAGTATTGGCCTCGCGCATGGACGGTGCGGTGATTCACGCGATAAATCCGCAATGGAATGATCTCTACGAGACGATCGGTAGTGGGCCCTTTGAATGTGGCATCGGTTGTAATGAGGCCGAAGCCCGCCATTGCGTGATATAATGCGGGATGGAAAGCACAGCGCACTTAATACACGACCACGTAGCCAGCGGGGCGCGTCTGATGGCTCGACAAAAAGAGATTATTGCCGAGCTGAAGGATAGAGGAGTGGACGCCACTGAGGCCGAGCGCACGCTAGCCCAACTCTCCGCGTGCCTACGGGTACTTGAGGATCAATGGCTGGCAATCTGGAAAAAGGGGAACCAGGGATAGATGACCCCTAAACAGAGGTCAGAAAGCGCGCAGAGCCGTCAAGGCTCGCTGGTCTCGCTAGCTTCGTCTTTCTCTTTTGTTACGGCGGACTTCGGGATTCAAACTGCCCTACTACGAGACGATCAATCAATAAATCGTGGATGCCCGCGCCAAGCGCGGGCATGACAAGTGTTCGTGAAACACCAAGCCTTATCCCCGCCCCACAATCCGCACTTACACTGAACCGGCCTCGTCCACTTGAAGGGCGTTTCTCGAGGGCGAACGTAGAGACGGGACGAGGTGCGGCGCCTGCGAGCCTGACCACGCAAGTCAGGCGCTCGGACGGCATCGGAGCTCCCTCCGGGACCACTAGGAGTCCCCGCTAGGAGCTAGCTGACATCCCGGCAGGCCAGTCGCGGCGATGCCGGCGACGAAAAGCAGGGCCCGGTGCCGGAAAACGCCGTGATTGGCGCGCCGAGAGGCGCCAGCGTGTCTCCGCGAGGAGGCATGAGCCATAGGCTTGCGCTTTTCGGCGCGCCATCCCCCTCATGCCTCGCGGGCAAAACCCGCGAGAAATTTCGGCATGCCTGCCTTCCTCGTCATGCCCAGACTTGTTCCGGGCATCCAATAGGCCAGGCGATCCAGCATTCAGAATCACCATTGGATGGCCGGGACAAGCCCGGCCATGACGAAGAGGGTCAAGCCGGTGAGGAGCCGGGCGGCTGGGTCGGATAGGAAGGACCGGGATGCAGGAAGGTGATGGTGATATAGGCGCCGATGAACGAGCCGAGCGCGGCGAAAATCACGTAGCTCCAGTGATGCGTGTAGTTGATGACGGCGAACGAGGAGAGCAGGTACCAGACGCTGCTCCACGTGGCCGCCGGCATGCGGCGGCGGCGCACCACGGCGTTGGTGAACAGCACATAGACCGCGTCGGTGCAAGCGGTGGCGACGACGACAGCCGCGGCGATCAGGGGATCGATCTCGAAGGTGGGCATTGGGTGCGGTCCTGGTGCTCGAGGGCGTTACAGAGGCGCGAAGCGTGCCGGACATTAGCGATTGCGCCAGGGCCTTGTCAGCCTGCGGGCTTGTGCTGCATTGCAACAGCGGCGGCCGTGATCTATATGCGCAGGGCTCAGCTCCCGCGCGCGATCCTAGGCCAAGCGACCAATGCTCCTCACTATGTTGAAGTCGAAGCTGCATCGGGCCACCGTGACCGGCGCCGATCTCGATTACGAGGGCTCGATCGCCATCGACCGCGACCTGCTGGATCTTTCCGGCATCCTGCCGCACGAGCAGGTCGATGTGTTCAACATCAATACCGGCGGCCGCTTCACCACCTACGCCATCGAGGCGCCGCGCGGCTCGCGCGACGTGGCGGTGAACGGCGCGGCGGCCAGGCTCGTGCAGACGGGCGACAAGGTGATCATCGTCGCGTATTGCCAAATCCCGGCCGAGGAGGCGCGCAACTACCATCCGACCGTGGTGGTGCTCGGCGAGGGCAACGAGGTGAAGCGCGCGGCTTGAGGCTCATTCGTAGCGGAGCGCGTCGATCGGGTTCATGAGCGAAGCGCGGCGCGCGGGGTAATAGCCGAAGAACACGCCGACCAGCCCCGCCGAGACCAGTGCGATCACGACGAGGCTGGGCGAGAGCGCGATCGGCCACTCGCCCCAGATCGACATGGCGAGCGCGGCACTGCCGCCGATCGTGAGCCCGATCAGCCCTCCGGTCACGCACAGCGTCACCGCCTCGATCAGGAACTGGCTCAGGATATCGCGCCGCCTGGCACCAACCGCCATGCGCAGCCCGATCTCCTTGGTGCGCTCGGTGACCGACACCAGCATGATATTCATGATGCCGATGCCGCCCACGACCAGCGAGATGGCGGCGGTGGCGCCGAGCAGGAGACTCAAGATGCTCTGCGTCTCGCTCCGCGCCCTGATGAACTCTGCCATGTTGCGTCTGGAAGTCGTCGGGACCGCCGGTGCGGACGTGGCGGCGCTCGCGGAGCAGCGTCTCGATCTCCTCTTGCGCCTCGTTCATCTCGCCTGCCGAGGAGACCTCGACCATGATCGAGCGGAGATTGTCCGGCACGGTCTGCTCGGCGCCGAACAGCCGGCGGCGTGCAGTGGCGAGCGGCACGAGCGCGGTGTCATCCTGATCGCCACCCCACCCCGACTGGCCCTTGGTGGTGAGCACGCCGATCACGGTGAAGGGCACGTTCTTGATGCGCACCTGCTCGCCGATGACCGGCACCGTGCCGAACAGCTCGCGGGCGGTGGTGGCGCCGAGGATGGCGACCTTGGCGCCCGACCGGAGCTCGGCCTCCGTGAAGCTCCGGCCCTCGGCGACCGGCCAGTCGCGCACTTCGAGGAAGTCCTCGTTCACGCCGGTGACCGATGTGGTCCAGTTGGCGTCGCCGACCACGAGGGGGGCCGAGCCGCTCACGGTCCCCGCCGCGGCGGAGACGTTCGGAACTTTGGTGCGGATCGCGGCAAGGTCGGCCTCGGACAACGACACTGCCGTCCCTTCGCCGGCGCGCCGCCCGCCGGAGGTGAAAGAGCCCGGCATGACCACAAGCACATTGGTACCGAGCGCCTTGATGCGATCCTCGATGGCCTGGCCGGCCCCGGTCGCCACCGACACCATGACGATCACCGAGGCGACGCCGATAATCACGCCGAGCATGGCGAGGAAGCTCCTGAGCGCGTTCACCTTGAGCGCGGCGATGGCGACCTTGCAGGAGGCGAGGGGATTCATGACACGTCGCTCACGATCTCGCCGTCGCGGAAGGTGATGCGCCGATGCGCGCGCTTGGCGATGTCGGGCTCATGGGTGACGATGATCACTGTGATGCCGGTCGCATTAAGCTGCTCGAACAGCTTGATGATCTCGTCAGTCGTATGGCTGTCGAGCGCGCCGGTCGGCTCGTCGGCGAGAATGATATGCGGATCGTTGATCAGCGCGCGGGCGATGGCGACGCGCTGTTGCTGGCCGCCAGAAAGCTCGGTCGGCTGATGCGCTTCGCGATGCGCGAGCCCGACCTTGGCGAGGCATTCCTTCGCCTTCTCGCGCGCGCCTTTGTGGCCGTGCCGCGAGTAGAGCAGGGGCAGCGCCACGTTATCGAGGGCGCTGGTGCGCGCAAGCAGATTGAAGTTCTGGAAGACGAAGCCGATCTTCTCGTTGCGGTAGGTGGCAAGCTCGTCGGAATCGAGTCCACCAAGTTCGCGGCCTTCGATCTTGAGCGAGCCTGAGGTCGGCGTGTCGAGCGCGCCGACAAGATTCATGAAGGTTGACTTGCCCGAGCCCGATGCTCCGGTCACGGCGAGATATTCGCCGCGGGAAACCTCGACGTTGATTCCTTGGAGCGCGGCAATCGTGCTGCCGCCGAGCCGGTAAGTCTTGATCAGATCGCGGGCAACGATCTGCCGCGGCGGGAGAGCCGCCACATCGCATGGTGCTTGGGGTAAAACTTCAATCCTCACGGCGCCAGCTCGCGCACGCGCGTCACGACCTGGGCGCCTTCCGGCAAGCCTTGGACCACCTCGGTCATGCTCGAATCGGCAAGACCTAGACGAACGTCATGCGGCACGAGCGCGCCGTTCTCATAGGTCCACAGCGTGGCGCGCCGAGGGCCTGTCGGCCTCTGCCGCTGCATCTCCTCGTATTTCTTATATTTGTCGGCCGGGAGGACGGCGCGCAGCACTTTGGCGACTCGCATGCGGGCCTGATCGCGCATGTCCTGCTGGGACGCGCCGGCGCCAGGTGGCCCCGCGCTCTTGATGGCGGCGAACTCGGCCTCGAGGGCGACCTTGATCTTGCTCAAATCCTGCTCGCTCAGCTCGAGCTGATCCTTGAGCCTCGCCAACATGCGCGCGCTGCGATCGTCGGAGGCAAGTTGCAACGCGCCTGGCTGCGAAGAGACGCGCACCAGCGCCTCCTGCACGGCTCCGCGTGGCTGGAATCTGAGCGCCTCGTTTGGTACGGTCACGACGTCTTTATGCTCGCCCGTGACGATCTCGACATTGGCCGTCATGCCCGGCAGTAGCCGGCCCATGGGATTGTCGGCGCCGATCACCACCGTGTAGGTGACGACATTGGCAAGCGAGACCGGAGCCAATCTGATCTGCTCGACCTTGCCTTCGAACTTCATATCCGGATAGGCATCAACGGTGAAGGTCACGGTGTTGTCGCTCGTGACTTGGCCGATATCGGCCTCATCGACCTGCGCCTGGATCTGCACTTGGGAAAGGTCTTGCGCCATGGTGAACAGCTTAGGCGCCGACAGGCTCGCCGCCACGGTCTGCCCGACTTGCACGGTGCGGTCGATGATGACGCCGTCGAGCGGCGCGCGGATATAGGTGCGCTCGAGATCGATGCGGGCGCTGTCGAGTGTGGCCTCGTTCAGCGCGACATTTGCCTTGGCGTTTTCAAGGTTGGCCTTAGCGCTGTCGAGGTCTGCCTGGCCGCTCTGCTGCGCGGCGAGTGCCGTGTCGAGAGTGACTTGCGCGCCGGCGCCTCTCGTTACCAGCTCCTGCGCGCGATGCAGATCGAGCTCGGCCTTGTGTAGATTGGCTTCGGCGCGCTCGACTGCCGCCTGCTGTAGCGCCACATTGGCCTTCGCCACGGCGACCGCCGCCTCGCCTTGCCGTACGCGTGTCTCGAAGGTCGAGGGCTCGATGCGGGCAAGCACCTGGTCCTTCTTCACCTCAGAGCTGTAATCGACGTTGACTTCGCTGATATTGCCGGAAAGCTGCGAGCCGATATCGACGCTGATCAGCGCGCTGACCGCGCCGGAGGTCGAGACTACCCGGCGCACATCGCTCTTCTTCGCGGCGACGGTCTGGATGTCGAGCTTAGGGTCGGTGTGATGCTGCCAATAATAGTAGGCGCCTCCGGCCGCCAGGCCGGCGACGAGGAAGATCGTGAGCCAACGCGATCTCATGCTTTTGTTTTTGTCCGGTATTTCCCTCCGCCCCTCATTTTTACCACGCGCGTGCGCGCAGCACCCGTTACAAAACGGCAATGAATTGAACGGAGTAAGGCGGGTGGGGATTAGAGGCCGAAGGGGTAGGTTTCGTCAGGCCCGGCAGCGGCAGGCGGTTTCTTGGGCGGCCACGGCGCGTGTCTCGGTGAACCAGATCCAGGCATCGAACTGTCGCGACAGCTCGGCCTGGAAATAGTGCGAGAGAAACTCGGTCTCGGGCCGGTAAATCACGCCAATGGCGCGCTCGAGGAGGGGCTCGGCAAGTTCAGAGCGCACGCGCTCTTTCTGTCCAGGGCCGGTCTCGAGGAAGAAGGCCGGGATATCGGCGTCACGCGAGCGGCCTTCATAGGAATCGTCGCGAGCCGGGCGGACGCGCTTGATCTCCATCGGCCCGTCCCAGTCCGATGCCGCGGCGACAGTGCCGCGATCCGTGCCGAAGCCGATCAGCGCCGCGTCCTCGCCAAACCGGGAGCGCGAGAGCTGACCGATATTATGCTCGCCCCTGACCTGGCCCATCTCGGTGAACTCCGCGTTACCGATATGCGAGTTGTGGGCCCACACCACGGCTTTTGAGTCGGGTCCGCGCTGGGCAAGCAGGCGCTCAAGCGTGTCGAACATATGCTGGTCGCGCAGATTCCACGACACGGCGTCGCCGTAATACATCACGCGATAGTATTGTTCGGCGGCCGTGACGATGCGCGCATTCTGCTCGGCGTTGAAGAACGCCTCGCCCTCACGCTGCAAATAGTCGAGCCGCTTGTGAAGCAGATCTAGCAGCGCATCGATCACCGGCTTCTGGCAGACCGCATAGCCGCGCGAAAGAGCCATGCGCCCGTATCGGACGGGCTCTGCGCGCCACGGCGTCAAGCAGCCATAGCGCTCGCGCGCGACGCGCGCCGCCTCTGGATCGACCGCGTCGAGATAAGTGAGCACCGCCTCGATCGAGGCGCTGAGGCTGTAAACGTCGAGGCCGTAGAAGCCGCACTTCTTCTCGGGAGCACCGATCCTGCGATTGATGGCCTCGAGCCGGTCGAGGAGTTCGGCGACCTGGTCGTTGCGCCACATCCAGGTGGGAAAGCGGATGAAGGCTCTCTTCGGCACTTTCGGGCGCGGCAGCCCGCGCACATAGGCATCGTAGACTCTGGCGTCAGGCCAATCGGCTTCTACTGCTACAATGTTGAAGCCGTGCTTCGCCACCAGCATCTCGGTGATCGCGGCGCGTGCATCGTAGAACTCCGCCGTGCCGTGCGTGGCCTCGCCCAGCAGGACCACGCGCTTTCCCGCGAAGCGCTCGGCAAGAGCGGCAAGTTCGCCTAGGTCGCTGAACGGCTCCGCCGCCTCGGCGATGAGATTGCTGATCTTGGAGCGTATGACGCGCGCGCGCTGCGATGGGACGAGCAGTCCGTAGGCAAAACCGGAAGTTTCGGCATCAATCTTGGTGGCCTTCGCCTGTTCAGGCTCGACCCAGCCTTCGGCGCCGATCAGCGGCACGAAGGTTACGGCGCCGTAGTCCTCCTGCTCGAACTCGTCTTTGTCGATGCGGCGCACCAGCAGAAGCGTCTGGTGGACATCACGCCCGACCGGAATGACGAGGCGCCCACCGATCGCCAATTGCTGCTTCAGGGCTTCGGGCACCTTAGGGCCGCCGGCGGACACCAATATTGCATCGAACGGCGCCTGCTCGGGCAGGCCCTTGGTGCCGTCGGCGCAGATGATCTCGACATTGGAATAACCAAGCGCCTTGAGGCGCCTGCGCGCGAGCTTGGCAAGCTCGTCGTGGCGCTCTATCGCGTAGACCTTGCCAGCGATGCGGCTCATCACCGCCGTCGCATAGCCAGAGCCCGCGCCGACCTCAAGCACCTTGTTGCCTGGCTCGAGCTCGAGCAGCTCGATCATGCGGGCGACGATGTAAGGCTGCGAGATGGTTTGCCCCGCCTCGATGGGCAGCGCCGAATCCTCGTAGGCGAATTCCTTCAGCGGGTCGGACACGAAGGCCTCGCGCGCGACCCCGCTCATGGCGGCAAGCACAAGCGGATCGGAGATGCCGCGCGCTTCGAGATGGTGCGCGACCATGACGGCGCGGTCGCGCGCATGCTTGTCTTGCGGCGCGGCAGGTCTGGCGGCGGGAAAAGCCATGCCAAATAAACTACGGCTAAACCCGCCGGTTCGACTTTGATTAATTCGAACCGCTTATTTGAGCTCCCAGGTCACCTGCACCTCGATATTGGTGTTCTGCGTGCCGGGCTCGATCGGAACCGGGTGCGTCGCGGCTTTGGCTTCCATCCTAGGTGCTGCGGGATTGGGCACGTAGCCGCCTTGCTCGCTGATGGTTTGCACCGGTCCGAGCTCCGCGCCGGTCGCCTCGGCATAGAGCTTGGCCTTGGCGATGGCGTCTTCGATGGCGAGCTTGCGCGCCTCCTTCTCGAGCTCCTCCGGCTTGTCGACGCTGAAATAGACGCCGCCGATCGAGTTCGAGCCAGCCTGCACAAGCTGGTCGAGCACCGCGCCGATCCTGGCGGTATCGCGCATGGTCACGTAGACCATATTGTTAACGTCGTAGCCCACGATGCGCGGAGGCTTTTTGTCGTCGTCACGATCCTCATATTGCGGGTTCACCGAGAAATCGGTGGTCTGGATGTCCTTGGGATCGATCCCCGCGCTCTTAAGCGCATCGACGACCTTAGTCATCGCGGCGGTGTTCTTGGCGAGCGCGTCGTTCGCGGTCGGCGCCTGGCTCTCCACGCCGGCGCTGACCGTGACTTTGTCCGGCGCGGACTTGACCGTGCCCTTGCCGGACATGGTGATGGTACGCTTGGGCGGCTCCTTGTCGTCGGCGAGTGCAACTTGGCTCACGGTTGGGGCTGCTGCGGCAAGGAAGGCAAGCGTGGCAAAGAGATATTTTCGCGCCATCGATGTCATGGGGATCCCTCGCGAGTTGGGCGTTAAGCTATGAGCCAGCCCGAAGCATCCCCACGAGGTAAGCCCCTGCTGCGAGCTGTTCGCTAGGCATGAGGAAGTCTGCTATGAGGCGGAAATTGGGGGGCGCGAAATCCCCATTGA
>Ga0163161_10003178_pt1 | contig 11576 bp, 7 predicted proteins | sample S45metaG_FD_129847 | JGI IMG/M metagenome (GOLD analysis project Ga0163161, IMG submission 129847) | Switchgrass rhizosphere microbial communities from Kellogg Biological Station, Michigan, USA - S4-5 metaG | ecosystem: Host-associated > Plants > Roots > Rhizosphere > Soil | place: USA: Michigan... | reverse complement strand
AAGGACTCAACGCCAGCGACGGACCAAACAGAGAAGAATTTACAAGCTGCGTTGTCGTTGCTTTTGATAAACCGGTGCTTAGGGTCAACCCGGTATAAGTCGTGGTATTTGTTTTATAATAATTGAGTATCTCGTTGGTCTCAGCGCCGCAGAAAGCAGTACAGGACCCGATTTGTCCCTGGTTTCTTATTGTTGGAGTTGCTAGTAAATAACTGGCGGGCAATGTTTTTACAGGCAGCCCTGATATCCGTGCATTCTCTAAAACAATTTCTTTTGCAAATTCAGGAACGAATGACCACTGCTCCGGTTGCATGGGCAGTACTCCATAAGTATGAAGCTGCGGTGTTTGATCAGCTGCCGGTGAATTTTCAGAATTGTTTTTGGAACAGCCGAAGAGGATTAGAGCCAGGGAGATGGCAAGTGTTGGTTTTGTCAGGCGTTTCATAGGTTTTTTGTTAGACTTTAAAACTAAATAAAAGCAAAACAAAAATCAACAGAAAAGATTTACATAATTATGATTTTGCTAAGAACATTTTGCCAGTGATCATCGCCCCGGGAATTCGATTCACCACAGAGGCACTGAGGACACGGAGGTGCACGGAGGATGTTGGAGATATTCTATCTTATGACCAAAACTATTTATTGGCCCCGGCCAGCACTTCTTTATTTAAACGGATATATTCTGCACTCGGTTCGGCCATTGCCAGTTTTAGTCCCTGGTTGGCTGATTCGATAGCGCCAGCCTTGTCGCCCATCTTCAATTGAATTCTTGCCTTCCAATATTTTATGTTGTAAGCACCAGGGGTATTTTTATCAGATTCATTGATCCATGATAGTGCCTTGCTCATGTCTTTATCATGATTATAATAATAGATCGCTGCGAAATAATATGGCTTTTTCTCACCTTTCATTAATTCGTCTATGTTCGCCATCACCCGGGCATCCACATCCGTTTCGAGTCGAAGAGATACTACAGTATTTTCCCACAATAGCTGCAGGTCACCATGGTCAACAAATGTATTGGCAAATTGAATGGTAAATGTTTCCATCTTTTTGTCAAGCTTTCCGGGCTTTACTTTAAACCTCAAAACATCTTTTGTAGAATCATAGGAATAGGCTCCCCATTGTTGTGCTGTTTGATTAAGGATCACTGTCCACTCGCCTGGTCCCGGTATGGTAAACAAAGCATATTCACCTGGTAGCACCTGGTGTTTTTCTATCATGACCGTATCGGTAAATTTAATTTTTGTGGCGGCATTAGCGCCGGTGCGCCACACCATTCCGTAAGGTTCTGTTTCACCAAATATCTGTCTTCCCTTTAGGTTGGGTCTTGAATAAGTGATACTGATCTGACCCAATCCAAAATCCTGTTGAATTGTTTGCAGGGTACTCGGCTGAGGGATCTTTAAACTTTGCGCATGAATGACATTGCATGTAACTATTAAAGCAAGAAAATAGTTTCCGATGATTTTCATGACAGACAGTTTTGATTTTTTCTAATGGCTGGAAGTAGCTCATTATTATCGAAAACTATCGGTAAAAGGAAGCCTTTCTTCTTAGGCAGGAGATATTTGACAATAAAAAACCCCGCCATGCGACGGGGTGAATATTTTCCAAGTTTAACTATTTTATATGTGAGCCTCGATCTTTTTTACAAAATTTCCCTTGGGTTGTGCACCTACTAATTTATCAACTACCTGGCCATTTTTAATAAACAGGATGGCAGGAATAGAGGTGATGCCATAATTCATGCTCACCTGGGGGTTGTAGTCAACATTTACTTTACCTACATTCACCTTACCGGCGTATTCTTTCGAAAGGTCTTCGATAACCGGGCCAATAGCACGACAAGGACCACACCACTCAGCCCAAAAATCAACTACCGTTAATTTATCAGAGGAGAGCACCTCGTTTTGAAAGTTTGAATCATTGAATTCTTTTGCCATATACTAGTTTTAAGTTTTTTTGTTGGTTCATAAGGACTGCAAATTTAATCCCAAATCTAATAACACGAAGTTATGACATCAATTTGTGATTAAGTTGTCACAAACATGATTGAAATCATCATTGACCTGCTAATCTGTCTATTTATAGAATTTCTTAACATTTGTCAATAAAAAAGGTTCATTCTCGGTGTGTTTCTCCGTGAACTCGACGTCTCTGTGGTTAATTTTTTACCACGGAGGCACAGGAGAAAATACAGAGTTAGAGTACAGAGTTTGTTAACGGTCGTTGCCTCAGTCTCTGTGTTACTTTACCCACACAGAGAATAATAAGAGAAAAAACAGCCTGTTAAGCAGTCGTTACCTGCACTTCAAACTCGGGTTTGTTTTCAAGGAACTCGGTCATCTCATCATTCATTTCAAAGCCATTATCCATTGTTAGCAAACTTATTTTCAGGTTGTTCCTGGGTTCACTAAATGTAAATTTCAGCGTGGCTTTCCCGGGATGATCTTTTACATTTTTTTCAATAAAGCTCACGACGTCATTCGTAACATCTTTGGGATGCACTTCAATATGTACTTGTTTTGTGAGGTTTCTTTTCAACGTCTCGGCCATTGACACCGACATGATCTTAAATTCAAACTCAGGGCGATTATAACGCTGTCTGAAAAAGCCTGTTATAAAAACAGTGCTGCCTTGTAGAAGAAACGGTGAGAACTTTGCAAAATCATCGCTCCACAAAACAATTTCTGTTTTACCTGAATAATCCTCGATCACAAAATTTCCATACTTGTTTCCTTGTCTTGAAATTTTATGTTGTGCATCCGTTACCAAACCAAGCAGACGAAATTGGCGACCGGGGTTGGCTTGTTTTGAAATGACCTCCTTGAATTCATTGAAATCTGCAATGTTTGTTATTCCGTAATGTTTCATTTCAAATTTGTGATGATCCAATGGATGACCACTTAAAAACATTCCCGTAATTTCTTTTTCATGATTTAGTTGCTCAACCAATGGCCAGGGCAAACATTCAGGTAATCGTGGCGGAGGTATTTCCATGGTAATAGGAAGGTCCCCAAACAATGTATTTGTAGCTGTTGCATTTTGTGTTTGGATAACCTGTCCGTATTTGATTATGCGCTCAAGGCCATTGATCGTTTCTTCGGGCGGTACGTGAAAATATTGTGCGCGGTGATGTTCCCGGAAACGATCAAAACCACCGGCATAAGCAACACTTTCCAGCGTTTTTTTATTAACTGTGCGTTGGTTGATGCGTTTTATGAAGTCAAAAATATTTTTAAATGCGCCGTTCTTTTTTCTTTCATGGATAATACCTTCAACCGCTGCTTCACCAACTCCCTTTAATCCACCCAAACCAAAACGAATTTCGCCCGCTGTATTTACGGCAAAGCCCTTTAATGATTCATTGATATCGGGTCCCAATACTTTTATGCCCATGCGTTTGCACTCTTCCATAAAGAACGTGATCTTATCAATGCTGCCTGCATGATTTAACACAGCGGCCATGTATTCGCCAGGGTAATGTGATTTTAAATAAGCCGTCTGGTGAGCAACATAAGCATAGCAGGTGGAGTGAGCTTTATTGAATGCATATTGAGCAAATGCCTCCCAATCTGTCCATATTTTTTCTAATCTTTCCTTTGGATATAAATTTTTTGTTGCCCCTTCAATAAAACTATCCTTCATTTTATCGAGCGTCTTACGATCTTTCTTTCCCATTGCTTTGCGCAACACATCGGCTTGTCCTTTTGTAAAATTTGCAAGCTTCTGGCTCAGCAACATCACCTGTTCCTGGTAAACAGTAATGCCATAAGTATCTTTCAAAATTTCCTCCATCTCCGGCAGATCGTACGTAATGCTCTCACGCCCGTGCTTACGATCAATATAATTTGGAATGTATGCCATGGGGCCGGGACGATATAAAGCGTTCATCGCGATGAGGTCATTGAAGGAATCTGGTTTTAATTCACGCAGATATTTTTGCATACCCGGACTTTCAAATTGAAATGTTCCGATCGTATCTCCGCGCTGATAAAGCTGAAAAGTCTTCTCATCATCAAGAGGGAGAGCATCGAGATCGATCTCGACTCCATGATTTTCTTTGATGAGTTCCAATGCGTCGCGAAGGATAGTAAGAGTTTTCAACCCCAAAAAGTCCATCTTCAGCACCCCTGCGTCTTCAATGGTGCTACCTTCAATTTGCGTAACCCAGAGATCGGAATCTTTAGCGGTTGCCACGGGAATTAGTTCTGTAAGATCTTTTGGTGCAATGATAATTCCTGCTGCATGAATACCGGTGTTGCGAACTGAGCCTTCCAAACGTTCCGCTTCATGAAGGACAGTGGCCTCCATGGTCTTGCCATTATAGATCTCACGAAGCTTTTTTACATTTTCAATATCATCAGACCCAAGGCCCTCTTTTTCGATCAAAGATTTTTCTCCGTCTTTCGGAGAAATGGGAGCCTGCAATAATCTTCTCAATTCAATACCCGGTCGCTCGGGAACAAGCTTTGCCAGTGCATTTGATTCAGGTAATGGGAGATCCATCACTCTTGCCACATCTTTAATACTCATCTTTGCCGCCATAGTACCATAAGTAATGATCTGTGCTACCTGGTTCTTTCCATATTTTGCAATAACGTAGTCAATTACTTTTTGCCGGCCCACATCATCAAAATCAGTATCAATATCCGGCATTGATTTACGATCCGGGTTTAGAAACCTTTCAAAGAGTAAATTATATTTTATCGGGTCAATGTTGGTGATCCCGATACAATATGCAACAACAGAACCTGCCGCGGAACCACGACCCGGGCCAACAAATACACCGATCTCACGACCAGCCTTAATGAAATCACTCACGATCAAAAAATAACCGGCAAAACCCATGGTCTTGATGGTGAATAATTCAAAATCGAGGCGTTCACGTAATTCCCCGGTTATTTCGCTATATCTCTTTTTTGCTCCTTCATCGGTAATGTGCTTCAGGTACTCCCATTGATTTAAATTATTGTCCGTGTGAACTTGAAATTCTTTCGGAATTGGGAACGCGGGAAGAAGAATATCTCTTTTCAGGTTTAATAGTTCTACCTTATCAATGATCTCATTGGTATTATCGATCGCTTCCGGAAGATCGTCGAAGTTCTTTGTCATTTCCGCCGTGTTCTTAAAATAGAACTGGTCATTGGGAAATGCAAAACGTTTGTTTTTTACATGCACATCGTCATCTGTAAATTCTCTTAATGCAGGAGTTGACAATTTTTCTCCCGTATTAATGCAAAGTAAAATATCATGAGCATTGAAGTCAGTTTGATCAACATAATGCGAATCGTTGCTGGCAATAATTTTCACACCATACTTACCTGCAAACTTGACCAGCACTTCATTGACCTTATTCTGGTCGGCTAAACCGTGACGTTGTACTTCCACATAATAATCTTCACCAAACAGGTCGAGCCACCATTTAAACTCTTTTTCGGCTTCTGCCTCGCTCTTTTTTAAAATGGCCTGCGGCACCAATGCGCCAAGACAACAGGTTGTCGCAATTAGACCTTCGTGATATTTTAAAATAAGTTCTTTATCGATCCGTGGATATTTGCTGTACATTCCTTCAATAAAACCAAGAGAAGTAAGCTTTACAAGATTGCGGTAGCCTTTTTCATTTTTTGCGAGCAGTATCTGGTGATGGCGCGGATCTTTTTCTTCTTTGGAGAATGTTTTACGAAGTCGATCTGTTGTAATATAAAATTCACATCCGACGATCGGTTTTACTTTCAGTTTTCCATTTTCATCCTTGTGTTTGTACGCTTCTGCCACAAATTCAAAAACACCAAACATGTTTCCATGATCACTGATGGCCAGGGCCGGCATACCATCGGCAATCGCTTTTTTATAAAGTGCCTGGATAGAAGCCGCTCCGTCTAAGAGAGAGAATTGTGTATGTACGTGTAAGTGAGAAAATTTCATAAGTTAACCTGCGATCACGCAGAATTGCAAATGTGCTAATAAACTCAATGCAGAAGCCGGTGGTTAATAACTTTTCTTAAAAGTCAGAATGTTTATAGCTCCGTTGGTATATGTACAAACCCATGCTTCCAGTTTATCATTGTCTTCAAAGATATCCACACCAACCGGTTTCCCTTTGCATTCGATGGAATACAATTTCTTAAACCCTTTCTTATTGATTTTAAAAATATCCACCATATTCCCATTATAACAGGTAACAAATAAAAATTGTTTGTTTTTTGAGAGCGCAATGGTTCGCGGTTGCGTATGAGTAGGTGCAGTAAACAGCGTTTTTCCCGTTTCTGCATCGATGCATGCAATTTGTGCCAGTTTGTTGTACGAGACAAACAGTCTTCCACTGGTATCCATGACTATATGGCGGGGGTTGGATGCCACCTGCAGATCATCTTCCTTTTGCCAAACCCAATTGTTCAGTACTGTAATACTTGCACCTCCCATTATCGCTACATACGATTTACTGTTTCTGTCATCGACAGCAATACCGCGGGGAATTGAGGAGACAGGGATCCTGTTTATTACCTTAGCATAGGGATATTGATCCGGATTTAGTTCAAGAACACTAATAGTATAGGAATGCCAGTTACTCACTAACAAATTCTTATCATCGGCAGTTTTGGTGATCACCTTTGGTGTTTTCCCTGTTTTTATTAATGGTGCGTCAAAAGAATCCGTTTGTGATGACCCCGGGTAAACCAGGGTAATGTGTTTGGTCAGAATTGAATCAGGCTTTTTGGGATACAATTGAAATGAATCAACCATGATTGGAACTACTCCTCCTGCATTGTGAAGAGAAACCCAGAGTATTTTATCATTATTGGAAAAACAGGCTTCTACGGGTTTTTCCTCGTATGAAACAATAGCGGTATCTCCATCATAATCCCAGCCCATTCCTTTGGTGGGTCTGAATTTGAATTCCCTGAGTATCTTTCTCGTCGATTGCTCAAATTCATACACACTCATGCCTTCAAGATTCATTGCGTATAATTTTGTACCGCTTGTATTGAACAATACCGACTTGGTACCGGGAGCTGAATTCAAAGCTTCCTTTTTTTCGAAAATTATATTTGAATAGTGTGGTGAGACACTAACGGAAGCGACGTTTTTGCCGGAAATAAATAGTTCTGCTGATTCTTTTTGGGGGAGAGAATCTTTGTTTTCAGTTATGTTGTCAGAAACGATCCTGCTTTCCGGGTAATGGCACCCGAATAAAAAAATTAAGACGATAGTTGAAAATAATTTCCGCATGGCAATAAGACAATGTTAAAAAAAATAAACTCATAGTGCAACTAAATCCGGGTTTAAGTCCTAAGTAACTAGGTTCCAGTTTTTTCAGCTGATTTTAAGGACTCAAGACGTAATTTTTGCAGATAATTTTCGTTTAAAATTGACGGGTTAGGAAAACAATTATACATTTGCCATTCCGCTCAGGACGGGCTTTCCAGGGGGCGGGCATCTAAAAAGGGTACCAGGTATGTTAAGAAAGATTTTAGCTGCATTTGCGGCCACTATTTTTTTAGTGAGCTGTACCAGTCTTAAGCCATTATCAACAACAAATAGTAAACAAACTCCGACCCAAAGTGGTTCTGACGATAAGAAGGAAGTAAAATTTCTTGATATTTCTTCCTCAGGCGATGCGAGTTTAGAAGCCAAAGAAGTAAAAAAAGAAGTACATACATCGGGAACTCAATCTGTAAGGTCCGATGATATTATCTCCCGCGATAGCAAACCGGTGGAAATTGAAAAAGCTTCTGCTCTTCAGTTCAAATATGCCCTGTTGCTGAATACTGAAGTGGAGCAGATTCAAAATATTCAACTTTATCAGAATATTGACGATTGGTATGGCACGCGTTATAAACTGGGTGGTACTACAAAAGATGGAATTGATTGTTCTGCGTTTGTTCAAACCGTTTTCCTCTCCGCATTTGCGGTCACTCTTCCACGTATGGCAAAAGACCAGTATAAGGTAACCCGTCGTATCTCAAGAACAGAATTGCAGGAAGGGGATCTTTTATTTTTTAATACCCGGGGCGGCGTTTCTCATGTAGGTATTTATCTTCAGAACAATAAATTTGTTCATGCTTCTGTTTCCGGTGTTATGATCAGTGACATGTTTGAGCCTTATTATGTAAAACATTTTATCGCCGCTGGCAGGGTAACAAAAATGAATAATAATTCTTCTGTCTCCCTCAAACCCTGAGGCCAATTCTTTTTTTGAAAGAGTTCCAAACTGGTATTATGTCAGGTGAAAGCTTGAGATAAACTGCACCTGTACCGTACAGAATGCAGAAAACACTGCTTCTTAAAAAAAGGCCCGCTAACCCATGCATATTTTGAAATAGAAAGTAACCTATACCAAAACAAGCACCGGCGAAAAGAATAGTATAGAGTGATTGCAAAGTGAAGGGACGCAAATTGAATTTTTTCCAGAGAAAAATGATACGGATAAGATTATAGACGGTAATAGAAATAAGACCGGCCGCTGCCGTTCCGACAATGTCATATTGTTTGGTAAATATATAGTTCAAAGGAAGCATGACAGATAATAAAATAATGCCGCTGATGAATTCAAAACGCCAGTATGTAGATGTACCGATGATCTGTGAGTTGACGCCGGTGCCCATGTCCACGATCTTTGTAATCCCTAGTAAAATAAAAACATAAAATCCATTGAGATAACTCTCCTTTAAATGAAAAGTATTTACAGCGTCGATAAAATTTAGAGTGATCAGAGCATACAACCCGCAGGAAAAAACCAATTGGTTGATCGAAGATCGCTGGTAGATCTTTTGAATCGTGTCCATTTTCTTCTCTTTCCAGGCTTTTGATAAATGCGCAATGGATGCAGAAATGATCCCTCGTTGCGGAGCTTGTATAATGTTAGCAATATTTTGCGCTAATGAGTATACGGCCAATTTGGCCAGGGCATCATTCAGCACAGCACCGATAACCAGTGAATCAAAAACCAGTGAAATGGTAAAAATGAGTGAGCCTACATAGACAAATGAACATAACCGCAGAATGCTTTTAAAAAACCTTTTCGTGACCTTACTGAGCCGGAATGTAAAATGAATTTTTTTTGTGAAGACGAGATACAGGAAAAGTATTACAGCAATAGCGGGATAGGTAAAGGAAAACAATTTTATGAAAAGACCATAATCACGAATAACACCAAACAGGAATAATAAAATGAAAACCGTTGTAAATATGCGCCATTGAACTTCGCGAAGGAAATTTGTCAGGATTGACTTATGAAACTGCCAGGCAAAAGCCTCCAGTACCGTGTAGATCATCAGGCCGTAACCGAGAATAAAGATCCAGTTATAATAAATGACGATCTCGGGTGAATGTTCAATGTATTTCCGGACAACAAGATCTTTAAAAACAATTCCTGCAACGAAAACAAGTGAATAGCCAATGCTACTCACTACAAGCGCCCATGTGATCAGGTCATTTTTTTTAGGGGCCAGGTGATCTTTATAATACGGGAAAAATTTGTAGATGTAGGAAGGCATGGCCAGGTTCGCAAACGCCATCATGGTCGTGGCTACGGCAATAAAGGCGTTGTACAATCCAAATTGGGCATCCGTAAAATGATCATTTGCAGATAAGCCTTGCCTTGTGAATAAATAAATATTCAATAAGCCGATGGTAAAGCCAAGATAGATCACAACCGATGAAATGATACTTTGCCGGCGAATATTACTCATGCTTCAATTTGCTTATCCCGGTAGGGGAGAGTTGTGCAAATATGTCCCGATAATTCGGGAAGCACATAAAATTGTCAGTAAGGTTTTGCACATTGTGTTTCTACTCAACTTTTTTTACAGTGATGTAGAAATTATTGTCAACCTGGAAATCATTCTTCATCGCAGCAGTTAACCTGGTTTCTTTCCAATCAGTGCCTGGGCTGAGCCATTGATCCGGGTTGGCAAGTTTAACAGGCATGTTGAAACCACTAATACAATTTGTCCAGCGATATAAAAGCTTTTCACCCTCGATCTTATACTCTAATGCCGGGACCTGTGTAGTTCTTAAATATTGATCAAACAACTTTGAAAGATCCTTTCCTGATCTTTTGATGATATAATTTTCTATGTCCTTTGAGTCAACCGTCTTATGATAGAAAGTTTCATTTAAACCTCTTAATATATTTCTGAATATAGAATCATTATCAATGACCTGGCGGACCATGTGCATGATATTGTTTCCCTTGTTGTACATATCGCCACTTCCTTCCTGGTTCACTCCATAAGGTCCAATGATCGGTTTATCATTTCTTATCGTTCTTCTCAATCCCTGCGTGTAAGCATTAGCAGCGTCTTTACCTGACTTGCATTGTACAAAAAGCGTCTCAGAGTAATCTGTAATGCCTTCGTGTATCCACATATCGGCAATGTCATTGCTTGTAATATTATTGGCAAACCATTCATGCCCGCTTTCATGAACAATAATGTAGTCCCAATTATTACCCCACCCGCTGCCGGACAGGTCTCTTCCTAAATACCCGTTCATAAATTTATTTCCATAGGCAACGGCGCTTTGATGTTCCATTCCCAAATGAGGAGTTTCTACCAACTTATATCCATCTTCGTAAAAAGGGTAGGGTCCCATCCAGTATTCAAAACATTTCAGCATGTCATCAACCTGTGTAAATTGTTTTTTTGCCTTTTCCAGGTCATAGTCCAATACCCAATAGTCACAATCCAGCTTTCCTTTTTCTCCATTATAATCTTCGTGCCACGTGACGTATTTTCCAATGTAAGGAATGATATTATAATTATTGATCGGATCTTTCACTTCCCAGGTCCATGTTGTCGTTCCATCATTTGATCTTTTCTCCTTCAATCTTCCATTCCCGACCGCTACTAATGAACTATCAACCGTGATACTTAAACTGGCCCCGTTATCCGGTTCATCACTTTGATGATCTTTACACGGGTACCATACGCTGGCTCCAAGTCCCTGGCAGGCCACGGTCATCCAGGGTCTCCCTTCTGCATCCTTTGTAAATATCCATCCTCCATCCCATGGTGGGTTTTTTGCTATGCGTGGGTTACCGTGATAAATAACACTGATGGAATGAACAGAATTTTTTGGGGCTTTTGGCAATGGAACATGCCATACATTGCCTTCATTGTAGTATGGCTTGCGGGGATAATTGATATAAAGTTTGCCGTCATAATAGATCGTATCAATTTTCAGAGGCTGTTGCAGATCGATCTGCAGGTAGTCAGAATATTTATCTTTAATAATTTTATACTGTATTGTTGTTTCACCGGTGATCGACTTGTTCTCGTAGTCAGGAGTTACATGTATATCGTAATGTAATACATCCCACCACTCTCTTTCGGGTCCTATACTTCCACGCAATGTATCCTGGCGAGTAAATTTTCCCTTTTGACTGAGAGGTTGTGCAGTGCACTGAACGGCCAATAACGAATAACTTGTTAGAATCAAAAACAGTTTCTTCATGTGTCTGAGTTAAGAATACTTCGCTAAATTAGGCCGGGATATTCTATTTCATGAGCCACTTAACAAAAATTTCTTCAAAGGTGTCCGTGAGGACTGGTTTCTGGTCTTTGGTT
>Ga0163161_10003174_pt1 | contig 11590 bp, 7 predicted proteins | sample S45metaG_FD_129847 | JGI IMG/M metagenome (GOLD analysis project Ga0163161, IMG submission 129847) | Switchgrass rhizosphere microbial communities from Kellogg Biological Station, Michigan, USA - S4-5 metaG | ecosystem: Host-associated > Plants > Roots > Rhizosphere > Soil | place: USA: Michigan... | reverse complement strand
ACCTGTTGTCTTTGGAGTGCTCTTAAGATCATTGCTGTTATTTCTAGTATTCGATTTAATATCAGTGTTACCTAAAGCCTTTTGACTTAATTGCTCTTTATCAAGTTCGGTGTCCTGGTTTTGCTTTTTCATATGGTATATATGTTGATTGTTTCATGAAACGTTTGGATGGACACTAAAGTTTTACCAAACACGTAATCTGCTAAATTCATTACTTCTACGTGGCTCAAATATATTAGGTCGTTCAGCTACTGCATCACCACAATTACAAAAACAATTTCTCGCTAGTGGATTTAAACGGTTTGCCGCACCCAAAAATACCTCAGTAATTACGGCCAGTCGTATCAGTCATGAGGGTATGGTACTTATCAGCACTGGAAAGTTTATAATGGGTGCCTCCGATAATGATGGCGGCCAGGACGAGTATCCGCGACACGAGGTCAAATTATCAGCCTTTTGGATAGATATAACAGAAGTCACCAACAGTCAATTCGAGAAATTTATAGATGCCACAGGTTACGTGACCACTGCTGAGCGCAAAGCTGATTGGCCAGAGATACAAAAGCAACTCCCATCCGGAACACCAAAAACCGCCAGAAAGTGAACTTGCCCCAACCTCACTTGTTTTCGTTCAACCTAAATCAATCTCTAATCTAATTGACCCTTCTCAATGGTGGCTTTGGACCAAAGGCGCAAACTGGAGGCATCCACAAGGTCCAGGCAGCAATATAAAAGGTAAAGAAGAATATCCAGTAGTTCAAATTTCCTGGAAAGATGATATGGCTTATTGCATGTGGGCTGGTAAACGCTTGCCTACCGAGGCAGAGTGGGAGTATGCGGCAAGGGGTAAATTAAAAGATGGCATATATCCATGGGGATAATGAGCTATTATCCATCAGACGCACTAAAGCCAATACCTGGCAAGGAAACTTCCCAATAAAAAATAACGGTAACGATGGATTCGAACGGCTGGCTCCCGTAAAACAGTTTACTCCCAATGGCTTTGGACTTTACGATCTGGCGGGAAATGTATGGGAATGGTGCAGCGATTGGTATCAGCCTGATTATTACGCTACAGCCGAGCAGGTAAGCATTAATCCTCATGGACCGCAAAGTAGCCATGATCCCAAAGAGCCATCTGTGCCAAAAAAAGTTATTCGCGGTGGTTCCTTTTTGTGTAATGCAGTCTACTGCAAGGGCTATCGAGTAAGTTCAAGAATGAAATCATCGCCAGATACTGGGCTTGAACATACTGGATTTCGTTGCGTTAGCTTTAATTGAAGTTTTTCTTATTGAGAGGAAGTAATTGGCATGCTTAAGAAGATATTCTTGCCCTCTTTCAGTATTATGTTTTTACTATTCCATATTAAGTTGCCTTTTAAAGTTTTTGGGAGATTTATCTCTACATCAATGTTTAATTCCTTACGTTTTATTTCAATGCTTATTTCTCCTGATGGAGAAGGCATTTTTGCTTTTACATATTTTAATTCACCTAGCTCCGGCTTGATTTGTACGGTGGCAAATCCAGCTGACGATGGTGTAATTCCGCATATTGTAGCCAAAAAATCATAATTAGGGCTGGCGCTCCAGGCATGACAATCTGAACGGCTTGGGTCCGGATTTTCTGCAAATGTAGTCAAACCGGCTTTAATCATATCTCTCCAGGGTTTAAGCTCACCATAATATAATTTACCCAAATCTGCCTGTTTCATCGCCTGATTGAGATAAAACCTATAGTAAAATGTCGCTTGGCTTAAAGTCTCATCTTTCAATGTTTTTAAAATCAGATTTTGCTGCTCCTTTTCCGGTATAGCTTTAGCAAGTACCGCCATAATATTTGCATGTTGACTAAAAGAGGCTTTTTCAGGCGTATCTGCAAAAAGTCCTTTCAATTCGTCGAAACAATTAGACCGGGTACCTTCAATTAATTTCTTCATTGTTTCCAACACTTTTTTTGCTTTGTCTTTCTGGCCGAAATAATTGTATAAATCTGCCGCCTGTTGAAGCGTATAAGCATACTGCATCGTCAGAATTGAAGAGTTTCCATTATCTGCTCCGGGAGCGATACCCATGCCCGGAAAATTAGGATTCCAATCGGTAAAATTCCACCATTTCATCGGACCAAGCATATTTCTTTTGGTGTCAATTTGTTTTTCATACCAATTCAGTATTCCATCTACGCCGTTTATGTACTTTGCTAAGAATTCATCATCTTTCCGGTGCATCATAAAATCGTGAAGCATAGAAATCCAGAAAAGTGAAAATGGCGGAATAACCTGGAGGCGATTGCTCGGATATCTTCCTTGCGTTAATCCGTCTGGCACTCTTGAGTTATAGAAATCATTTATAGCTTTACGCATCAAACGGTCATCGCCACTTACATACAGCGAAATTAATGCTTGTATTCTCGTATCGGCAACATACTGCAATTGTTCATAATAGGGGCAATCGTAGTAAGTTTCACCAGCACATAAGCGGGCAGTTCTCCATCCAACGTTCCATATTTTTTCTAATGAGGGATCATTGCTTTCAAATTTTGCTACTTCCTCAAATGGGTAGCCGGTTGCGTAACTGTAAAAATCATTAATTATAAGAGGTTCAGATTTTGTTGTAATATCTAACTGGACATAACGAAAGGTCCGTTGCCACAACGGTCTGAAATTTCTATTCAATAAACCGTCCGGTTCAAAAATATCATAATTGCCAATAATTTCTTTGTCCTCTGTTTCATCACGATTTCCTTTAATTCCATTTTTAAACAGCGCTTCTGCATATGTTATTTTAACTACGGCGCCTTTTCCCTTACTTATCAATATTTCGGGGTAGGCCAAAGTATTAACTGATTGATCTAACAAAATACTAACTCTTTTTCCAGCAGGGATGACGAGGGGTTTTTTGCCCGCAAGAAATTCATTATTAACATCAGGTATACCAATTATACGTCGCACTTTCCTAAATCTTTGAAACACTTCCTCCATCAATGGGATATTTCTTGGCACCATAGTCCACTTGTTGTCTGTTCCGAAGCCAAAGGGTTCAGGGAAACTTACTTTTTCAGCATAGGACCATTTCGAATCGTTATAACCAGGTTGCTCCCAATTCCACGGGAATTTAGACGCCACAAGATGATCTCCGGGACCAATAACCATATAAGTCTTTAATCGTGTTCCGTTATCAAGTGAGGTAGGAGAGTATGCCACGTTTACATTTACTTTCCAGGTAGAATTAGTGTTTACAAGTTGTTCTGTTAAACCATCACCCTGTAAAACAAAGCCAGTTTGATTAGACACCTGAGCAACTGTTGAATATTCCCCCATATTCCACACCAATGCTGCTAAGGTGTTTTCTCCATCCTTCAAAAATGGAGCGATATCAATACTTTCATAGTACCAGTTGTATAAATCTCCCCTTGCAGGGCCATAGCAAACCGGCTTTCCGTTCACAAAAAAACGATACCTGTTATCGGCGCTCAAGTGAACAATGAATTGCTTTGGCTTATTTTTTAGAATTATTTTTTTTCTAAAGTGAAAAATGCCGTACGCCTTCTGCGAAACATCTGGAGCCGATATCCATTGTGCAGTCCATCTTTGCTTCAATAAATCGGGATTTATACTAACATCTTGCGCAGCAAGATCGCTGAATAAAAATAGAGCTAAAGCGAAAATAATAACTTTAGGAACAGAACTTGGTTTGATGAATTTAGCCATTAGTTTGATATAATCGGTTAGATTAAAAAAATCGTTCAGGTTGTCCGACCTGAACGATGAGAGGAGATTTAGTAACCAGGATTTTGTGTGTACAAGCCGGGTTTTGCGTCTAATTGTGCCTGCGGTACAGGATAAATTATCCAATTTGGCACCACTGGCTGAATTTGTTTTAAATCATCATTTACCGTTATCCAATCGTTCATGACGCTAACCAGATTACCACTCCGCTGTAAATCAAACCAACGCGATCCTTCGCCTGAAAACTCCCGCCTACGCTCGGCAAGAAGCTGGGATATTGTGACATTGCTCATGGTTGATGCACCTGACCTGGTCCGAACCTGATTGACAATGTTATCTACCTCGGTCTGAGAACCTGACGCCCCTTTTAATATGCATTCTGCTTTGAGCATTAAAATATCGGTATATCTGATTGCAATAAAATTGATGCCCCAATCTGTAATAACTGCCGGAACTTTGGTCGGGTCGAGGTATTTTTTTAAAAACGGTCTGTTTCCAGGAATTCCCAATTGGGTAAAGTAAAGCACATAATTGAAGCTCTTCCTTGCATCGGCGTTTTCATAAGAGTTATAAAGATCATAAGATGTCGGTCTGCCGCTTCCGCCAAGTTGTGCAGGTTTAACTAGTACAGAGGTAAAATATGCATCCGGAACGGGTAGTGATATAAACGATGCACCAAGCACAGGGTTTAATCCTGTTTGATACATTACATCAAATATTGCTTCTTTATTTACTGATGGATTTTGATTTGTATAAGAGAAAATATTAGCGTAGTTGGTATTTAGCGCAAACTGACCACTGGAAATTACATCATTTAATAGGGGAAGCGCCAAACTCCATTCATTAAGACCCAAGCCTGGTCCTTCGATATTGTATGTCGGACCAGAACGAGCCATATAAACCATCGCAAGTAGGCTTTCAGCTGCATATTTCGAAGCCCTGCCGATATCTGTATTGGCGTAAGTTGTCGGTAAATTTGCAATGGCATACTGTAAATCATCAATAATTACTTTATAGACATCAGCTACCGGACTTCTTTTTATCTCAACCGATTCAAGAGCCGTTACGGGCTTGGTTACAACTGGTACTTTACCGAAGTATTTTACCAAATCAAAATAGAAGAAAGCACGTAAAAACCTGGCTTCAGCCTGAAGCCTGTTTCGTAAGGTTGCAGAGGCAACAACACTGCCTTTCTGCTCCAATTGTTCAAGGAAAACGTTTGCTCTGTATATGGCATTAAAGTTATCGTTCCAGGCTGCGTTAACATAAGTGTTACTTACCGCATCTGTTCTGAAAGCATTAATGGGATCATAAAGCTGTACACCCAAGACTGAAATTGCATACAGGTTATCAGATCTGGTTTCTGATAAATTTATCAATCTATCAGGATAGGTTCTCAATGCATTGTATATCGCGTTCGAGCCCTGAACAAAATCTTCCTGGGTAACATAAAAAGTTTCAGTTGTTCCGATGGAGATAGGGGCAATGGTCAGTTCTTTTTTACAGGATAACAATACTGACAATAAAAAAATTAAGGGAAATATCTTTTTCATCTTTTTAAGATTAGAATGAAACATTTAGACCAAAAGTTAACATTTTAGGTAGAGGTAAGCCCCCGTAGTCGCCCGATTGCGGATAGTTTCCATTACCGCTCAAATCGGTATTTGCTGATTCGGGATTTGCACCTCCATAATATTTATCGCTGCCAAAATAATTTTCTGCTGAGAGGAATACCCTAGCCGTAGAAATACTTTTTAATTTTACAATCTGCTTTAAATCGTATCCCAGCGTAATATTTCGTACTCTGAAATAGTCAGAAGAGTACAACCAGTCAGTATTTACAATGTTTCCATAGGTAGAGTATGCTTTCCCTCTTACGCCATCGCCAGGGTTTTCAGGCGATCTCCAGCGGTTTCTATAATCTCCCGAAACATTATAAATGTAGGCTAGACCGGTTTGTGAAATCCCTCTACCTAGCAGAGAGAAGATTGAACCGCCATTTTGCCCTTGTATAAGCACGCGTAAATCAAATCCTTTGTAACTAAAGGTGTTGGTAATTCCCCAGGTATAATCCGGGTTCGGGTGTCCGACAATCTGGCGATCATTGGCATCAATTATTCCATTGCCATCAAAATCCTCATATTTTGCATCTCCAACACTTTGCACACCATAACGTGCTACTTTATTATCGATGTCTTGCTGGGTTAAATGACCAATTTTTTTAACAACGAAAATGCTATTTAGTGGTTCGCCAACCCTTAGCACCGTATTCCCGACTGCTGTATAAACTGATGGAACCAGTAATTGCGACTGGCCATTTGCAAGAGATACCACTTTGTTGGCATTATAGCTTGCTTGTAAATTTGTTGTCCATTTAAATTTTCCAATAAGATTTCGGCTGGAAAGTTCTAATTCCAAACCTTTATTCCGTACAGAACCTGCATTACTTAAATAAGCCTGAAATCCGGTTACGACCGGTATAGAAACATTAAGCAATAAATCAGTTGTTAAACGATTATAATAATCGAATGAACCTGTAATTCTGTTTTTAAGTACTCCAAAGTCAATTCCAACCCCTGTTGTTGTAGATTTTTCCCAGCGCAAATCCGGATTAGCAACTCTGTTAGGCGCCTGGCCAATTACAGCAGTTTGACCAGTACCTAAAACATATCCATAAGAAGCTGTGGTGGGAATTGATCCAAAATCCCCGATACTATTATTTCCCGTTACCCCATACGTCGCTCTTAGTTTTAAATCGCTAATAAAGGTTAAGGGTTTCATAAAACTTTCTTCGTTTATTCGCCATCCAATTGATCCGGCGGGAAATAAACCATACTTATTATTTGCGCCAAATCTTGAAGAACCATCTGTACGAATGCTGGCGCTAAATAAATACCGCCCTTTGTAATTATACTGTGCTCTTGTAAAGTAAGAAAGCAGCAAGTTTTTAGTCGCATTTGTATTTCCCCTAACACCAGCCGCATAATTTAGTGTTTGTATAGTTGCATGTGTGTAGCCTCCAACTGAACTCATTGTAGAGTTGTCACTACTAAAGCTGTTATAAGATTGCCCCAGTAAAAGATTCAGGGAATGGTCGCCTTTAAATGTCTTAGAATAGTTTAGGGTATTTTCGTTCACAAACGAAAGGTAGTTGGCGGTAAGATACGAACCTGATGTGTTAACAGTTGTTTGAGCATTTCTTACACTCAGTAAACCTGTAACAGTGTAAGGGGTATATCTCGAAATATTGCTTTGAGAATTATCAATATTAACAGATGTTTTAAAGGTTAAGCCCTTCGCAATGGTATAAATTCCATAAACTGAAGCAATTGTTCTAAAACGTTTGGTTTGTCCGATTTGATTAAGTGCCTTGGCTACGGGGCTGTTTAATGCCACAGAATAATTGTAAGCATTGTTTCTAAAGGCATTTGCATTAACACCAACACTATCCTCTTGCACGGGTGGCATACTGAGTGCCAGGTGGAAAATCACATCTTTGCCTTCGACACCAGGATCTTGCAAAATAGAATAACTGGGAGAGAGGTTAACGCCAACCTTTAACTTTTGGTTAATATTTGCTTCAACATTTGCTCTCGCAGAATAAATTTTACTACTTGTGGCCTTAACAATACCTTCCTGATTTATATTATTTACAGAAACGAAATAATTTACATTGTTGGTTCCGCCGCTTGCAGACACCTGATGATTCTGCCCAAGACCGGTTCTGAAAATTTCGTCTTGCCAATCTATTACCTGTAACCCGGGGCGGCCAGGCATTGCCCAGCGTGGATCTAATACGTAAGCAACATTTCTTGTCCCGATTATAGATATCCTTTTTGCCTCATTATCCGCTGCAGTTGCGCCTCTCGAACTGTATGCTGCCACATATGCAGCATTAATCATTTCTGTAGCCCTATCAATCCACTCGTCGCCATTAAGAACATCTACTTTTCTGGTGATATTTGTTGCGCCAACTGAAGAAGAAAACTGAATTTTTGTTTTCCCAACCTGACCTTTTTTTGTAGTAATCATAACCACGCCGTTGGATGCACGGGAGCCATAAATAGCTGCAGCAGCTGCATCTTTTAATACTTCGATAGATTCAATATCATCTGGATTGATATTGTCCAGCGCATTGCCGCCCGAGAAACCTCCTGAAACATCGGTAGTCGATTGTCCTAGTGGAAAACCATCGATAACATATAAAGGTTCAGTATTTGCAGAAATTGAACCTGCACCTCTTACCTGAATGCTGAAACCTTTGCCCGGAAGTCCGGTAGTTTGTTTAACATTTACACCTGCAAGCTGTCCAACCAACGCCTGGTCAACCCTGCTCAATCCACGTTCTTCTATTGCTTTTGCAGATAAGGATGAAATTGGAGCGGTTAAATCAGAACGTTTCTGAGTGCCATAACCCACTACAATCACTTCATCAAGACGGGTGTCAGCTTCTTTCAATATAATTTTAGAAAGATCGGTTGACGCTAAAACCTCTTTACTCTGGTACCCAACAATAGATAAAACCAAGGTTACTGTTCTATCAGGAACATTAATAGTAAATGCACCATTGTTATTTGTTATGGTTACGGTTTTGGTTCCTTTTACCGTAACCGACACACCTGGAATTCCCTCACCTTTTTCATCTACAACAGTGCCTCGAATGATTTCTGCACTTATGCCTGTTTTCGAGGTAATCAACTTACTAAGTACAATCGTACCTTCATCCTCATTAATTACAAAAGATAAACCGTTTCTGTTGAAACAGAGTTTGAATACACTTTCGATAGGAGCGTTGCTAACATTTAACGTTATGGGTTTGGAAGAGTTGAGTAATTCGGAGTTGAAGATAAAATTATAGCCTGTTTTATTCTGCAACTGGACAATAACTTCCTTAAGCGGGATATTATCCGCTTTCAACGTTATCGTTTGAGCTAAACCTGACGCATGTACATGCACCATCAGGACTGTTAATAGAATGATTGTAATCTTCATCACACGCAAAAGCTTAAATGCAATACAGGATCTATCACCTCCAATTATTGAAGTAAATAATTTATACATTTGTATATGGGTTAAAAGTGGAAATTGGTTTGTTGGCTAATGAAATCTTTGCCTTACGAGGTGTGAGAAACCTCTTTAGTTTGAGGGTGGAGTCAACGCCCTCTTACTTTTTCCGGCAAAAAGATAATCTGGTATCTTTTATGGCATAACAATTATCCTCCTTCCATTAATTTTAAAATGTATGGTTTGCGTTTGCTCCAGATTTTTTAACAGGTTGGATAAGCCTTTTTCTCTAGGGTATGCGCCCCAAAAACGTTTGTCTTTAACATCACCCTGAAATTCTATTTCTACATTATAGCTTCTGGCTACTTTTCGCATTATGTCTTCTATACGTTCATCGCTAAAGCTGAGTAATCCGTTTTTCCAGGCGAGTGCTTCCGCAAGATTAGCAGGTAGAACTTTTAACTGAGCATCACCATTATTAATGTTTTTTTGTCCGGGCTTAAGTTTGATTGCCGATTTTCCGTTGTCAATACGAACTGAACCTTCTGCCAGTGTGGTTATTGTTTTCTTATCTTCCGGATAACTTTCCACATTAAACCGTGTACCTAAAACTTCAACAGTTTGCCCGTTTGAATGTACCCTGAAAGGTTGGCTGGCTTGGTGTTTAACCTCAAAATAGGCTTCGCCGGTAAGTTCTACGACTCGCTCCTTACCCAAAAATGCTACGGGATATTTAAGACTGGTTTGGGCATTAAGCCAAACACCTGTTCCATCGGGTAATACAATCTGATACAGCTTGCCTGGCGGAACCTTTACTGTATTGTAAACAATAGTTTGGCCAGTTTGAAGCGCTGTATCACTTGACTGCTTATAATTGAGTTGCCCGTTTTTCTGGTTCAGTATTGTGGCGCCCTGCTTTATCGAACTATTTGCTGAAACAGATGCGAGATCAACTTCGCGTCCATCTGATAGTATTAAAATTACCTTATCATTTTTAGATTTGTCATTGACCTTTTTTGTGATGTTGGTTTTACCCGGTGTTATTTTATCCTCTGTATTTGAGAGGTAAAATACTGCCCCAATAACGAATAAAACCACTGCGGCGGCTGCAACTCTACTTAAGTAATGCCAGCGTCTAGGTTTGAAAGTTTCTTCTTTTGGGGGATTGATTTTTTGAAGCACCTGAGCCAATGCCGATTCGCTTTCAAAGGCGTTCATATCGGCGATGTCCATTCCCCAGGCTTCTTTATTAAGTAGCTTTTCTAATAGCAAATTATTTTGCGGGTCAGCCGAAAGCCAGTCGTTAAGCTCATCTTGTTCCTTATCAGTAATTTCACCATTTATCATCTTGATAACCAGTGAACTGATATGGAATGGATCAAATCTTTTATGTTGAGCCATGTTTTAAATTTGGTTAGGTTTTGGTATAGAAACAGAATCTCTATCAAAATCTCTAAAGCTTTTTGAAAAAAATAATTTTTAAACTGTAAATAATTTTTTGGTGAAACCATAACCTGTGTAATATTTTAACTACGGGATAGTACAGGACAGTTAATGAATAGATTTTTTATAAATTAGGATAACCAAATATAAATTCAAAGCAAATCAACTTCTTTAAGTAGTGAAGGCAGAACAACCAAGCTATCGAAACGAGCAATACTTGCTGTCGCAATTCAAAAGCGCAGATCAGCAGGCCTTTAGCTATATTTTTTCTCTTTTTTATGCACCACTTTGTTTTTTTTGCAATCGGTTGGTTGCCGATAAGCCGGCTTCCGAAGAAATTGTTCAGGATATTCTTTACAAGCTCTGGGAGAAGAACGGTGATTTTGCTTCACTAAGTGCAATTAAAGCTTTTTTATACATCAGCACAAGAAATGCAGCTATGAACTACATTGATAAAGAACAACGAAAGGCAAAAAGAGCAAGTGCCATTATTGTTGAAGAGGAGGAAGCGGAGGATTCAATTGCCCGTGAGATTATTTATGCGGAAGTTCTTAATGAGCTTAGGGCGGAAATTAATAATTTGCCTGAGCAATGCTCCAGAGTTATTAAAATGCTTTATGAGGAGGATATGAAACCTCAGGAAATTGCTGATGAGCTTAATATAAAGGTTAGTACGGTTTATAATCAAAAAATGAGGGGTATTTCAATATTAAAAACCAGGCTTTCCGGTGCTACATTTGATATGCTGATGCTATACCTGATATTCAATTCCTGATTAATTCTTCTTTGGGTAACTATTTTTTAATTTCGATTTCCAGTTTTTTATAAAATCTGCAATATAATCTGCCTGTGCGCTTATCACCTCTGGTTTATAATGAGCGTGGTCGGCAAAACGTTCATTTCCCATTGCTCTGGTAAAAGTATACAAGTCGATTTCAGGTATTTTATGTTTTTTAAAAACCTGATCGGCAATCTCATTATAAGTTACCACATCTGCTGCATACCTGTCAAAGGCCTTACTTTTAGCAGCATGTAAAGAATCAATTACATCAGTCGTTCTTACCCATATCATCTGGATTTTTTTTTCTGAAACAATTCTGTATATATCTTCCAGATTGTTCCGGTAGGTAGTCGAATCGATATTAATTTTTTTTGTTTTAGGATTTCGCTTGATATCATGTAAACCACAATTCAATACCAATAAGTCCGGTTTAAAGTCAGCTTGCTTTTCTCGACTTTTAAGATATTCCAATATCATTTTCGAATCTCCGCCATTTGCATCAATCGGTATATCCAGATTTTGCATGGCTTTCTCTTGCGACCCTTTTCTTTCTATTTTATAAAGCTTTACCAGATTTTTTTCGAGGTAGGTTCCGTATTGAAGTGATATGCTATCGCCCAACAGAAATAGAATTGGT
>Ga0163161_10003172_pt1 | contig 11598 bp, 10 predicted proteins | sample S45metaG_FD_129847 | JGI IMG/M metagenome (GOLD analysis project Ga0163161, IMG submission 129847) | Switchgrass rhizosphere microbial communities from Kellogg Biological Station, Michigan, USA - S4-5 metaG | ecosystem: Host-associated > Plants > Roots > Rhizosphere > Soil | place: USA... | reverse complement strand
GACAGTGCCGCATTTGGTGCAAGACCCAATGAAAATATCTCGACAGTCTCCCTGGCACTGCCCGGGGCATTGCCAAAACTCAACAAAGAAGTAGTGGCAAAAGCCGTCAGAATGGGCCTTGCCCTCAATTGTACGATCAATCAGACCAACTTTTTTGACAGAAAGAACTACTTCTATGCGGATCTCCCGAAAGGATACCAGATCACACAGGATAACCGCCCGATTTGTCAGAACGGATATATAGACCTTACCCTGAGTGACGGTACGGAAAAAAGGATAGGCATCAACCGTATCCACCTGGAAGAAGATGCGGGTAAAAGCCTGCACGACCAGAATGTCGAATACTCTTACGTAGACCTGAACAGGGCCGGCGTTCCTTTGATAGAGATTGTTACAGAACCTGATATCCGCTCTGCCGAAGAAGCTTCTGCATTACTTACAGAGATGAGAAAACTGGTAAGGCACCTGGATGTGAGCGATGGAAATATGGAAGAAGGCAGTTTACGCTGCGATGCAAATATTTCGATCCGTGAACAGGGCACAACCGAATTTGGTACGCGCTGTGAGGTGAAGAACCTCAATTCCATCAGGAATGTGCGCAGGGCGATGGAGTTTGAATTTAACCGTCAGCAGGAAGTAGTTGCTGCAGGTGGCCAGATTATTCAAAGCACACTGACCTTTGATGCCGATCATGGCACTACTGCACCCATGAGGACAAAGGAAATGGCCAATGATTACCGTTATTTCCCCGATCCTGATCTTCCTCCTGTATACATATCAGATGAATGGCTGGCACAGCTCAAAGCTGAAATGCCTGCACTACCAAAAGAAATTACGGCAAAGCTTGTGGCAGATTTTGGGATCAGTAACTCCGAAGCAGTGATCTTTGCCGAAGATGCCCTTTTGCTGGAATATATGAATAAGGCACTCACAACAGTGAAGCAGCCTAAAAGCCTGATCAACTGGCTGACAGGGCCTGTAAGGGCAATGCTCAATGAGCAGCAACTAAGCATCGCATCATTTGGTATTGATCCGCTGCAACTGGCGGCAGTGATCAATCTGGTGGAGCAGAAGAAAATCACCCAGCAAATTGCCCTGCAGCAGCTTTTGCCTGCTTTGCAGAAAACACCCGGCACTGATCCGCTGGCACTGGCAGGGGAGATGAACATCCTGATCGTTGAAAACAGCGATGAGCTTTCTGATTTTGCAGATCAGGTACTGGAAAAATTCAAACCCCAGGTACTGGCCTATAAAAATGGTAAAAAGGGAGTCCTGGGCTTGTTCGTAGGCGAAGTGATGAAGATGGCCAAAGGCAAGGCCGATCCTCAGAAGATCAATGCCCTGCTCGAAGAAAAATTAAAATAGAACTGGCTCTTAATTTTAAGAAAATGAGGTTATATACTATATCAATGAAAAAAATGATTTTCTTCCTTGCCATGGTCACCGTATTTGTGGCTTGTAAGGACAAGAGTAAATTTGAGATCGGGGGCAAATTTGAGAATGCTACGCCGAAGGCCAAAGTATATTTATATTCTATAGTAAAAAATACAGAGACAGCCATAGACTCTACGGTATTGTCTGACAAAGGAGATTTTAAATTTGGAGGCAACGCGCCTGATGTAGATTTTTTCAAGGTAAAGATTGACCATAGCGAGTACGTGCTGATCGCAAAAAATGGCGATGTCATCAAACTGGAGGCAGATCTTTCCAGCCCGACGCTCGATTATAAACTTTCAGGTGCTGATGAAGCAGATAAACTCGAAGAACTGAACAAGAACAGGAACCAGTATGTGGCCAAGCTGACCGCGCTGGAAACACAGTTCCAGGAGAATGTGGTAAAGAACCCGGAAAGCAGACAGGCAATTATCGCGCAGATGAGCCCTGAACTGATCAAAGTAAAACAGGGAATGGTAGATTATATCCTGAAGTTTGCGATGGACAACACCAGTTCACTGGCAAGTTTTTATGCGATCAACTCACTGAACCCCGGTGATTATGAGCAGGAGATGCTGGCCTATGCAGAAAAGATCAAAAGCAACTTTAATAAAAATGAAGCGGTAACAGAATTCCTGGTAAGGATGGCCAAACTGAGGTCTGTACAGGTAGGACAGCCTGCGCCCGATTTTACGATGCCTACGATTGACGGTAAAACAATTACTTTGAGCAGCCTGAAAGGCAAATATGTCATGCTGGATTTCTGGGCCTCATGGTGCCAGCCCTGCAGACAGGAAAATCCCAATGTAGTAAAAGCCTATAATAAATATAAAAGCAGGAACTTTACCATCGTAGGTATTTCCCTGGACAAGGATGCTGCGGCATGGAAACAGGCCGTGATTCAGGATGGTTTAACCTGGACACACGGCAGTGAGCTGAATGATTTTGAAAGCACCACAGTAAGGGCTTATCAGGTTGATCAGATCCCCGCATCGTTTATCCTTGATCCTCAGGGAAAAATCATTGCTAAAAACCTTCATGGCGAAGAACTGGACTCCTTTTTAAATAAGACTTTACGTTAACCCTAATTCCATGTTAAACTAACGGATGCGATTAACAATTTGTTAACCTGCATTTAACCTCTTAGTATAATTGATTACTTAATTTCGTAACAAATATTTAAAACCATGAGCACCGTAAAACAAAAGATCCTGATAGTTGATGATGAACCTGATATTTTAGAGTTAATTGAATACAACCTTAAAAAAGAAGGTTACCAGGTTTACCTTGCCAGCAACGGACAGGATGGTATCGCGGTAGCAAAGAAGGTACATCCTGATCTGATCATTCTTGATATCATGATGCCTAAAATGGATGGGATAGAAGCCTGCCGTTTAATGCGCGCCATCCCTGAGTTTAAAAACACTTTCATGGTATTTCTTACTGCAAGGAGCGAGGAGTACTCTGAGATCGCCGGGTTCAACGTTGGAGCGGATGATTATATCGCCAAGCCGATTAAACCAAGGGCCCTGGTCAGCAGGATCAATGCTATTCTGAGACGCAATGTAAGTAATGACGAAGTATCTGACAACAAAGTGGAGATTGGCGATTTGGTGATTGACAGGGAAGCTTACCTCGTTTATCAGAATGGAGTAAAGGTTGTCCTGGCTAAAAAAGAATTTGAATTGTTGTACCTGCTGGCTTCAAAACCTGGTAAAGTATATACAAGAGAGTCTATCCTTAAGAATATCTGGGAAGATTCTGTAGTAGTGACCAACAGGACGATAGATGTGCACATTCGTAAACTCAGAGAGAAATTAGGTGAAACTTATGTAGCAACAGTGAAGGGCGTGGGGTATAAGTTCGAACTTTCTTAGTACTTTTGTACTTAAAGAAAACCCACACCATTGAAATATCCTGTATTTAAAGACCTTATTCTATTTGAAGACGATAACCATATCGTTGTAAACAAGCCGCCATTTGTAGCCTCTCTTGACGAACGTGGCGGCTCAGGCGAAGTAAATATCCTTCGCCTTGCCAAACAATACTCAGAAGATGCCCAGGTTTGTCACCGTCTGGACAAGGAAACTTCCGGTGCGATCATTATTGCTAAAAATCCGGAAGCCTACCGTTCTGTATCCATGCAGTTCGAAAAACGCAGAGTCAATAAGACTTACCACGCTATTGTAGACGGACAATATGCTTTCAATGAGCTTTTCATTGACCTTCCTATCCTGAATGACGGCAACAGGAGCGTAACGATCGACCGCAAGGAAGGTAAACGCGCCGAAACGATCTTCAACTCCATCAAATTTTATAAACATTACACGCTGGTAGAATGCAAGCCTATTACAGGCCGTATGCACCAGATCAGAATTCACCTGGCCACACAGCGTGCCGCCATCTGCGGCGACACCTTATATAAAGGTAAACCGGTATTTTTGTCCTCTATCAAAAAAGGGTACAGGATTGCCAAGGATGACGAAGAACAGCCGATCATGAAACGCTTTGCCCTGCATGCAAAACATGTGGTCTTCAAGGGACTTGATGATAAAGATATTGTTGTAGAAGCCCCATATCCAAAGGATTTTGCTACACTCATCAAATTATTGGATAAGTTCGATTGCTAAAATGCCTCTCACGAATAGATTTGATTTTATAAGTTCTGTATTGATAAAATAAAAATAATGTATGTAAGACTGGTAACCTATCTTGACACACTTAACCAATACCGCCGGACAAAAATTTCCAACAGGAATTTCCTGGTGATCGCTGCCTTAATCGTAGGGATTCTGGCCGGGCTTGCGGCGGCGGTACTCAAATCCCTGACACATCATATCGAAGATTTTCTTCAGGATGGCTTTCACTGGGAATACAAGTATTATCTTTTTCTGGTATTTCCCTTTATCGGGATCTTGCTCTCAGTGCTGTATGTAAGGCGTTTTATCCGCAAGGGCAAGTTTGAAACCGGATTAACCCCGCTGTTATATACCATCTCCAGAAAGTCCAGCCGTGTTGAACCGCACAATATCTATTCCCAGATCATCACTGCTGCCCTTACTGTAGGCTTCGGTGGCTCTACCGGTCTGGAAGCTCCAATTGTGCAGAGCGGTGCCGGTATCGGTTCTGTCATTGGCCGTTTCCTGGGCTTGTCTTACAGGGAAACTACCATGTTGCTGGCCTGCGGCGCGGCAGCCGGTATCGCAGGAGCATTTAACAGCCCTATCGCAGGTATCGTTTTCGCCATTGAGATCCTCCTGCCTGAATTTTCAATTCCCGCCTTTATCCCGCTCCTGCTGGCCTCAGCTACAGCAGCCGTAGTAGCGCGGTTTTTTTACAATGAACAGCTGTTTTTCCTGGTTACAGAAGGCTGGCAGTTTAATGCGCTGATCTGGTATGTGGTGCTGGCTGCCCTCATCGGCCTGTTCTCTATTTATTTTAATAAGATCTATTACTTTATCAAACATGTATTCCATGATATCAAAGGCCCTTATCAAAGGGTAATTGCCGGTGGGATAGTACTTGGGGCGATGGTATTTTTATTTCCTACGCTGTACGGTGAGGGATATATCACCATCAAGAACCTGCTGGGCGGTAATTACAGTACGGTGATCACCAACAGTATTTTTGCATCCTATAGCAACCTGCCATGGGCGATCATACTTTTCACTACCATTACGCTATTTGCCAAATCTGCCGCAACGCTGATCACGCTCGGTGCCGGTGGCAACGGAGGGATTTTTGCGCCCAGCCTCATCATGGGCGGGCTGATTGGCTTTGTCCTTGCCTTTACGATCAATACGCTGGGCATTGCACAGGTGAATGTGGCCAATTTTATCGTTGCAGGTATGGCGGCATCGCTAAGCGCGATCATGCATGCCCCGCTTACAGGAATTTTCCTGATCGCAGAAATTACCGGCGGATATGTGCTGATGGTGCCGCTGATGATTACTTCTGCCATCGCTTACCTGATCAGCAGGGGAAAACACAAATATTCTATTTATACCAAACCACTGGCTGAACGCGGTGAACTGATGTCTTATGAAGACAAGGATGCTACCGTACTGCACATGATGAAGTTAAAATACCTGATAGAAAATGATTACCTCGTACTCAATCAGGATGAAAGTATTGCCGAGAGACTTCCTGATATCCTGAATTCCAAAAGGAACCTCTTTCCGGTGATCGGGGAGGATAAGACTTTTAAAGGGCTGATCTATGTGGAGGATGTTTTGAAGAAAGCGATCAATGTGCCAGGCTCGGCCGGATTATCGGTGCATGACCTGATGCAGACTGCTCCGGACATCTTATATATCAATGATTCACTAAAGAATGTGCTTTCTAAAATGGAGAAAGAAAATGCCTGGCTTCTCCCTGTGTTAAATGAACAGGAAGAGTTCGTGGGGATTGTTTCCAAGACGGCAATTTTTAATAAGTACAGGGCGCTGCTCAGCAGACAGGCTGATTATATGACTTAAACAGCCCGCCTCGCTGTTGAGGCCATGCTACAGATCATCGCCAATCGTCAAAAAAAAAGTACTGTTCAATTGATGCTACCAGATTTAAGATCATCTGAAAGCATCAATTGAACAGTACTTTTTTTAGCGAAGCAAGGAGTTGCTCATCCTATAGCCTGCATTGCAGTAATACCGTTTACTCTGTAACTCTTTTCAAGCCGAATTTCTCAATCTTACTGTACAGGTGACTGCGCTGGATATCGATATCATCCGCTGTTTTAGAGACATTCCAGTTGTTTTTTTCCAGCTTAAATTTGATAAACTCTCTTTCAGCATGGTCTTTATAGTCCTGGAAATTATTGAATTTATCATAGTTGGCAGAACTTACAGCACTACCATTTGAACCGTTGGTTGAACCTGCGGCACCAATGTTGGTACCACCGCCGGGATTGGCAAATGCAGCCACGTCATGTTCGGTAATCACCTTATCGCTAAGGATAATCAGACGTTCGATCATGTTGTGCAGTTCACGTACGTTACCTGTCCATGGCAAGCCTTTTAACGCTTCCATTCCGGCATCGCTGATCTTTTTAACCGGCATACCATAATCCTTGCAGATATCTTCCAGGAAGCTCATTGCAATTTCTGGAATATCTTCGGTACGTTCCGTAAGGTGAGGCACGTGGATATTGATGACGTTTAAACGGTGGTACAAGTCCATTCTGAAATTACCGTCTTCAATTTCTTTCATCAGGTCTTTGTTCGTTGCGGCAAGCACACGTACATTTACTTCCAGTTCCTTTTCGCCACCAACACGGGTAATCTTATGTTCCTGTAAGGCGCGCAGTACTTTAGCCTGTGCTGAAAGGCTCATGTCACCGATCTCATCCAGGAAAAGCGTTCCGCCGTTAGCCAGTTCAAATTTACCGATACGTTGTTTTACCGCAGAAGTAAATGAGCCTTTCTCGTGGCCAAACAATTCACTTTCGATCAGTTCAGAAGGGATCGCAGCACAGTTGACTTCGATCAGCGGGCTTTCAGAACGCTGTGATTTCTCGTGCAGCCAGCGGGCTACCAGTTCTTTTCCGCTACCGTTTGCTCCCGTGATCAGCACGCGGGCTTCAGTAGGGGCAACACGTTCGATCGTTTCCTTGATTTTATTGATATTTTCAGAGCTGCCAAGGATATCCCTTGTTTTGCTGACTTTTCTTTTTAATACTTTGGTTTCGGTAACCAGCGTACCTCTGTCCAGCGCATTTCTAACCGTAATCAGTAATCGGTTCAGATCCGGTGGTTTGGAAATGAAGTCGAACGCTCCTTTTTTACTGGCTTCAATTGCAGTTTCTACGGTGCCGTGACCAGAAATCATGATGAAAGGAAGGTCAGGACTGTGTGCCAGTGCCTGTTCAAGCACTTCCATACCGTCCATCTTGTTCATCTTGATGTCGCACAATACCAGGTCAAACTTCTTTTTCCTGATCAGATCTAACCCATCAACTCCATTATCAATATCCTCAACGTCATAGTTCTCATACTCTAAGATTTCACGTAAGGTGCTTCTTATCGCACGTTCATCATCAATAATTAATAATTTTGCCATAGGTTGTACTGTCTTCTCTTTTGTTGGATACTAATATATTTACTAATTATCAATTAATACTGATAAAATAAAAAAATGCAAGCCTGTAAGCCGGGTTCTGTACCCTCATTACTGAGGGCTTCTACCATTAATCTACTATAAATGTTGCCATTTATCTCTAACGACCTACCCACTGACATCGGACGAGCAGCCCTACATGCGTCAGCCTATTTGGTCTTTCAACTCCCGGGGTTTACCAGCTCTTCCGGTCGCCCGGAAAATTCGTGAGCTCTTACCTCACGTTTTCAACCTTACCTGTGCCTGAGCCATCGGCGGTATACTTTCTGCGGCACTGTCCATAATTCAGGTCTTCATTCCCAAACCTCTTCCCGTTAGGAAGCGGGATGCTCTGTGTTGCCCGGACTTTCCTCTTTAAGATGCCAAAAGCATTACTTACAGCGATAGAACGGCTTGCATTTTGCGCAAAGATAGGAAACCTGCCCAAGAATAAGCCTAACATTTCAAAATGAATCGGAACAGCGTTTTGAGCAGTATTTAGTTATCTGCACTGTTTCAGGTCTGCAGCAACCTGCTCGCTGGTATACATGCCCTGTTTGTGCCCGAAACCGTTTGTAATATACACGATCAGCTGGGCGATGTCGATAGCGGCCATATTGAAATCCGGCATTTTGCCCTCATACACCTTTCCATGAACGGTCATCGGGGCGGAGCTTCCGTTTTTGATGATACAGGCCAGCTGGCTTTTGTTCTGCTTCATGAAGATACTGTCTGTAAGCGGAGGCGTAAGTTCGCCCAGGCCTTCGCCTTTCTCTCCATGGCAGTTCTGGCAATGCCTGATATAGAGGTCCCTGCCATTGACATAATAGGCATCGCGCTGTACGGATTCTGCCGTTTGGCAGGAGTAAAAGATACTGATCAGCGTGACTGACAGTATCCCGTATAGGATTAGTTTTCTCAATTTATTTTTCTTCAGCAAGTAATACAGGAATGTCTTTCTCCAGCTGCGCTACCTGTTCAGGGTTGGTACCGTCATAAGCGCCGCGTACCCGTCTGTCTTTATCCACCAGTACAAGGAAGCCCTGGTGAACATAGCCCTGCTTGTCATTATCGTCCTGCGCTACAGAAACGAGGTAGTTTTTGGTCGCCAGTGCATATACCGTATCCTTTGCACCGTAGGCGAATTGCCATTTTGCCCCGTCAACACCCAGCTTCTGTGCGTATTTTTTGAGCACAGCAGGTCTATCGTATTTAAAGTCTATGGTGTGCGACAGGAACATCACCTCAGGATTATCCTTATATTGTTCAAATATTTTCTTCATGTTCCTGTGCATGATAGGGCAGATGCTGGTGCAGGAAGTGAAAAAGAAATCAGCAACATAAACTTTACCCTTAAAAGTATCATTTGTAATATACAGGCTATCCTGGTTCAGCAGTTTAAAAGCAGGGATGCTCTGATAAACCGTATCCACACTGGTAGAGCCATCGGCGTTCTTCACCGTTTTAGTATCTCTGAGGCCATAAATAGGAAGTTTTCTATCTTCCCTGCAAGAACAAAAGAACAGGATTACCGCCAGAACAAAAGTATAACGCAACGTCAAATGGTATTTCATATCAATAGATTGTTAAGACAAAGGTACATTACTGTGAAAATAAAGTGTAACGTAGCTGTAAATATTTATTAGTTTTGCCCCAAGAATTTGTAACACTTAATGAGAAAGAGATATAATGCTGCTATAACAGCTTTAGGGGGATATGTACCAGACACGATTTTAACTAACCACGACCTTGAAAAGATGGTGGATACGAATAATGACTGGATTATTTCACGAACCGGGATTGAAGAAAGAAGGATCTTGAATGATGATTCACAGGCCACTTCCGACTTAGCTACGATGGCGGTTAAAAGGCTGTTGGAGGACAGCAACATTCATCCGGATGAAATTGAATGCGTTATTGTTGCTACTGCAACACCGGATTATATTATGGTTTCTACGGCAAGTATTGTTTGCGAGAAAGCCGGATTGAAGAATGCCTGGGGCGTAGATTCCAATGCAGCATGCAGCGGCTTTCTTTATGCACTTACACTGGGAGCAAGCCTTGTAGAAAGTAACCGCTACAAAAATGTAATTGTAATCGGTGCCGATGCAAACAGCTCTATTGTGAACTATGCCGACAGAAATACCTGTATCCTTTTTGGCGATGGTGCCGGTGCAGTTTTGCTGGAACGTACAGAAGAAGAAACAGGTCTTGTAGACAATGTTTTCAGAACTGACGGTGCAGGCAAAGAACACCTGATTGTTACTGCAGGCGGTTCACTTCATCCTTCGTCACCAGAAACGCTCGATCAGAAATTAAATTATATTTCGCAAAACGGCAGGATTGTTTTTAAAGCAGCTATTGAGGGCATGACACAAACCTGTAATGAGATCATGGAAAGAAATGACATGGTAGCACAGGATGTAGACTGGTTAATCCCTCACCAGGCCAACCTGAGGATCATCAAAGCCGTAGGCGAAAAGCTGGGCCTTACAGAAAACCAGGTGAAGGTCAATATCCAGCGCTACGGAAATACCACTGCCGCAACCATTCCGTTATGTTTATGGGAGTTTAAGAACGACTTTAAAGAGAACGACAATATGCTGCTTACCGCATTCGGTGCAGGGTTCTCATGGGGTGCCACCTATTTAAAATGGGGAAAATTAAGAAGCTAAAAGCCTGATGTTAACACGTGCCATTGCTATTATACTTTTATTCAGTTCGGTTTCAGTAAACCTGTCGGGGCTCTTTGTCTTCGCAGGTTTCGAAATGAATGAAAGTTATATCGCAAAGGAATTGTGTGTCAACAAGAATAAACCTGAACTGCACTGTAATGGCAGGTGTTACCTGATGAATAAACTCAAACAGGCGCAGGACAAAGAACAGAAACAGGAACACCAGTTTCAGAAAGTACAACTACAAATGCAGGAGGCCATCGTTGCCCTGCCATTTATATTCAAACAATATTCCATCGCAGCCATTCATTTCCGCATTCCTTTAAACACAGGAATGCCGGTTGCAAGGGTGAACGCTATTTTTCACCCTCCACAGTACAGCTAGCTGATTATTTTCTTTATCATGTGAAATCAATCCCGCAATGGCATCAGGCAGCTGAGGCCATTGCGGGCTATGCTTACCAATAGAATATTTTTAATGAAATTATTATTAGCCGTTATTGCGCTTGCGATAGGAGCAGGCGCGTGTACACCATCCGCAAATTATAAAACTGAAAGAGACGAAGTGATGAAGTTTCACGATGTGGTCATGGAAGACCACGGGAAACTGATCGACAACCAGATGAAGCTGGATACTTTGCTGAAATCGCTCCCCGAACTGAAAAAAAAATACCCGGCACTGGATACCCTCAAAGAGAAGGAAGCCATAAAAGCAATGCAGGGAAGACTGAACACGGCCGAGGACCTGATGAACGACTGGATGCATAAATTTGAACCAGATGTAACAGGCAAATCGGATGCAGATGCAGTGGCTTATTTCAAAGCCGAAAGGATAAAGATCGGCAGGGTGGACAGCATATACAAGTCTGAGATCCAGCATTCCGATGAATACCTGTCTAAATTCAGCAAGTAATGGGAAAGCAAATTATTTTTAGCCTGCTGCTGCTGGCGATGCTGGCAAGCTGCAAACAGAAAGAGAGGAAGCTGCCTTTTCTTCAGCAGGAAGTTGTAGGAAAAGACACGGTTTACAGGACTATTCCATCATTTAAATTCCTCAATCAGGACAGCGCTGTTGTTACCGGTAAGGATTTTGACGGCAAGATCTATGTAGCAGATTTCTTCTTCACTTCCTGCCCCACGATCTGTCCGGTGATGCACCGCAACCTTTTAAAAGTATATATCAAATACAAAGATAATCCCGCTGTGAAACTGGCCTCGCATACCATCGATGTCAAATATGATACGCCGTCCAGGATGAAGGCCTATGCCGGTAAACTGGGGGTTAAAGGCACACAGTGGGAATTCCTCTGGGGGAGCAGGGACAGTATCTATGCACTGGCAGAACGGCATTACCTGGTTTCTGTAGGCCAGGACAGCAAAGCACCCGGCGGATTTG
>Ga0163161_10003171_pt1 | contig 11599 bp, 9 predicted proteins | sample S45metaG_FD_129847 | JGI IMG/M metagenome (GOLD analysis project Ga0163161, IMG submission 129847) | Switchgrass rhizosphere microbial communities from Kellogg Biological Station, Michigan, USA - S4-5 metaG | ecosystem: Host-associated > Plants > Roots > Rhizosphere > Soil | place: USA: Michigan... | reverse complement strand
CGTCTACGCCACGGGCTATGGCTCAATGAATGGTTGGGCGGCGAAGCTGATTTCCCAGGAAGTAGCGGACAAGGTCGGCCGCTGCTGGGGCTTGGGTTCTGGAACCACGAATGATCCTGGCCCATACGAGGGCGAACTGCGGAACATGTGGAAGCCAACACAGCAGGAAAACCTCTGGTTCCACGGTGGCAACCTGCATCAGTCACGGCATTATTCGCTGTATCTGGCGCTGCAGTTAAAAGCGCGCTTCGAAGGCATCGACACAACCGTCTACGGCCTTGCCGAGAGTCACCACACTGGCTGAGTCAAATGGCGCCCAGCCATGGTTGGGCGCCGCTCCTCAATGCATCTCCATAGCCCCCCCGAGGAAATACGCGAGCAAGTAATTGCGAACGAACGGATCAATCCCCAGATCGGCAACGTCTGAGCATTCGCTACCCCGACAAGTTTGGGGTGCTGCCATGCATTGAGCAGCGGCAAGGTGATTCGACTGGCCGACAAGTTCTCCACGACCAGTCAGGCCCCGCTGGTGGGCCTGGTGGAGTCCGATCTGGAGCCAGTGGGTGATATCAAAGGGGCCGATCCTGTTCAAGCAGGAACGCAATGGCTGGAACAGCAGGGTTATCAAGGTCTGGAAATTCCGCTCCATGTTTGTTCACGATGACGCCAAAGTGACCCAGGCCAGCCGCTTTGACCCACGCATTACCCCAGTCGGCCGTTTTATCCGCCGCACGTCGTTCGATGAGTTGCCACAGTTATTCAACGTTCTGCAAGGTCGTATGCCTGGCCGAAGCGGCTCGGAGAGTCCTTGGATTGAGTCAGAGATGGAGCTTGGAGTGAAGGCTTGGTATTTGGTGCACTGCAAGTCCCGACAGGACGAGCGGGCAGAAGACAATCTGATCAGGCAAGGCTATGCCTGCTATCGGCCACAGGTTTGCTGCGAGCGTGTCGTCAAGGGGCGGCGCGCAGTGGTCAGTGAGTCGCTGTTTCCCGGTCAGCGGTGAGCCAGTGCGGATCACTGACGGGCCCTTTGCCGAGCTGCAGGCAATTTACCTGAGGATGGAAGGTGAGGCGCGGGTTGTAGTGTTATTAAACTTTCTGCAGCGCGAGCAACAGGTCAAGCTACCCTTGAGCAAGATCGCCAGGTTTTGAAGGTCTACGGCCCTGCCGGCGGGCAGCCGTTGTGCACTTCAAGAGGAGCAGAAATACAACAAAGCCTCAACGGTTGCTGCGGTCTGCCCTCGATCCCGGCCGTTTGCCAAATGGATGGTCTTCATTTCTACCGACGAAGCGGTCATATCTAACCTCCGGTCGCAGCGACAAATTCCGAGTCGCTCACCTCAGTCCTGAGTGAGTTAGAGGTGCTGCTTGATCTTGACATAGAGCGCAGTGTGAGAGCTTCGCCCTATGTGGCGGGAGAGTAAGTATGCAGTGGTTCATGAAACTGAAGCTGGGGACAAAGCTGATCTTCACTTTCCTTGCGGTTTCCGCAATGGCTTTGATGATTGGCGTACTCGCCTACATGAATATCTACAAAATTTCCCACTTGATGGCCAGCATGTACGCCGATCGACTGGTACCGATTCGCGACCTGGGGTACGCCAATAGTGAACTTAAGGATGATTTGACCCGGATTTACAAGGCTTGCACGGACAACGACCCGCAAGCGATGGCGTCCTTGACATCGGAGAGCCAGGCATCGGAGCGTCACATCGTCAACATTATGAATGCGTTTCGCGAGACGTTACTGGTTGATGGCGCGAAACAAAACTTAATCGTTTTCGACCAGCAGTGGCCGCTCTATGTCCAGGCGGCACAGAAGGCGATTGCGTTGGGGGTGGTGAACAGGAATGAGGAGAGCCTCGCGGCGCTGCAGGCAGAGGTTATGCCGCGCTTTAGGGTGTTGCAGACAACCCTGGAGACGCTGATCAAGATCAACGAGGAAACCGCCAGTCACCGGATAGCCGAAGCCGATGTGATCGTGGGGCAGATCGGCCAGGCAATGGTGGGCCTGGTGATAGGCGTCATTGTGCTGGTCATCCTGATAGGTTGGCTGATTACCCGCATGATTGTGCGGCAGATTGGTGGTGAGCTGTCCTATGCAGCGGATATTGCGCGCAAGGTGGCAGCCGGTGATTTGACAGTGGCACTGCAAACCAAAGCCAACGACCGCTCCAGCCTGTTGTACGCGTTAAAAATAATGCTCGAACAACTGCAAGTGTATTACGCAAAACTGGAGCACAAGGTCGAAGAGCGCACGGCTGCCTTGACGGATGTGCTCGCGCAGCAAGCCGCCAGCATGAAGGTGAACGCCAGCCTGATCGCCGAAATCCAGGAAAAGAATCGTCAACTTCAGATCGCCGACCAACACAAAAGCGACTTCGTGGCCAACATGAGCCATGAGATTCGTACGCCGATGAACGCGATTATCGGCATGAGCTACCTTGCTCTCAAAACCGAATTGAACCCGCGCCAGCGCGACTACATCGGCAAGATCCAGCAGTCTGGCAAGCATTTACTGGGCATCATCAACGACGTGCTCGACTTTTCCAAGGTCGAATCCGGCATGTTGAATGTCGAACAGACCGAGTTCACCCTTGAGGAGTTGCTCGACAACGTGGTGAACCTGGTCGGTACGCGGGCCGCGCAGCGCAACTTGGAGTTGATCCTCGATGTGGCCAGCGACGTCCCGACCACGCTGATGGGCGACCCGCTGCGCCTGGGGCAAGTCCTGGTGAATTTTGCCAGCAACGCGGTCAAATTCACCAAACAGGGTGAGATCTCCATCGCGGTTCGTCTGCATGAGCACAGCGAGTCCGAGGCGCTGCTGTATTTTGCGGTCAAGGACACCGGCATCGGCCTGTCCGAAGAGCTAATGGGGCGCCTGTTCCAAAGCTTCCAGCAAGCAGACTCCTCGACGACCCGCCAATACGGCGGCACCGGCCTGGGTCTGGCGATTGCCAAGAAACTGGCGGAATTGATGGGCGGCACGGTCGGCGTGGACAGCGTCATGGGCCAGGGTTCGACCTTCTGGTTCACCGCTCGGGTGGGCATCGTGTCAGAAGCGCGCAAAATACTTCCGGGGCCCAACCCGAACAGCGGTCGGATGCTGGCGGTGGATGACATTAACAGCGCTCCTCCCGGCCTTTCGCAGGAGGCTCCCATGGGGGGCATCATGGCGGCGATTGTCGGTGCCCGGGTACTTTTGGTCGAAGACAATTCAATGAACCAGCAGTTGGCGAGCGAACTGCTGAGCGATGCCGGATTGCTGGTCGATATCGCTGACAATGGGCAAATTGCCGTCGACAGGGTGAAAACAAACGACTATGACCTGGTGGTGATGGACATGCAGATGCCAATACTCGATGGCGTGAGCGCGACCCGTGCCATTCGTGCCTTGCCAGGCAAGCGTGATCTGCCCATCGTTGCCATGACCGCCAACGCCATGCTGGCCGATCGCGAACGCTGTATGGAGGCCGGCATGGTGGATTTTGTCGTCAAGCCGATCGACCCAGACGCACTGTTCCGTACTCTGCTGCGCTGGATCGAACCTACCGGTGTAGTGCCTGTGGATGTAGGCGCCCCAGCGGCCAATGTCGCGCCCCATGGGAACTTGAATCTCGGTGGCGTGGACGTGGCTGCCGGGCTACGGCGGGTGCTGGGTAAGCACAACCTGTATCTGGACATGTTGCGTATCTACCTGGCCGGCCAGAGTCCCTTGCTGTCGCAGTTGCGCTCGGCGCTGACGGTGGGAGCGCTGGAGAAGGCTGAACTGTTGGCCCATACCTGCAAGGGGATGTCTGCGACCATCGGTGCTGACACTGTCGCGCAGGCTGCAGATGCATTGGAGCAGGCATTGCGCGACAAGCGACCGGACGATGAGCTGCAAGTCTGCCTGGAAGTTTTGACTGAGCCTGTGGAAGCGCTGCTGGGGCAACTGCGCGAGAAGTTGCCCTGTGCGGTCAAAACAGACTAAATCTCGGTCGACGTTGTCGAGTTGCAGCAGGTTTGCCGACATCTTGATGACCTGCTGAGTGACTCTGACGCGCAGGTAGTGCCCTATTTCGCTACACATGCAGACGTCTTGCGCAGGGCGTTTACAAAAAGCTTGCAGCAACTGGAAGGTGCTGTGAGATTTCAAGCGGGCGCTGGTCTTTTTGAGGGAGGCCCAGCAGTCCTGTGAATGAGTTTCACTTGGTCATGCCAAAAGCAGCCCCTGAGGTAACCCAACAAAAGACCAGCGCCTGCGCGTCAGAAAGCAGGTACGACATCGCCGTGATAGCGCTCAAGTATGAACTTCTTCACTTCAGGCGAATTAAGCAAAGCACCGAGTTTCAATACGGCCGGGGCGTTCGCCTTGTCGCGACGTACATACAGGTAGTTGGCGTAGGGTGACTCCGAGCTTTCGATAAACAGCGCATCCTTGTGAGGCTCAAGCTTTGCTTCCAACGCATAGTTGGCGTTGATCAATGCCAGGTCGACCTGGTTAAGTACGCGCGGCAACATGGCCGCTTCCAGCTCCTGAAATTTCAGGTGCTTGGGGTTGCTGACAATGTCGAGGCGCGTCGCCATGATGTTGTCGGGATCCTTGAGGGTGATCAGGCCTTGCCTGGCGATCAGCAGCAGCGCACGACCGGAGTTGGTCGGGTCGTTGGGGATGGCAATGGTGGCACCATCCTTGAGCTCGCTAATGGACTTGATCTTCTTCGAATATGCACCGAAGGGTTCGATGTGCACGGCGACGATGGGCACCTGATCGCTGCTTGGGCGGTCTTTTTTGTACGCCTCGTAGTACGGCTTGCTCTGGAAGTAATTGGCGTCCAGCAAGCCTTCATCCGTCTGCCGGTCTGGCTGGATGTAGTCAGAGAAGACTTTGACATCCAGCGTCACCCCTTCCTTGGCCAGTTCGGGTTTGAGGAATTCCAGGATCTCGGCATGGGGCACAGGCACCACCGCGATTTTCAGGGTTTCGGCATAGGCAGAACCCATGGCTGCGACCAGCAGTGCAACGGAGAGAGCGACGCGTTTCACGATAATTTTCCTTCGAAGCGTTTCAGGGAGAAAGAAGAGAGATCGAGGTCGGTCGAGCCACGCATGCACCACTGCGCAAACGCCTCGCCCAGTGCAGCGGAATGTTTGAAACCGTGACCAGAACACGCTGACACCACCAAGGTGTGCTGCAACGACGGATGCTCATCGATGATGAAATGGCGATCCGGCGTCACGGTGTAGGCGCAGACCGCAGACTTGACTACCTTTGAGGTAACACCGGCGATGCGGCCGTGTACCTGGTTCTCGTACATGTCCTGCTCTTCGGCCGCCGAGACCGTTCGATCCATTGTTTGCGGCAACGTAGTAGTGTGGTACTGCGCGGTGGCGATTTTCAGGCTGCCCTCGCCGTTTAACGCGGGGAAACCGTAATTGATTTTGTCGTCGCCACGACCGTGGGTGAGGATAAATGTCGGTGAGTGGCCCAGCAGCCCGGCGCTCTCCTCCAGCTCGAACCAGAACAGCTTCTGCCGGTAGACACTGAGCAGGCTGTCAAACGGCTTGCCCAGCCATTCGCTGCTCCAGTTGCCGGCGCTGATCACCAGCTTGTTGGCAAAGAGCGTGCGCAGGTTCGTGGTGACATTGACCCCCTGCTCGTTCGAGCTGATCCGCGTGACAGTCTCGCCTTTGTGCAGGATTGCACCGTGCTGTTCGGCCAGCTTGAGCTGCACGTCGATGCAACGTTCAGGGCGTACAAAGCCTCCACCAGGCTCGAAATAGCCGATGGCAGTGTCGTGCACGTTGGCAAATTGTGGAAAGCGCTGGCGAATCTGCCCGGCGGACAAGACTTCGTGCTCGATGCCGTATGTCTGCGCCAGGCCGATGGTACGCAAGGTGAAGTCGGTTTTGTCGTTGGGGTCAAACTCGGGGCTCGAGGTCAGCACCAATAAGCCTGACTGTTCGAACAACGACTCCCCCGACAATTCCTCAAGCTCGCGCCAGATGCGATGGGAGTTGCGCACGATGGGAACGTATTGCGCGCCCTCACCGACCGAAAGCCGGGTAATGCGTGTATCTCCGTGGCTGGAGCCCAGGTTGTGAGGCGGGTGATGGCGGTCAATACCAACAACATTCACACCCGCCTTCGCCAATTGATACACCGTAGCGGCACCCATGGCGCCCAGGCCCAAAACCACCACATCACACCGCTCCGACATCAGCTCTCACCAGTCAAAAAGAAGCTAGTTGAAAGATATAATGGTTAAAAATCAACGCATAAAAAAGCATATACATATTCTTGATCGCTTGACGGCGGCTACAGTGCTGCAGTGATTTATCGGTAAAGCGTCGATCCTTCGCTTCTGATCATCGTCAACTCTAATCACGACGTGGTGAGTTTTAAGCTGTCATAAGTGCCATAGAGCTGGCAGTGGATTTCTGACGGGACGAGAACCGGACTACCGCGTCGGCTGCAATTGCGTCACCGTCAATGGCACCGCGGAAAACACCGTGGTATCCGTGAACTTTTCCACGTCGACGCGATGGGGAAAGATCTTCTTTTCCACGAACAGGTCATCGACTTGCTGCAAGGCCTGGACATCCCGTGGCTCGACCGGCAACAGCGATTCGTCGCCCCAGCTGCGCAGACGTTTCGAGACGTCCAGCGGCACATCGTTGACCTTGGCGAAGACCCGCGCGTACTCCTCGGGGTTCTGCCGAGCCCACTCGAAAGCCTTGGCAAAGCGTTGCAACACGTCACTGAGCGCTTTGCGCTTGAGCGGGTCGGCGAGGACTTCATCAGAGGCGGTAATGAAGGTCAGCCCGGTATTGATGCCCTCCCCGGTGATCAGCACCCGCGCGCCTTGCTGCTCGGCAAACGCCTGGTAGATACCGAATGTGGCCCAGGCTTCGATTTTTCCGGCGTTGAACGCAGACAAGGCGTCGGTCGGCAACACGAACCCGATGTTGACATCCTTCTCATCAACCCCGGCATTGGCCAGTGCGCGAATCAACAGGTATTGGGAAATGCTGCCTCGGGCCGACGACACCACGACGTTTCGACCTTTGAGATCCGCCACTTCATGAATGCTCGAATCGGCTGGAACCAGGATCGCAATGCTCCTGGATTGACTGCGCCGTACCGCGACGATACGCAACGGCGTGCCCCCGGTAGCGGCGGCCAGGACCGGCGTATCACCGGCCGGCCCCAGATCGACGGCGCCAGCGCGCAAAGCTTCAAACAACGGCGCGGCACCCTGGAAGTTTGCCCACTCGACCTTATAGTCGATGCCCTCCAGCGCATTCGCCGCCTCCACTACGGTGCGCAAGCCTTTGGCCTGATCACCCAGCACCAGCGTCACACCGGACAAGTCTGACCGGGTAGCGGATGTCGTTTTACTTTCGACCGACTCGCCGCAACCGCCGAGCAGCAACGCGGCCGCCGAGAGCAACACACCTGCAGATTTCCTTACGCGTATCGACATGGCGGAATATCCCTGTATCAAAAAAAAATTGGAATTTGCATCAACCATGGGCAAAGCGCCGGACGCTACTGGTGGGTGCCTGGCGCTCGACGACAGCAGCGGATTCCACTTCAACACCCAGCAAGGTCAGCAAACGCGCACGGATGGCCTGGAAACCGGGTTGTCCGGTGTCGCGAGCCCGGGGCAGATCGATAGACACCTGTTCGGCGATCTTGCCGTTGGCCAGCACGATCACCCGATCGGCCAGCAGGATCGCTTCATCCACGTCATGGGTGACCAGCAACACCGCCGGGGTGTGTTTGCGCCACAACTCGATGATCAGCCGATGCATGCGAATCCGGGTCAGCGCGTCGAGTGCGGCGAACGGTTCATCGAGCAACAACAGCTTGGGCTCGCGCACCAGACCACGTGCCAGTGCCACACGTTGCGCTTCGCCGCCGGAGAGCGTGGCCGGGTAAGCGTCCAGCCGATGGGCCAGTCCCACTTCAGTCAGGGCCTGCACGGCGCGAGCCTTGGCGTCGGGGATGTGCAGCCCGAGAATCACGTTTTTCCAGGCACGCTTCCAGGGCATCAAACGAGGCTCCTGAAACACCGCCGCCCGCGCCTTTGGCACCAGTAACTGACCGCTGTCGATACTGTCGAGGCCGGCCAGGCTACGCAGCAAGGTGGTCTTGCCCGAGCCGCTGGCCCCCAATAACGCGACGAACTCACCCGGTGCGATGTCCAGGTCCAGCCCATCAATGACCCGTTGCTCGCCGAACTGGCGCACCACATTGCGCAGTTGTACCGGTGCTGCCGAATGTGCAGATTTCGACGGGTCCAAAAGATCGATGCTCGACATATCAGTTCCTCACAAAAGTTGGGCGCCAGGCCAGGGCAAAACGCTCCAGCGTACGGATCAGTCCGTCGATCAACAGGCCGAGGACGCTGTAGATAAGCAGGCAGATCACGATGACGTCAGTGCGCATGAAGTCCCGCGCGTCACTGGCCAGAAAACCGATGCCGGCGGTGGTGTTGATTTGCTCGACGAACACCAGCGCCAGCCAGGAAATTCCCAGGGAGTAGCGCAAGCCGACAAAAAACGAGGGCAACGAGCCCGGCAGGATCACGTGCCAGATCAGTTCGCGACGACTCAGTCCCAGGGTGTTGGCGGCCTCGATCAACTTGGGATCGATGCTGCGAATGCCGGCGAACAGATTCATGTACACCGGGAAGGTTGTACCGACGACGATCAGCGCAATCTTGGTGAATTCGCCGATGCCGAACCAGAGAATGAACAACGGCACCAGTGCCAGCGACGGGATGGTGCGCAACATCTGCAGCGGTGAATCGAGTACCACCTCGCCGCGCTTGGACAGGCCGCTGATCAGCGCCGCCACCACACCGAGACTGACACCGATACTCAAACCCACCAGCGCCCGTTGCAGCGATACCAGCAAGTGTTTACCCAGTTCCCCGGACGCGATCATGGCCCATAGCGTGCCGCCGATTTGCGAGGGCGCCGCGATGACCCGTTGTGGGATCAGGCCCCATTGCGACGCCAATTCCCATAACAGCAACAATGCGATGGGGCTGAGTAAACGCAGCAAGACTTCAGGTGTCTGCCAGTTGCGCAGCCAGTGCGGCAACAGCCTTGATGCCCCCTGTAGCTCACCGCGATGGCGAGCAGCCTTGTTGACGGAAAACGAGCCATTGGTGCTCTGTGTATCGAAGGTCTTTTCAGTCATCAGGCTTCCTTCCTCAAAAAACATGGCCAGAGGTGCCATGCGTCAGCTTCGGTTTTCATGCTATTCGCATAAAAAACCTCAGTGAAATTCTTTTTAGGAATAACCTAATATGCTAATAAATCAGATATAAAGTTCAGCTGATAAATTATTTGCATAATAAACACCTGCATCCCTGCCCCGCTGCGGCCTGCATGACTGACACCCATTAAAATGCACATAACTGATATTTAAAAACAATCATCATTCTTTAACTTAATAATTAACTTAGAACCAAACGGCATTTCACAGCCGGGCCCTGCTACGCCTATTTTGCATTCCACAGACCGACCCCAACGCCAGGTGGAGGCTTGAATCACGCCTATTCAACGAAAAGGAGCTCCCATGAGTATTGAATTCATCGGCTACATCGGCGGTCACCATTCTTCGGAAATCCACCCTCGCAGCGGGCCTGTGCTGCAGCCCGACTACGTGGAAAAAGTGGCACGCGCCCATGAGGAAGCCGGATTTGACCGCGCCCTGGTTGCCTTCCATTCCAACAGCCCTGACAGCACCCTGATTGCCTCGCACGCTGCCAGCGTGACCAAAAGCCTCAAGTTCCTGATCGCCCATCGGCCCGGTTTTGCCGCGCCGACCCTGGCCGCGCGACAGTTCACTACCCTCGACGTATTCAATGGCGGACGCACCGCCGTGCACATCATTACCGGCGGCGATGATCGCGAACTGCGCGCCGACGGCAGCTACATCGGCAAGGACGAGCGCTATGCCCGCACTGACGAATACCTTCATGTGCTGCGCCAGGAATGGACCAGCGAAAAGCCCTTCGACTTTGCAGGGCAGTATTACCAGGTGGAGGGTGCACATTCGACGGTGAAATCGCCGCAACTGCCGCACATTCCACTGTATTTCGGTGGTTCATCGACAGTGGCCATCGAAGTGGCGGGCAAGCATGCGGACGTGTACGCGTTGTGGGGTGAAACCTATGAACAAGTTCGCGAGGTGGTGAAGCAAGTACGCGCCGAAGCTGCCAGACATGGCCGCAGCATTCGCTTCAGTTTGTCAGTGCGGCCGATTCTGGCGGACACCGAAGCCCAGGCATGGGAACGTGCCGAGCGCATTTTGCAGCAGGCCACTGCACTGGCCGAGCAAAACGGTTTTGTACGCCGGGAACCTCCAAACGAAGGCTCTCGCCGCCTGCTCGCCGCTGCCGCCCAAGGCTCACGTCTGGACAAGCGCCTGTGGACCGGGATCGCCGGCCTGCTGGGTGCACAAGGCAATTCGACCTCTCTGGTCGGTACCCCGGAACAAGTAGCCGAAGCGCTGCTTGATTACTACGACCTGGGCATCACCACCTTCCTGATCCGTGGCTTTGACCCGCTCGAAGACGCCATCGACTACGGCAAGCGCCTGATCCCCCTGACCCGCAAACTGGTGGCCGAACGCGAGCGGCAAGCACCGGAAAAAGTAGCTTAAAAGGATCAGTTGCTCGCGAAGACGGCAGCACATGCACCAGGAATGTTGACTGACAAACCGCCATCGCGAGCAGGCTCGCTCCCACATTTTTATCGGTGGCAGCGGATCAATTCTTGTAATCAGTGTCACTGCGCTCCAACTGCCGAATCAGCGCGTTCCAGTGCCGCGCAACGCCCGGCCCGTCACCGCTTTTGAATACCTCGGCCTGTTTCTCGACTTTGGCCACCACTTCGGCTGGCGGGAAGATCAACTCGACATTGCCAGCGGCTTGTGCGGCGATCTGAATAGTGCAGGCCCGCTCCAGCACGTGCAGTTGCTGGAACGCATGTTCAACACTGATGCCAGCAGTGAGCAAGCCGTGGTTGCGCAGAATGAGCACACTCTTGTCGCCCAGATCCTCCACCAGTCGTTCGCGCTCGTCGAGGTCCAGCGCCACCCCTTCGTAACCGTGATAGGCCACCCGCCCGGAAAAACCGATGGCATGCTGGGAAATCGGCAACAAGCCGTTGCGCTGAGCCGACACCGCGATGCCGTCGCGCGTATGGGTATGCAGCACCGCTTGCAGGTCGGGACGCGCAGCGTGGATGGCGCTGTGAATCACGTAACCGGCCGGGTTGATACCCAGCCCTGCTGGGTCGTCGACGATGGTGCCATCAATGTCGACCTTGACCAGGCTGGAAGCGCTGATTTCGTCAAACAGCAGTCCGAAGGCATTGATCAGGAAATGCTCTTCCGGCCCCGGCACCCGCGCGGAAAAATGCGTGTAGATGTGGTCCGTCCACTTGAACAGGGCAGCCAGTCGATAGGCCGCGGCCAGTTTTACCCGCACCTCCCATTCTTCGGGGCTGACACGCTGGCGAACATTTTTCGAGACACTGGATAACGGACTGACGCTGCTCATGGCAAAACTTCCTGGATGGCCTTAAGGAT
>Ga0163161_10003169_pt1 | contig 11603 bp, 11 predicted proteins | sample S45metaG_FD_129847 | JGI IMG/M metagenome (GOLD analysis project Ga0163161, IMG submission 129847) | Switchgrass rhizosphere microbial communities from Kellogg Biological Station, Michigan, USA - S4-5 metaG | ecosystem: Host-associated > Plants > Roots > Rhizosphere > Soil | place: USA... | reverse complement strand
GCGGATGCCTTTCGGCGCTCTATCTGGTGGGATGGTTGGTTGAATCCTGGTTCGATGTCGACAAGCGCCGTGCGACGTTGCTCCCTGTTCTGCCCGCTGGGCAGCAAGAGCTCTATGATGCCTTGATCGGGCTCAGTATCCGACAAGGAGAAGTTGGCGCCTCAACAACATCATCGCAACAAGAAACGCGACATGGCATATCGTCTAATTGGTAGTTAGCACTCAGGAGAGATCCCCGATGCCCCGAGAATTTGAGCTCATTATGTCCGTGCCAGTCCCCTCGAGGTCCGGTATCACCCACCTTTACAAGTCGATGAACCTGGCGGACGCTTTTGCGATTCGGCTCCCTGCGGGCACATCCAGCAATCCGGATTTGCTAGCTCGATTCATCCTTTCCCATCAGCCATCCTGGATCGGATGGCTCTTGAAAGTCCGAGACACTATCGTTGCCTGTTTTGGTCTCAAGACAGCCAAATATTTGGCATCACTGGCTGATCGGGTTGGAGTCTTCAAGGTCTACAGCACGAACCAGACCGAAATCGTTTTGGGAGAGGACGACAAGCACCTCGACTTCCGGATATCGATCCTATGTTCTGGAGAGGCAGAGCCAGAAGGCAGTCGCCAACTCGTTTTTTCAACCGTGGTCCAGTGCCACAACCGTCTAGGCCGGGCCTACATCTTCGTGATTGCGCCATTTCACCGCTTGGTTGTCAAAGCCAGCCTCCTGCGTGCAGCGCGCGTCGGTTGGCCTCTGGCTACCTGCCCCTGAGGTCTAACCCTTCCATCGAAAAGCTGTTCTGGCAGGCTTGGCCAAATCTCTCAGCCACTGGGTAGCCGATCGACGAGGAAATCCACTTAAGTCTTCACCCTTCGGATCGGCGTACCAACGGTAGTTACCTAAAGAAGCGACTTAATGTTGTGTTGGACCTCCAGCATCTTGAACGTTACTTTTCCGCCCTCGGTGGGATAGCCGGTGTTGTCCTGCACATAAACCCCCGCTTTGAAATACAGTGGTTTGGTCTTCCAGCTCGGGTCGATGGTGGTTCTCCAGTTGTTTCCTGCTGCGCTGATGCCCAGCGCGCCCTTCGGGCTGAGGTGGATCTGGTAGGTAAAGTTGCGGTCGAGCGGGACACCCGTCGCAATGGTAATGACCAGGGGCTCTTCATCGTCGGGGCGCATGCGCACCTTGACGACAATGTTTCCCGTCGAAGCCGACGTTTTGTATTGGTATTCCAGCTTCACCATGGGGTCGTTGCTGTCCTTGTTGTGAATCTGGCCAATCACGATCTTGCCGGTGCTGGGCACCTGATTGACGGTCAGACTCGCCCGCAGAATGTTATCCGCCGCTGAATACTGCCAGTTGCGCAGCTTTCCATCGCTATAGGTTTCCCGCAACTCGCTGCGCGGGTAAATAGCGTTGGCCGTCTTGGAACCGGTCACAGGTGCCCAGAAGGAGAGGGTCGCGGCTTCAGAACTGAAATACTGGTCCTTGAAGCCGTGCGCGAGTCGAGGCGTTTCTATGGTGGCCGGTGGGCTGCCTTCAGGGATGCTCAAGTTCCAGGTGGCGAGGTCGATCATGTCAATAATCCTGTATGCGGGGGAATGTTGCGGCCACAGTCGCGCTCGAACCGACGCTATAAAGCTGTGTCAATTGGGTCTGCTGATCAGGAAAACCGTATGGCGGTAGATTGACGTCAAATGTTCGTCCGGGTAGTTATTGCAGGCTTTGTGCCTGCGTGTATGACCGTTAGTCGGTTATTTTTGGAGTTGATGGAACTAATCCTGATTTGCGTCGTTGCGCGATGGCCTGGAACGTCAGCAGGCGTCATGACGGGTTGTGCGGGGGGGGGACGTTTGCCGATGGGGGATTTGAGGCGGCAACCAGTGACCGCTAATGGCCGGTTTCTGCCCCTCAAAGAGGGCCGCTATGGGTCGATAGCTACCGGCGAGTGTGGAAGTCCGGTTGAGCCATTCCCCGCCCGGCGTATTACCTATCCCGGGTTATGCGCCCTACGGTCCTAGCGATGGTTGCGATAGCGCTCGGTCAAGGACTGCACGAGGGTGACGTAGGATTGCGTCTCGGCGTAGGGAGGCACCCCGTTGTACTCGACCACGGACGCTTCGCCGGCGTTGTAACCTGCCAACGCCAGCATCTGGTTGCCGTTGAAGCGCTTGAGCAGCCAGGCCAGGTAGCGCACGCCGCCACGAATGTTCTGTCGTGCGTCGAATGGATCGTCCACGGCGAAGCGCTCGGCCGTGGCTGGCATCAACTGCATGAGCCCTTGGGCGCCGTCTTCGGAAATGGCGTTGGGGCGAAACGCCGATTCGGCATGTATTACTGCGCGGACCAGCGCCCTGTCGACACCGTAATGACCCGAAGCGGCTTCGATCTCCCGCCGATAGGATTGGGTGTCCAGGCGCAGTGAAGCGACCTTGAAATCCTTCGGCGCCCTGCACAGATAGCAGCCCTTGATGTAATAGAGCTCAAGGACATCGACCCGTGCGGAGATCCCGACAGGGCGCCGGCTCACATATTGACGAACTCCCTTGTGGATGAAGGTCCACACCCGAACCCGCACCGCGCCTGAATTGTCGTCCGGCACAAGCTGTGGCAGGGCCATGCCATTCAGGCGAGTGCAGTGAGCGCTGGCGATGGCTTGGCTGGTGTAGCTGATGGCTCCGTCCGTGGCTTGGCACTTGAACATGGCGCTGGCGCACAGAGGGGCGACCAGCAAGGCCAGCTCGATGCAGCCAAGAAGGCTCTTGCGAGCCCATCGCCATGCTCTGGAACTCATCACATCGCTCCGCGCCGCAGGCGCCGTTCAGGCCTTGGGGCGCCTGGCCCGGGCGCTCCTTTGGCGGGCCTATTCCGGGTGGCCCGCCTTTTGTTCTGATAGTTATACCCCTTGTAACCGGCCTTGGAACTTGCGTTGACGTACGGGCTGACGGCGTTCTATGAGGCGTGGGGAAGCGGCAGCCGCAAACGAGGCTGCCGCCCGACTGCTAGTTAGGTATTGGAATGTTCACACCTTCCTTCTGCAGGTCTTCGCGCACCGACTGGAATTTCTGGTACCTGGAAATTTCCACCGGGCCGTCGTAGGTCATGCTTTGCATTTTGCGTGGCGGGTACTTGGCGTAGGTTTTCATCAGGTTGTTGATCGCGATGCTGATGGGAACCATCGACCAGGTGCGTTCGGTGAAGTTGTTCATGAAAATGTCGTAGCGCTCCTGCGGATCCTGCAACAGGTCGAAGACCTGCGGAACGGTCGCCACGTACTTGCTCTCACCTTTCCAGCCCAGGTTGGAATCGACTGCCAGGCCACCGGTCTGGGCGCCGTTATCGCCGCGCAGGTTGAACACGGCCTTGAAGTTGCCGACACGGGCGGCGCCCGGCGACAGTTCGTTCTCCGTGAAGTAGAACCATTCCTTGCGTGGGGATGGGCCGGTGCCAAGCAACACCGGGGTCATGTCGTAGCTGTCGAACATGATCGGCTGACCTTCGCGGTCTTTCTCCGGCAGTTTGATGCCGGCCACCGCGGCAAACGTCGCCATCAGGTCCAGACCACCGATGATGTCGTGGTTTTTCACCGCTGGTTTGATTTTGCCCGGCCAGACCATGATCGCCGGTACCCGGTTGCCACCTTCACGTACCGTGCCTTTGGTGCCGCGGAAGGGCGTGTAGCCGGCGTCCGGGTAAACGTCCTGCCAGGCGCCGTTATCGGTGGTGTAAACCACCAGGGTGTTCTTATCCATTCCCAGCGCTTTCAACTTGTCCATGATGCGGCCAATACGGGTGTCGAGTTCTACCACCGAGTCGGCGTACTTGGATTTGGAAATTGATTTGTGCACGAACTCTGGTGCCGGCAAGTTCGGCTGGTGCACTTTCATGAAGTTGATGTTGATGAAGAACGGCTTGTCGGATTTGGCGGCCGTGTCAAGGAACTCCATTGCGGCTTTCTCGACATAACCGTCAAAGTAAGGAATCCCGACCACGCCGGGTTTTCCATCAATGACCGGCGTATCAACATACTCGCCATTGATCTTGAATTCCTCGACCGGTTTTTCACTGGCCTTGCCGGACAACGCGCCCTTGGTCACCTGGGCGAACATGGCGCGAGTCTCCGGGTCCATGTCCGGGAACCATTCGGGATCGGCGTAGGTGTAGGCATTGAGATGATAAAGGCCGACGTATTTCATGACGTCGTAACCCTGTGCGTTGGGCATTGCATAATCGGCTTCGCCCAGGTGCCACTTGCCGGTGAAGTAGGTGTCGTAGCCACCGGTTTTCAGCACGGAGGCCAGGGTCCATTCCGCTGCCGGCAAGCCGCCGCCCTGGCCCTGGAAGGCCACGGTGGTCATGCCGCTGCGGTTGGGAATGCGCCCGGTCTGCATGGCCGCCCGACCCGGCGTGCAACTGGGTTGGGCATAGAACGAGAAGAAGGTTGTGCCTTCGGCCGCCAGTTCGTCGATGCTCGGCGTCGGCATGCCGCGACCGACACCGCCGCCATAGGGGCCCAGGTCACCGTAGCCGGTATCGTCGGATACGATAAACAGGATGTTGGGTTTTTCTGTCTGCGCTGCCTGGGTAAGGTTAATTGCCATCAGGAGGGAACATGCCAGATACAATCTAGTGCGTTGCGAGAGCCGGTTCATATGGATTTCCTTTCTCAAGTTCCGATCCTTGTTGCAGCCGCTCAAACATCGAGAGCAATACAACAAGGAACTTCGTGAGTAATCCCCCCAACTTTTAGCCTGGACGGTTCAAGGAAACGGCGTAACGATTGGATCGAATCCCTTTTACCGTTCAACGCGCTCGTGAAGCCTAGTACGAAAAATTTCTGTCTGTCTTGTTTGGGTGGCGCAATTAGAGTCATTCGTCGACTTTTTCGGCCAGCAGGCCGCTGCGGTGCGAGCCCGTAAACCTCAGTAATGCACCCGAAGAACGCTGAAAGATGTTTCGCCTCCACTTGCCGCGATGGTGTCTGGGCTCAACGACCCTCTTCAACGTAGGGGCCCAAGGAGAAACCTTGCGTATCCCAGTTGATTCGATAAATCACTTCTTTCCCTGGCTTGATGTTGGCCGCGACAGTTTTGATCGCGACACCCGTACATAACCCAGACTCGGCGAGCCCGGTGCCGAGGTTCACTTCACCGGCAGGCAAAACGAAAGATGCCTTATGACCGGGACCTATCTTGGCTGCGCGCTGGCCATCAATGTAGAACACGGCGTCACATGCCGCACCGAAAAGCCCGTCATCACGGAGAACGGTCAGGCGACCCGGATCGTTCGTGCCCTGGCTTTTGATCGCGTACATATCATTGGCTGGCACTGGCCGCGCTTCATAAACCCGCATAGGTGATGTTGCGCACCCGCCCAAAGTCAGCAAGAGCGCTCCTGTTGCGATAATCCTTCGCATCATTTCCCCTCCTGAAAAAGGGCGACCGCTTCCGACCCCGAGCGCTCATCCCTGGCACGATTTTACAAACTGCCTTCTTTGAAGATAGATGACTGAAGAAACTCTGCTATCAGCGATGTAACCTGCTGTTGAATCAGCTCTCGCGGGCGAGCGCTGTCGCCATCCCGGCAAATGATGCCATCGCCGGGTGCGTCTTCTTCGAGCAATACCTGCGCACCAGGTTTGCACACCGACAAAAAGCTGGAGTGCGATGGTCGTCAGACAGGTCAATAACAGGGCGCCGAAAGCTATTTTCAATGTCGTTTCTTCCTTGATTAGACAAGTGTTATCGGTCCAGCAGAGGGGCGAGCAGTGCACACATGCCGCGCCAGTGCGAACCCTCCCAGTAAATCCGTTGGCAGGCGTCGCAGCGCACGAAGTGCGAATAGAGGATGCCAACGTGTGGCGGCACCTGCGACCGGGCCAGTTCCGGGCTGATCTCGTGCAGCGGCAGGTTGCAATGAAGGCACAGGCTGAATGGCCGCGCGCTACGCGCCAGGTCGAGACGCTCGTACAACTCGCGCAGCTGCAGCGACGGTTTCAGGGCATGCACGTAACAGCCGTGGCTGATGATCCGTCGCTTGAGCAGTTCGCGGTCACGGGTTAGCACGATGCGTCCTTGCTGCGCAGCGATCTCGGCGATCTCGCCATCCTCGAAGCCATTGTCGTAGAGGGTGTCGAAGCCGCTCATGCGCAGCAGGTTGGCCAGCCCGCCCAGGTGCGCATCAGCGACGAAGCGCAGCACCCGTAAAGGTTGCGCCCGAACCTTGAGCTGCGGGCTGATGTCCAGCGCTTCGAACTTGGGGTACACCGCCAGCCGGTCACCGTCGAAAATCACCCGTTCGAAGCCCACCGACTCGCCGTTGAGCAGCACCAACTCGACCTCGGTGTGCGGTACCCCGAGCGCCTCGATCATGTGCTTGACCGTCGCCGCTCGCGCGCACTCACAAGTAAAGGACTGCCGCCGCCGTTCGGCCGGCAGGAAATCGTTGAGCTCTTCGTAGAAGCGGAAGGTTGCACTGGTCATGTTGAACAGTATGGCAGGGCTGTAAGGATGAGCGAGTCTAGGCCGGGCTAATCGCCGCGCAAACGACCTATACCGCATGCCAAGCACGAGATGCTTTCGACGCGCTGCGCCTTAACAAGTAACGCTGCTAGCACAGCGTCTTTTGGTAATAGAGTCGAGTATGTCCTGGTGGGTAATCTGCCAAGCGTCCGAACTCGGAGTACCCAAGTTTTCGATAAAACCCCGGCGCTTGAAAGCTGAAGGTCTCTAGCCATATGCCAATGCAGTTCTTCTTTTGCGCGATCTCTTCGGCCATGCGCATTAACCGCTCCCCGATACCCTGGCCCCGCATCTGTTCAGGAACGCTGACAAGATCGATGAGTAGCCATCGATAGGAGATCTTCCCGTACAGCCCGCCAATGACTTCGTCACTGTCGGGGGCTCGTAGCAGCAGAGCAAATGTTTCATGCGCGTCGTCTCCGCCGTTAGCCAGATTATGGGCCAGCAGCGGGGTCAGAATGGCGAGGCGTTCTGCTTCAGTTACATTTTCTGATAGTTGGATTTGTGCAGGCATGGTGCTCTCCCTGAGCGTTTTGCAACCGGGTCAAAAGAGTATCCCATTCGAGTCAATATTCATTGGCTCGGACGTCGCTCTCAATAAAACCCTGATTATAAGGTGGTCTTTGTAGGCTTATGGGGCATGATGGGCCGTAGTGCTTTCCCTGATGTACAACGCCGATGAGTGCCTATCTTTTGTCAGTGATTCCCCTACTGGTATGTGACGACTCCAACATGGCCCGTAAGCAGGTGCTACGGGCACTGCCGGCGGACTGGCCGGTTTCGGTCACCGAGGCCGGTAATGGTCGCGAGGCAATGGATGCCATACGCCGGGGGTTGGGGCAGGTGGTGTTGCTCGACCTGACCATGCCGGAGATGGATGGTTATCAGGTATTGAGCGCCTTGCGCGCCGAAGGATTGAAGGCGCAAGTCATCGTGATCTCCGGTGACATTCAGGAAGAAGCGGTGCGCCGCGTGCGTGAGCTGGGCGCGCTGGCGTTCCTGAAAAAGCCTTTCGACGAAAACGAGTTGCGTCAGACACTCAGTCAGTTGGGGCTACTGACGGAACCCGGCCAGGCTTCGCTGGGGAGTCGTCCGGCAGCGAACACGGTCATCAGTTTTCACGATGTGTTCCGCGAAACGGTCAACGTTGCCATCGGCCGGGCGGCCGCCCTGATAGCCAAAGTGTTGGGCGTCTTTGTGCAGTTGCCAGTACCTAACGTGAACATCCTCGAAGTCGGCGAGTTGCACATGGCGCTGACCGATGCCAGCAGTTGCAAGGAACTCACGGCCATCTGCCAGGGGTTTATCGGCAGTGGCATCGCTGGCGAAGCCCTGCTGATGTTTCACGACTCGGAAATCGCCGACATAGCGCAACTGATGCAGCGTCAGAACACCGATTATTCGGACCTGGAAATGCTGCTAGACCTCTCCAGCGTTCTGATCGGTGCTTGCCTGAGCAGCATTGCCGAACAGATCGATGTGGTGTTTTCTCAAGGCCACCCGCAGATCCTCGGCCAGCACGCGACCATCGATGAGCTGATCCGGGACAACCACAAGCACTGGAAAAAGACCCTGGCAGTGGAAATCAGCTACAGCCTGGAAGGGCATGATATTCGTTTTGACCTGTTGTTGCTGTTCACGGAAGACTCAATCGAGCGATTGACCCACAAACTCGCCTACTTGATGAACTGAGCCATGAACGATCCTATCGATCTGAACGAATTTCACTGGTTGCTGGCGATTGTCCAGAACATCGACGTCGGTGTCGTAGTGCTCGACCGTGACTATTGTGTGCAAGTCTGGAACACCTTCATGGAGAACCGCTCCGGGGTGCAGCCCAAGGACGCCCAAAATCAGAATTTCTTAAATCTGTTTCCTGAAGTCGACCGTCAATGGTTCAGCCGCAAGGTGGAAAGCGTCGTTACCCTGGGCACGCCAGCGTTCACTATCTGGGAGCAACGTCCGTATCTGGTGCGGTTCAAGAACTACCAGCCGATCACCGGCCAGGAAGAGTTCATGTACCAGAACACCACGCTGTTACCGCTGCGCTCCACCGACGGCAAAATTAACCATATTTGCCTGGTGATCTATGACGTCACCGACGTCGCCACCAACCGTCATCAGCTTCAGGCCGCCAATGCGCAATTGCAGCAACTCTCCAGAACCGATCGGCTGACGGGCCTGTACAACCGCGGTCATTGGGAAGAAAGCCTGAAAGTCGCCTATGCCCGGCACCAGCGTTATGGCAATGCCACCAGCCTGGTGATGCTGGATATCGACCACTTCAAGCGGGTCAACGACACCTATGGTCACCCGGCGGGCGACAAGGTCATCGAGGAAGTCGCCAGGCTGATCCACGAGCATGTGCGCGAAACCGATGTGGCGGGGCGTTATGGCGGTGAAGAGTTCGGCGTGGTGCTTTCGGACACCGACAAGGCCGGTGGACGGGTTTTCGCCGAGCGTCTGCGTAAGGCAGTCGAAGGGCTGGAAGTGCTGTACAACGGCCAGAGCATCCGTTTCACCATCAGTCTGGGGGTGGCCGACCTGAGCCAGCCCTCGATCAACCACGCCGACCTGATCGCCTGGGCGGACCATGCGCTGTTTGTGTCGAAGAAGGCCGGGCGCAATCGGGTGACGGTGTATGAGTAGATAGATCGTAGTGCCTGGTTTTACGACTGCTGCGCAGCCGAACGCATCAATGGAATGTAGCGTAAGTCCTGAGTTTCAAAGCCCTCCGCCGAAACGATACTGCCAGACGATGCCAATCGCATCGTATTCGCTGCCGGTACGGGTATGCGCACTTTCACTCGCAAACAGCTTTAGCGAGTTATTTCGATTCAACGGCAGCGAGAGCGTGCCCCCATAGCGTGTATTTTCCTGAAAGTCGTGGTTCCCGACCCCATCGACTGAGGTACTCCCGCCAGCGGAGTAGGTCCCATCCAGCGAGGCCCAGACACCGTTGCTAAAGGCATAGATAAGATGCACCTGTGTCTGGTAAGTCGGGTTCTGGGAAAATGTACGGTCGCCAAGGTACTGGTCATTGTCGGTGTAAAAAGTTGCCGCACCGGATAATTCCAGGGTCACGGCTCCCAGGCGCTTGGAAATCCCAAGTTCAGGCTTGAATGACCAGCGGTTGTTGCCGAGATTTACCAGCTTATTGGAGTCGTATTGGCCAAGTGGCGCCGTAATTGCCAGGCTGGCGCCGATAATCACATCCTGTTGATAGCTGGGGAACTCAGCCAGGGACATCGCCGGGGCGCCATATAAGTTGACCGAGAACCGGAATCTTGGATCTATCAACCCAGTAACATTTCGCTCCCTGGGTTCACCCGCGAACAGCGCTGAACCCGTCAATCTGGCTTCAGGCACGACGATATCGAACTTCCCGGAGCGGCCCCAGACGTCCAAAGACCTTGCAAAGGCAAACACGACAGTCTTGATGTTGAGCTTGGCATCCTGGAGTGGGACTGAGGGGTTGGCGGTCACGCTACCCTGGAGATCGCTGTAGCCCATGAGCAGGAAATTGATACCGACCGGCGTATTGGCGTAGGACCTGGGTTCGAGATCCTCTGCGACTGCACAGGGGGCTACTATGATCAGCGAAGCGGATGCGAACCGGGCCAGCCTGACGACGCAGAGTGTGTGTTTCATCCGCATTCGCTCGCTTCCTGTCGTGCAGGGCCGCAATCAACTGTGGATTCAACCGACCGATGTAACAGATTGGCTAGCCACTTTCTTGGCAAATCGCTTACCAAAAGCAATCCACCATTTTTCATAATAGAAGGTGGAGATATGCGCGGTGATAAAAATGGCGGCGAACAACAAAGGGCGTTTCAAATATTTTATGACGGTATCTCCGCTACCCAGCCAAGTGTGTATCAGCATCGGATGAACAACGTAGAGAGCGTACGAAATGGTGGCGATATAAAATAGAATTCGATTATTCAGAAGCACGGCAACTCGTGTCCGGCTATTGAGTAATGTGCTTCCCACCATGGCTGCGGCAAGATAGGGGCGGAAGTAGTTCATGAAGCCCGCATCGGGATGGCAGGACAAGACAAACAGGAGAAATAAAAATATTTGTGTGATCGCCGTTTGTGTCGGAAGTTTGGCAAGGATGTTGCCCAGTCTATTGTTGTAGATCAGTGCAAGTATGCAGCCGGAAAGTATTTCATCAATGCGGTAATAAGTGTTGATTGCGACATGGACATCATTCATGACTCGGTACATCGTGACGGCGATGCAGAGACAAGGGATTAGCATTACCCACTTGTTTCTCATCAGAACGACCAGTAAAGCGATGGCGAAATAAAACTGGACCTCCATGCACAAACTCCACAGGTGGCCATTGACACTGCCAAGCCACATAGGCGGCCAGTTGGCAACGAACAGGAAGTTTGTGATGTAGAAATCCGGAGTGCTGTTCATGACAGGCAAAGCAATGAGCATGTACAACCAGGCGAGCGGCACAACCCGAAAGATTCGGCGGATTAAAAAATCAACGACGCTGCTGTTGTTGAGCAGAAAGTTTGTTATCAGGAAACCCGATAGCGTAAAAAATATAGCCATTCCCATAACGCCTGCGGCGGCATTAAATTGCCAAGGCTTTGGGCCAAGTGGTAGCAGGTGGCACGCCAAGACAAGCAAGATGCTTATGCCGCGCCATCCATCAAGTACGTTGAATCGAGAGCCCTCTCCGGAAACACTATTCATATTGGCATCCCGCTCTTAGGTCGATAGAGGGCATTCTATAAAGGCAGCGCTGCGACTGAAGACTGTCTGAATTCATATAAAAACCCAGTAGTTACAGCGGTGAACAATTCATGAAATCAGACCATTTAAGCCTGAAGTCTAGGACACCTTTTGCGCTTTACACTTCACGCCATGAAAAAATTCCAGGCGCGAGGAATTCGCTAAATGACCGGGTTTTTGACGTTGCTTGTTTGACGTTGCTTGATGGCATGGCGCTAAGTGAATCGCCCACTTTTTGGTAGATACCCTACCGGCGGCTTTTGGCCGATTGTTGCCTATCGTGAAGGATGAACCGTTTGTCAGGCGTACAAGCCATACCCTGCCGCGAT
>Ga0163161_10003164_pt1 | contig 11612 bp, 15 predicted proteins | sample S45metaG_FD_129847 | JGI IMG/M metagenome (GOLD analysis project Ga0163161, IMG submission 129847) | Switchgrass rhizosphere microbial communities from Kellogg Biological Station, Michigan, USA - S4-5 metaG | ecosystem: Host-associated > Plants > Roots > Rhizosphere > Soil | place: USA... | reverse complement strand
GGAATAATAACACAACACTTTAGCCTGCCTAGTAAACTATAATATTGTGGAGCTGTGCTCATTACAAAAATGGTTGGTTTAAAATGGTGCGCAAAGATACCGTTTTAATTTTTTATGCCAAATTAAGGCTTCGCTTTGCAGAAATATAACACTTCTGCACTAATTAAAAGCCGCCTTTTCTTCTTTTGTAAAAGAAGCAGACACTTTTACAAACCCCTGTGTATACTCCTTGAGTTCTGATTTTTGTGCTTTATAATTCCTGACAATAAACATCTTGTCTTCGGTAATCTTTTTGTTGTAGCCTGTAATCTTTGGCGCATTTTCCTGAATACTTAAACGTATCAGCCTGGCTTCATAATTGTTGGTACCCCTTTCGATTACTGCTTCGAGTAGCTTCGCGCCCTGGGTAAAAAGCTTTTTCTTAGTAAACATCCCTTTTTCATGCTTTGCCCTTAGTGTTAATGCTGCAGCTTTATAAGCCACCAATGTATTCTCACTGCTGCTGTCACTTACATCTTTAAGGGAATCATACAAATCTTGTGTCACCTGAGCTGATTTAGCCGCATTAAGGTACTGCTGCCTTATACCGGTAAGATCTGCTGTACCAAACAGGAGTGTTGAAACAAACAAAATTAATAGCTTCATATAGTATACAAATAGTATTTAAATTTGGCAAATATTAAATTGATCTGCTAATTTTTGCTGTAAATACAACTTAATTTTAACGCTACAGTATCATCAAAATACGATGTATTTTTCACCTTCACTGTGCCGCCTTCAGTGCTTGCAACATCCAGCTCCAATCGCAAAACAGGATTGACCTCAGGATTAATAAGCGCCATAAACTTAATGTTGCTGGCGCTTTTCATTGTTAGCGGTGCATTTACTGCCTTCTGCGTAAGTTCTTTAATAATCTGCATCATACACACCCCGGGAGTAACAGGGTTACCCGGAAAGTGCCCTTTAAAAACCTCGTGGTTTTTATTCAGCATGATGGTAGCCACATATTTCTGGCCATCGGTATTTTCAAATGAGTTTACAGTATAAAAATCTTTAAGCAGCATCAATCTGTTTTTTAAAATGTATATGCTAATCCTAACTGGATAACACTATTAAGTCGTATATCGTCTATGTTATCATTATAATAATCGTCATTATTATAATCATAATTGTCTCCAAAAATATCTATCAGGCCAAGTTTGTAACGCGCCTCAACGGTTAACCCTATTGGCAGCGTGTATCCAATACCTGCATTAATCCCAAGGTCGAAGCCAATCAAATCGTCTTTAGCGTAACCGGTAAAATTATCGCTTACCTTAAAGTCAAGCGATGGACCAACCATTACGCTGAAACTTTCGGCAAAGGTAAATTTATTCATTACGGTAAGCGAGACATACTGCAGCGAATAATCTACTTCCTGACGGGATGGCGGCGCAACAGGATCAAAGTCAATACTCTCAAAATGGCCTTTTGCACCCTGCCTCGAGTAATTGATCTCCGGCTGAAGCGTATAGAATTTAGCAAACTTAATGGCCACAAACCCGCCCACATAAAAATCGGCTTTGGTATCAAGCTCACTGTTTGTAATAGTAGAAAGATTTAACCCCGCCCTGACACCCGGCTTAACAGTTACCTGTGCAGATGCGTTCAGCGCAAAGAGGGAGATAAGTACACCTATTATTTTTTTCATGGTTCGTTGATTTGTTGGTTTATTTTGTAGTGCCTTTCACGTCAAAGCTATGGGCAATGCCTATCTGGAATACATAGTTAGAATTCCAGTCCTTTACATCGTTGTCTGCATTATTATAATCGTCAGATTCCAGTACATCTATAATACCCAGCTTTGCCCTCGCCTCTATGGTCAGTCCCATAGGCAGGGTATAGCCAAAACCTAAGGTAGCTGCAAGATCCAGATCGGCGTTTGAATTTGAACTACCGTTGACCTTGAAATCAAGCATAGGCCCGGCCAAAACAAATATCTTATCGGTAAAGGTTATTTTATTAAGGACGCCTAAAGACACGTAATTAAATTCAATCTTTTCAGGTGCATGATTTGTAATTTCAGGGTTAGAAAATGTAGCTTTCGCCCCCTGCTGTGTGTAGTTGATCTCAGGCTGAAGTGTATAAAAGCGTGTTAGCTTTACAGCTGCAAATCCTCCTATGTAAAAACTGGCCCTGAAATCAAGGTCAGAATCTGTAAAATTCGAAAAATTTGCCCCCGCCCTAATACCAGGCTTTACTGTTGTCTGTGAGTAAACTTGCAAGCTAAGTCCAAAGACCAGGATTATAATTGCTACACATCTTTTCATAGCAGTTTAAATTACTTAGAAGCTCCTTTTACATCAAAACTATAAGAAACGCCTAATGAGAACACAAGGTTTGTACCTGTATTACCATTATAATAGTAATCGTCGCCATCATTATAGTAATACGTATCTACAGCTTCAACAAATCCTTTTTTCACACGTGCCTCAATGGTAAGTCCCATTGGCAGTGTATATCCTACACCCGCGGTAACACCAAGGTCAACATCGTTATAAGTGTAACGGCCTGAGCTGGTAATAATATCAAATGTAGGGCCTACGTGCACGTTAAAGCTATCACTAAGCGTAAACTTACTTAATGCAGATAACGAAATATACTGAAGCGATAAATCTATATTCTGCCTGTTATAATTTCCCGTATTATAATCATAAAGAGAAACATCTCCTTTACCTCCTTGTCGGGAGTAGGTGGCCTCCGGCTGAAGTGTATAAAAACGTGATAGCTTTAGCGCGCCAAAAGCACCAATGTAGAAATCGGCTTTTGCATCAAGATCGGTTCCTGAGATGTTAGCAATGTTAAGCCCTCCCCTAACACCGGGCCTGAATGTAACCTGTGCCTGTACCGATACTGCTGCAAAAAACAATGCTGATAATAGTAAGATCTTTTTCATAAATGATTTTATTGTATATAGTTAAGTGTGATTTTGAGTTTGATATTCTTATGGTCTATAACAATGTTTTTTGCTAATATATTGTTTTCTTCGTTGAAATTTACTACAATTTTTTCTTTGCTTTTTGTAGCATTCACGATTTTAGATAATCTTCCATTATCCTTATTTACAAAAAGATAGTTATAACGCCCGCCATCACTGCATTTGTAAATAATGTCCTTATCATCCTCATATTGCTGTGCTACATTGTGCTTTGTTTTAAGCAGCAGCATAAAATCACGCTTAAGCGTATTTACAATTATTTTCCTGTCCAGTTCCTCCAGTATGTAATTTACCTTAAAACTGTCGTCAGTTATTTCAAAATCAAAAAGTTTGTTACCAAATTCGGTAGTAAAAGCTGCGCGGTAAAGTGTATCGTTTACTTTTTTTGCAATAAATATCCCTCCAAAGTCTTTACCATAAATAGCGATATGCGCCTTATAAACATAATCTGTTTCAAGGTTCGAAAAATAAGTCACGGGATATGCCGTAACCTTAGGAGTTTTTGCTTCCAGGCCTTTAACCGTTTTTACGGCACACGAACTAAACAGCGCACTGCTAGTTAGTAAATACAGAATCAGGAACCTGCGCATTGGTAGCTTTATTTTTAAATACAATTGTAGTATAGTCGTTAGATGGCTCTGTCATTTTAACCTGGGCAACAGTATTGCCCTTTTTGTCAAAATTAAGCTCCATCTGCTTAATGTATTTTTTTAGCGCAGCGTCTTTAGGCACGAGCTTAGTAATATTATGCTCTGCCGTTTTAAAGTAGCTAATCGTAAATTCGTTTTCATCAAACATATCTCCGCTTACACTACCCACGATTAACTTGTTGAGCTTGGCAAACATCTTGCTGTTGCCTACATTCATTTCGCTCTTTTTACCCGCATCGTTTATAACGATCTTATTGTTTTTAAACACCACACTGTACTGGTACGGCTTGGTGTATTGCCACAATAGCATACCCGGAGCCTTGAATACCATTTTGCCCGATGTTTCTATATCCTTCGATAAAAAGTCCATGTGCTTATACTGCACAAAATCGGTAGTAAGCGTTTTTGTACTCTTTGCAGTGGCATTTACCGCATTCTTAAAAGTAGTAATTTCGGCAGCGCTCATTTTTTGCTCCTGTGCAAATGTTACCATCGCACTAAACAAAAACAAGACATAAAAAGCACTATTTTTCATAAGCAGGGATATTTAATAATTGGTTTACGGTTACAGCTTCATAATGCTGCTGCTGCAAAAGTATCAATAATTGTTCCAACACATTCACCGTTTTTTGCGAAGTATCGTGCAGCAATATAATACTTCCCGGCGCGAGCCTCGTTGCTATACGGTTAAATATTTTATTTTCATCTTCGATAACCGCATCAAGTGAACGTATATTCCACCCTACAACGTAATGCCCTGTAGTCTTCAAAGCCCTTGCTAATCGTGGACTGGTTACCCCATACGGCGGCCTGAACAACATCGGCTTTAAAATATAGTGTTGTATCAAAGCATCTGTACTTTTAAGCTCAGTCAGGATTTTATCTGTAGAAAAAAAATTCATTTGAGGCAGATGATTGTACGTGTGGTTGCCTACCGTATGGCCCTCGTTAATTATCTTTTGTAATATATCAGGATGTTTTTCAATTTGTTTACCAATGCAAAAAAAGGTGGCTTTTACATTGTATTTCTTCAACAATTCCAGAACTTTTTCGGTTGAAGGGGTTGGGCCGTCATCAAAAGTGACAGCGATTTTTTTATCGGTTGTTTGTATCCTGTTATACGTTTTGATATGATAGCCCGATTGCACTAATCCCGATCCAATTACTGCGATGGTAAGCCATAGCAAAACCGGAATAATGAGTACCCACCAAGCCAATGGTTGATAAAAAGAATATGCAGCCAGAAAGATAAATACAGCCAGAAAAAAACCTGTATTTACTTTGTGTGTCAGCATTGCGAAATAAGTGTAAAACTGTGGTCTACACCCCGATACTGGTTATAAAGCAAGACATTTTTATATGATTTACCCTCAATAGAATTTACTTTTATGACTTGCGGAATTTCCTGAAGTTTCACGATATGTGAAGCGACCCATAGGCCAAAGGCCGATGCCGTGTTAAACTCGCCGCTCAGGTGTTTGTAATAGGCCTGCGGCGTGGCTGAAAATATTCCATTAGCCAGTGCGGTGTAATATCCATCGTACCGCGTGTCGCCGTTACAGCCTAGCACTATTGCATCAATATCGTTTACTGTAAGTTTATTATTCGCCAAGAATGCTTCAAGCTTTGCCTGAACCTCATCCTGCTTTAAAACATTGTAGATGGCAACATCTTTAAGCTCGGCATAGGTAGTGTCTTTTTGTTCGTCTTCAAGCACAAAAAAAGTTGCTCCTTCAGAGAACACTGCACCAGTAGTATAAGATTCTAAAACACTGTAAGGCGATTGTGCCTTGTCTTTTATACTGCCCGAAAGCTGTAAAAAGTTCATAGTGTTCTCGGCAGTTTCCTCTACTCCGCCTACTAAAACTGTAGCCGCATCACCTTCTTCAATCTGCATTATAGCGTCGATAAGCGATGATTCAAACGAAACAGCGCCATTTACGTAGGTAAAGTTATAGGCTTTGCATTGCAATCCTAAAGCGATCTGTCCGCCAACGGTATTATGTGTAGACTGAATGAATGATGTTGGCGTTAAAAACTCTTCTTTGTTATCTATAAGCGCTTTTAAGAATTTTTCAGAATCTACACTGCATCCCATTCCTGTGCCGGTTATTATAGCACCAGGGTTTTGTGTGCCGGCTTCTTTCATAGCCCAGTGCGATGCTACAATACCATTCTTAACTCCTTTAGCCATGCGCCTTGCAGCAGCAGGCGGAATAACCTCTTTATAATCCGGCAATGCCAGTTCAAGAATATTGTCACCGTGGTTTACAATGATATCCTGCAAAAAAGCCGTGTTAATAGTTTTTTGCGAAGAAACGCAGGCTGTACCGTTTATATAACACTTTTTCATTAGCTTTTTGAGAACAGCAGGGTTGAACAGTTACCGCCAAATCCAAAGGAATTAGACAGTACATGATTAATTTCTTTTTCTTTTAGCACCGTTTGCGGAATGATATTGAATTCTTCCATCGGCGTCTCAAAATTCAGGTTGGGGTACACAACACCATTCTGAAGCGCCAGAATACTGTAAACAGCCTCAATAGCCGCCGCAGCTGCCAGTGTGTGCCCAGTAAAGGGTTTTGTTGAGCTAAAATCGGGCATATTGCTGCCAAAAGCCCTTATAAGCGCCCTTCCTTCACTAAGATCATTGTTTGGGGTCGCTGTGCCATGCGCATTGATATAATCTACATCAGATGGCTGCAATCCTGATATTTTAAATGCTTTTTCCATCGCCAGGAAAGCCCCGTCCCCATTTTCTGAGGAGGCAGTCTGATGATAGGCATCATTTGCATTTCCATATCCTGAAAGATAGGCAAGCACTTTTTTGTTTTGTTTTTTTACCACTTCATCGCTTTCCAGCACTATAAATGCAGCCGCTTCGCCTAAATTCAGCCCTTTTCTATTATTGTCAAAGGGCGTGTTATAAGTGTCAGACAATATCATAAGGGTCTTGAAACCATTTATGGTAAATTTAGAAAGCGCGTCGGCACCACCTACGATAACTCTGTCCAGTTTACCCGACTTAATAAGCCTTGCACCCAGCATAATGGCATTGGCTGCAGATGAACACGCTGTGCTTATCGTGGTCACCATACCTTTCAAGCCAAGCTCGTTAGCTATTTTATGGGTATTATCTCCTGCATCGTGCGATTCTATGTATCTCCTGTTATCAGGACGCTCCATATAGTCGTAAAAATACGTTTCGGTCATATCCATTCCGCCAACGGTTGTTGCAGATATCAGCCCTGTATTGTATTCGTTGATATCTGTAATGCCGGCATTCTTAACCGCCTGCTTTGCCGCAATCGTAGCAAGCATGGCAGTCCGTGAAAAGTTGTTATCTGCCGGCAGGTTTAATTCCTGCGCCAGCTGATTGTTGGTTTTCTTTATCTCGCCAACTTTGATGTTGTTTTTATGAATGGTATCAATATTATCTATTACCGTGATACCCGGCCTGCCATTTACAAGGGCATTAAAATTTTCTTCGACAGTAGCTCCTATCGAAGAAATGATTCCCATACCGGTTATGGCAACTCCTTTATTCATTACTATTTTGTACGGTTTTCAGAGATATATTTTGCCATCGTCTCAATCGACTGAAATATCGCCTTGCCCTCTTTAGGATCGGCAAGTTTAATTCCGTAATCTTTATCAAGCATTACTATAAGCTCAAGCGCATCTATAGAATCAAGGCCAAGTCCGTCACCAAAAAGCGCATCATTATCATTTACATCTTCCACTGCAATATCCTCAAGGTTAAGCACATTGATAATCTTCTCTTTTAATTCCTGTTTTAATGCTTCCATCTTAACTGTTATATAATAATTGTATGTTTTCTATTGTATTATCAGTACCCGATTCTTTAGACACCAGGTACATAAACGCTTTATAATCGTCCTTAAAAAATTCTACCCATCCGCAAAGCACTTTATCTGCCCTGCTGGTATCCAGCAAAATAGCTGCATAATTAGCAAAAAATTCCGGATTGAAAGCCTCAAATATAAAGAAACTATTTTCAGTATACAGCTTGTAGCGTATGCTTATCTCACCCATACATATGTTTGGCAGGGTATATACAAATACCGCCGGGCTGGGAAAATAGTTGTCTTTATCGCTTATCGAATCATTGAATTTCACATCGGTATCAAGGCTTGATGATATATTAGCAAACAGTAGCGCCGTGTTGTTGCTGCCATCTAAAGGCTGCCCTTTAAGCAGTAAATCAGCGGCAAGAAACGACAGTTTGCTCAGGTTATCCATTTTAAAAAATTTGGAATACTCTGTTTCAGCATGTTTGTAGGCCTGTTTGGCAAAATCGGCAAATGAAGTATCGGACGCAGCAAAAACCTCCTGCCCGTTGCGCTTAATCCTGCCTTTTTCTATCGTACAATAGTCTGTTATAAAATGCTTATCTGCCATTGCCTGTTTTTTCAAATACCACTGCTGTGTTGCAGCCCCCAAAACCCGAAGCCGTTTTAAGGAAATAGTTAATCTGCCTGTCTTCGTTCTTCGTAATCACATTTATAGGCTGTGAAACACCCGGCTCATCATACCCTAACGAGGTAAATACTTTATTCTGCGCCATAGACTCAAGGGCTATAACCGTCTCCAATAATCCTGATGCGCCAAGCGTATGCCCGTAATACCCTTTAAAACTATTAACCGGTACATTTTCCAGACCAAGCCTGTTAAATGCAATCGCCTCCATCTCATCGTTAAATGGTGTTGCCGTACCGTGAGTCGATATGTAATCTATTTTTTCACGGCCTACGCCCGATTCTTTCATTGCGATCTCTATACTTCTAAACAATCCCTCTCCTGTGCGAGACGGACCCGATATATGGTTGGCGTCGTTTATAGAGCCATCTCCTGTTATTTTTGCTTTGGCTTTCGCCGAATCTTTTGTGACCAATACCGCAGCGGCTGCTTCTCCAAGTGTTACCCCGCTCCTGTCAGCCGAATAGGGCTTGCAAGGAACACTGCTCATGGCCTGAAAAGAATTAAAGCCCGACAGTACAAATTCTGAAACCTCGTCGCCCGCCACAATAAACACGTTGTCATACAATCCCGACTGTATCAGTCTTTTTGCTACCGATACCGCCATAATACCCGATACGCAGGCATTAGAAACTACTATAGGCATTGTGGTAAAACCAAAAAAGCCTGCAATGTTTTTTGCCAGTCCCTGAAGGTAAACTTCATCAGGAAGATTGCCTTCATTTGGCAACGAGGTAATATTTCCTTTTGTAGTAGAAAGTAGCAGCGCTGTTTTAGAATCAAGCTGTACACCCGATTTTTGCACCATAGGTTGCAGTGCCAGCAGCATCATTTTTTCGAGCCTGGTATATTTTTTATCGCTAATTGCAGCAAAAGCTGTAGTAAGCGCATCATTATCTATAACCCCGGCATAAAAAGGTTCGGGCAGCATACCGCTTTGTTGGGTTATGCCAGTGTTTCCTTCGGCTATTGCCTGCACGTTAGCAGCTACATCAAATCCCAGCGGAGTGATGCAGTTGGTATGGGTTATATATACATTCTTTAATTCCATTATTTTTCTAATCCTACTTTTTTTCTCCATTCTTCAAAAAACGGAGGATAGTTAAGCACCATCATGCCCTCATCATTTACAAAAACCTGAACGGTTTCACCGGTACAGGCAAGGTTTCCTGCCCCGTCATATATTTTAAACCTGTAAATTATCTTCGCCGCAGGTGTATCTACAATTGTTGTTTCTACCCTTGCCACATCGCCGTATTTTAAAGGAAGCTTATGTTCGCAACTCGATTTTACAATAGGCACGGTATATCCCTGGGCATGTATGTCAAGATAGGTAATACCATGCTTACGCCCAAAAGCCTCGCGGCCGTCTTCAAAATACGTTATATAGTTGCCATGCCAAACAATACCCAGCGGATCGGTTTCGTTAAAACGAATCCTTATCTCCTGCGTTATTGTTAGCGCTGTAACCTCGCTATACTGCTCTTTTCTTCTCATCATATATAATTGACAGGCCTACCATAACCATAAAAAACAACAGTAAGGCGCCAAGCAGCGGCCATATCTCCAGTATTGAATTATTTCTTAAAAGCACATCATAAAAAGCCTCAAGTCCCCAGTTCATGGGCGATGCCTTAGCTACGTACTGCATTATCTTCGGCATGGCAAAAACAGGCACCCATACCCCGCCCACTGCGGCAAGTATAACTACCGAGGTTGCCCCAAAAGGTGCCGACTGTTCCTGTGTTTTTGCAACCGTGCCGAGCAATATCCCGAAACCAACAGCTGCCAGTCCGCTAAAAAGCGCTACGACGCTCATCATTAAAAATGTGCCGTTAAGCTCTAATACCGGCAACCCGATTCCCGGAAAAACAAACATACCCACAGCAAGCATCAGGAAAAACTGAAGCATGCAAATGATAAGATACGTTATTGTTTTGCCGGCTATGATAGTAGCATACGACACTGGGTTTGTTCTTAAACGTATCTGCGTGCCCTGGTTTTTTTCTTTTACGATGTTGATAGACAATGGTACCACGATAAAAAACATGGCAAATAAGGTCCACGCCGGAACATTGTGCTGTGTTGAGTTAGGCACCATTTCCTTATTGTCAAACATGGGTACTATCTCCTTAAAACTTATATAGCTATCCTGCTGAAAGGCGGCCGTACTCTCTTCGCCTAGCTGCTCGCTAAAGGCGTTATATATCGATTTGGTCTCAATCTGCGAGATCATTTGGTCTACCGTACTTTTTACCGCCGTTTTAAAAGCTGTTTGCGATGCCGGATCAAAATACAGGCGTACTTCTTTAGGGCTAATTGTCTCTTTTTTAGCCGATGCAACCGAATCTGTTGTACCAAGGCCTTCCATTATTTTGGCAACATTTTCGTCAACCTTAGCCTTAAGCCCAGAGCTTAAATTTTGTGGAATTATGATTGCCAGCTGATACTCGCCATTAAACACCTTGTCTTTGGCAAATGCCTCGTCGATCGCCTTACCATTAGCCTTTGTTATTACATCAAAAGAGTTGCTCTCACCAAGGTTTTTCAGCACCATTTTAGAGACTTCGCCCTTATCATTATCCACCAGGAGGATTGGTATTTTACTTTCGGTTGCTGTTTTAAAAGTACTGTCCTGTATCAGGGTTATGGTTATAATAAGGCATAGCGGCATTATGAATAAGATAACTAATCCGCCCATATCGCGCCTAAGCAGCAAAATTTCCTTATATATTGATATCCACAGTTTATGCATCCCTTAATTCTTTACCGGTTAATGACAAAAACACATCTTCGAGCGAATGCGCATTGTGCGTAATCTCAATAATTTCTTCGGGAGTTCCCTGTATAAGTATCCGCCCATCATCTATAATTGCGATGTGGCTGCACAAGTCTTGCGCTTCGGCAAGGTGGTGCGAAGTGTAAATCATTGTGGTACCCTTTGAGTTTATCTGCTTCAGGTAGTCTATAATCACATTTTTAGAATGAACATCTACCCCAACAGTAGGCTCATCCAGAAATAATACCCCGGGTTCATGGAGCAAACCTGCAATTAGATTTACCCTTCGCTTCATTCCGCCCGAAAAGGTATCGATTTTTTTATCGGCAAATTTTGCCAGCCCGAGATAATCCAGTGAGTCATTTATTTTTTGCCTGAGGTCTTTGCCTTTAAGTCCGTACATACTGCCAAAATACAACAGGTTTTCGTAAGCAGTAAGTGTAGGGTATAAGGCATATTCCTGCGGAACCACACCGATGATCCTCTGAATAGCTTTGATGTCGTTTTTATAGGAAAGCCCATTAATGGTAAAGTTTCCTGATGTAGGCTTTATCAATCCGCATAAAATAGAAATCAGCGTGGTCTTGCCAGCACCATTAGGCCCCAGCAATCCAAAGATCTCCCCTTTATTTACAGACAACGACAAATCGTTAACCGAAAAGAAATCGGTGTCTTTATATTTTTTAGACAGGGATTGTATTTCTAT
>Ga0163161_10003157_pt1 | contig 11626 bp, 8 predicted proteins | sample S45metaG_FD_129847 | JGI IMG/M metagenome (GOLD analysis project Ga0163161, IMG submission 129847) | Switchgrass rhizosphere microbial communities from Kellogg Biological Station, Michigan, USA - S4-5 metaG | ecosystem: Host-associated > Plants > Roots > Rhizosphere > Soil | place: USA: Michigan... | reverse complement strand
TAAATTAAATCAGAATCGTAAGACTTGCCGGCTGCACTTTAATATGAATCGGTGATTTTATCTTGTTGAATTCTCCATCGAGATGCCAGTTTTTGGTATTCACTTTAAATTCTACTTCTGAAACCGGTAAATAAGTGATATAATCATCTTGCTTAAGCTTTTTAGTAAACATTCTGAAGGCAAAAAGCGGCGAATAAGACAGCGGAAATTTTTTAACCAAAACCATATCAACCAAACCGTCGCTTTTACTCGCCATTGGAGCGATGTAAGCATTGTTGCCGAATTGACGCGTGTTTGCGATATTGACCATCAGATATTTTCCGTTGTGCTCTTGGTATTTTTCGTCTAAAAATTTAAGTTTGATGGGTTTATAATTAAAAAAAGTCTTGAGCGAAACTTTGATATAGTTTTTAAATCCACGGTCGGTTTTTTCAAATTCTTTCACCACTTTTCCGTCAAATCCGGTTCCCGAAACATTGATGGATAATCTTCCGTTAACAGTAAAAGTATCTATTTTTCTCGATTTTCTTTGATGTAATTTTTCTAAAAGTTCGTCTAAATTTTTGCTGAATTGTGTCTCGTTTGAAAAACCATTTCCCGAACCTGCAGGGAAAATTGCCAAAATTTTTTCTGTATTGATCAGGTTTTTCGCCACCGTAGAAATCGTACCGTCTCCGCCAATCGCTACAAAAATATCTGTATCTGTGATATGTTTCTGAATAAACTCATCAGTTCCCAGAATCGATTCTGAAATATAGTATAACGGATTTTCGACTTTCTTTTTTAGCTCATTCAGAAATGGCTGATAATTCTTTTTCGCCGAAAAAGGATTGATGATAAAAGCTACTTTTTCCATTGACACAAAAATAAAAAATGCTTCCTGATTTGGAAGCATTAATATTAATTAATTTTCATTCTTTCTTTAAACTGTGGAGTAATTGTTCCTTTCAGCTCTTCCCAAGATACAGGAATCACGATGTCTCCTGCCGCAAAAGCTGCAATTTCATAAGGACTGTAATGGAAATACAGATTTTTTTCATCAAAATAAAAATTTTCATTAGCAGGAATTGCTTCAAGCAAAAGCATATCAGAATTTTTTACCACTCCCTGAGAATCGGTAGTTCCACTTGGAATGTTGTTGATATTCTTCATTAAAAGCGCCTCTAACCTTGCTTTTGGCATTGTTGTAATGTCTTTTAAAGAAACTCTTTTATTGTTTTTCAAATCAAAAACCCTTTCTGCAAAACCATAATTTCCATGTGCACCGCCTTCGTATGAAGAATACATGTATTCTATTTGAAGGAAATCGTCAGAGTGAGATTTCAGTTTCATATACGATCCTATATCCCAGGTTTGAGGATTTTGAATATCTTTAATCCAATCATTATCTTTTTCTTTGACAGATGCGAAATATTCGTTTTTATCTTTATCTAAAAAAATCTGTAAACCCTGTTTTGAAAAATCTGTAATTCCTTTTTTATCATAATAAATGCTGTCTAAAAGTGCTTTCTCTTTAATGGTTGGAAAAACAAGCAACTTAGCTTCATATTTTAAAGACAGCAAATTATTAATCTTTGCAGAATCACTTAATTTAATAGAATCAACGGCAAATTTTTCCGGAGCCTTAACTTCCGCTGTAGCATTTTCAACATTTTGAGAATCTGTTTTCTTACAAGATATAACTGCAAGCAGCGCAGAAAATGTAAGAATAGCAAAGGTGTTTTTCATATTTTCATATTTTGTTTAGCAATGCAAAAACCATTCAAAAGATGAATGGTTTTTAAAATATTGTATGTAATTTTTACAAATCTATTTTTTGATAATACTCATTACCTGATTTTCACTGTCTGAAATCACTTTCCAGATTTGTTTGAATGCAGGATAATACTCTTTAGGATAATCTGCACTTGCAATTTCAAATTTAGAAACGGTAAGTATCTTATTATCTTTCTTTTCTACGATGTAAGAATAGCTGATTTCTTTATCTTCTGTTACGATTTTTTTACTTTTAGGTAAATCTGCTACTTCATAACCTTCAGGAATTTCTATTTCTACGATTTTTGTTTTACTGATCGGCGAAATAAAATCGATCATATATTTTCTTTCTTCCTGCTGATCAAAATCGTTGGTCGTCTGATGCAAAAATAAAAGTGGATTAATAATTTTTCTCTTTCCAAGGTCATCAATCAAATTACTTGATTCAAAACTCATTGTAGATCTGAATTCTCCGGTATCTAAAACTCTTGAACTGATATTAGAAAAATCTACCGAGAAATTTTCTTTATACTGTTTTTTATATTTATCCGGATTTTCGTCGAAGTTTTCTTTTGCGTTCAGTGCAAACAGACCTTCATCCTGATCTTGATACTGGCCTGTTACAGTACCATCAGGGTTTATTTTTGCTTTTGTTGTAAGGGTTGTGTAGCTTGTCTTTATATTATTCAGCGAAATTACTTCAGCTTTATCGTCTCTTAGTAAAAGTCCGTTGCTGTTCCAAACTCTACCGGGAAGAATACCTTCTTTCGACTGTTTTGAGGTAGCATCATACAAATAAACGTTTTTACCAATTTCTACGGCAGCAATCACGTAATTGAAGTTTCCTATATTTGGAAATGTAAGATTTACATATCCATTTCTTACAGTTGAAATTAAAATCGGATACGCTTTTAGATTTTCAGCCCGTAACATATTGATTAGCATAAGGTTTAAATCACCTGTATTTCCGGTTTTAGTTTTTATTAATTCTTTGATTCCATTTTCTGTATAAAAACCATCGGTCTGATTCCATGTATAAGAATTTTTAACAAAATCAAAAATAGAATTTGCCTTTTTCAGTTCATCTTTTTCTTCAGAGACATTCTTGGGAATCAAATCTTTTACTAATTTATCTCTTTTATATTGCAAGCCAAATTCTTCGTGTTCCCAAAGGCTTTTTCTAATATCCTCCCATGTTGACGTGTAAGTTTTCAAGCCGTTATTAAAGAATGTTGAATGCAACTCTGCACGAATTTTTGTTCTGTAATTGTCACTATTTTTTACAAATTTTTCTTCTTTAAAAGCTTTTACGTTTTCGTACGCAAATCTGTACGTTTTAGAATCTGCTCCATATAAAAAATCTTCACCTACTTTTTGGTGTTTAGGTTTTAAACTTCCCGTAAAATCAATATGATAAGACATATTCGTCGGTGCATCGAGCACATATTCAGAATACATTGAAGGAGTATCCAGTTCCATATATATCAATGGAATTTCATATAAAAAAGGTGATAAAACTTCATACTGATATTCAATCACAGACCCATTTTTTATATTCGGAAAAGCAAATTTATTTATCGTTGCATATTTATTTTCTTTTGACTTAAATTTTGAACTCTTATCAACTTTGGTTTCCTCTATTTTATCATTTTCAAGATTGTAGACGTAGGCTTTAATAGAATTAAGAGTTTCTTTGCTTCCTGAATTATTCTCACGTAAAGTAATTTCTAGATTTAACCAGTCCTCAGATTTATCTTTGTCATAAATTTTCACTCTGTAAACGTATCCTTTTATCAGTTGCCCATTATAAGGATCTACGCGATAATGTATAGAACGGTAAAGGATTTCTGCAGGAGCCTTTTCATCAATATTTGATTTTGCTTTTTTCAAATCTTCAATCGTGAATTTCGGCATTTTCAGAAATTCATGTTTCTGCGCAAAGACACATGAACTCAACACGCTTATACAGATCAATAAAAGTATTTTTTTCATTCTTATGATTTTTTGGATATTAGGATTTTTGAATTATCGGCACTCATTATTTTTTTTCTGAAATTGACATAATCATTGTATCTTTCTTTAGAATAAATTCCTTTTTTAATATTTACGTTTCTTTTCACAATGATTTTATCCTCCTTTTTCTCAAATGAGAGAAGATAAGTTCCGAAATCTGATGTCAAGAGTCCATTTGAAGGCATTTCTTCAACAATATAATTTGCCGGAATCTGATAAACAATCTCATATTCATCTTCATAAGAAAATCTGTTTTCAAAAGGCAATTGTCGATTTTCATCAGTATGATAAAAGCCCGAAGAATAAATTGGTACCGCTCTGAAGATAAAACTGTCTCCCATCATTTTTGAGTAGTTGGAAGCTTTAAAATTTAAATCAAAATCGATAGAAGCCAAATCTTTATTGTTGGTAAAATTGTTCATCTCCACACTTTCAAAATTCAGATGAGAAAATTTAGATTTTACAGCATCATTTTTTTCTTTCTGTGAAAGTGAAACATAAAATAAATTGAAATCATACTGATTTCCTGTATAAGAAAACTTTCCTTTTCCACTAATTGTCTTATCAGGATTGATCTGAATATTGAGTACTTGCCTTTCCTTACTTTGCTGAGAAGTATAAGAAGGAGTTTCCATAATATCTATGCCTGTAGATTTTACTGCTAATACGTTTCTGTCTGTCGTATTGTAACTCAAATGATTGAAAGCAATGTCCTGAGAGGTATTTTCAAGCCAGATGTTTCCTTTTTCCGTAGGAATTACCAAAATAACATGATTACCAGCCATTTTAGGAAAGTCAACATCAAAACTTATCGGCGAAGAATTTGAATTAATAATTGCATAGTATGACGGAATTTTCGCTTCATCCAGTAATGTTTTCATGTAATTACTTAAACCTTTACAATCACCATAACCCTTTTTCTGGACTTCATCCGGCATCATTGGTTGCCATCCGCCAATTCCTAAAGCCACAAAAATATATCTGGTTTTACTCTGCATATACTGGAAGATTTTTTTCACTTTATCTTCTGTACTTCCGCTAAGATTGAGAGCAGCAATTTCAGACTTTATCTGTGGCGTAGAAACAGATACGGGATTCAGAAGGTTATTGTGATACCAAAGTCCGAAATCTTTCCATGAAGTAATAGCACCTTTTTTTCCTACCAGATTAAACTGATCTAAAGAAAAACTCACTTTTGGTAAAATTTTCTGCGGATTGGGAACCAGCTCTGCGTTATCTATCGCCGGAACATTCTGATAAGTATAAGTTTTTTCATTTCCGTTATCCTGAATTTCGGCAGAAGCATATTTAAACGGAGAATCGTAAGTCTTCGAGCGTAGATTAATCCCCGATTTATTGATGATCTTAAAAACGCTTTTTTGCAGAGATATATTATAAGAATTAAATGGAACAAAATCCGGAATAAAAATAGTATTCTGGTCTTTCTGATCATAGCTAAACTCTACTGTATAGGGAAATGAAGTAGGTGTATATGGCAAAACCATTGCTCTGCTTTCAGAATAGAATGTTCCCTGAGAATTGGCGGCCACATCAGAAAAATCACTTTTTGAGAAGCTTTTTATTTTAGCTCCTTTTTCATCAAATATGGTAACTTTTACATTCGAAATCACATCCCCTTTCTCGTAATAAATCTTAGGAATAGAATAGCTGATTGCATCTTTATTTAAAATCGTAACTACAGAAAGATTTCTATAAACGATTTCGTCAATTTTATTGATCTCTACAACTGTGCTTTCGTTTCGAATAACAACACTTGCATTTTTTTTCAGATTTTCACTTATTTCGGATACAGGATAACTTTGCGAATAATACATTGATGCCAAAGAAAAAGCACCTAAGCAAAGAATTTTTATCATGGTTATTTAATTTCCACAAAAATAGAAAAATTCTTAATAAAATGTTAAATTAATAATCATTAATATGAGATTTATTGTTGTTTAATGCAAAAAAAAGACTCCATAAAAAATGGAGCCTTTAAATTATTTTAAAAGATGACTAAACATCAATCTTCGCATATTTTGCATTCTTCTCAATAAATTCTCTTCTTGGCGGCACCTCATCACCCATCAACATTGAGAAAACTGAGTCTGCTTCTACAGCATTATCAATCGTCACCTGCTTCAGAATTCTGTGATCAGGATTTAATGTAGTTTCCCAAAGCTGTTCAGGATTCATTTCCCCAAGACCCTTATAACGCTGTACTTCAACACCTTTTCCGTCCGGAGCCATCTCCAAAGTAAACTCTTCACGCTCTTTTTCATTATAAGCATATATTTTTTTGTTTCCTTTCTTTAATAAGTATAACGGAGGTTGGGCAATATAAATGTATCCGTTTTCAATCATTTCTTTCATGAATCTAAAGAAGAATGTAAGAATCAAAGTGGAAATATGAGAACCATCAATATCGGCATCGGTCATGATTACTACTTTGTGGTATCTTAACTTTGCCATATTCAGAGCCTTACTGTCTTCTTCTGTTCCTACAGAAACTCCTAAAGCTGTATAAATATTTTTGATTTCTTCATTATCATAAACTTTATGAAGCATTGATTTCTCAACATTCAAAATTTTACCTCTTAAAGGAAGAATCGCCTGAAAATGTCTGTCTCTACCCTGCTTTGCAGTTCCACCTGCCGAATCTCCTTCGACTAAGAACAGTTCAGATTCTGCAGGATCTTTTGATGAACAGTCAGAAAGTTTCCCCGGTAATCCAGAACCTCCCATCGGAGATTTTCTCTGAACCATTTCACGGGCTTTTTTCGCAGCCTGTCTTGCTTTTGCAGCTAAGACAACTTTCTGAACGATGATTTTAGCCTCGTTTGGATTTTCTTCCAAGAAATTGGTCAACATTTCACCAACGATCTTATCAACCGCGCCAGAAACTTCAGAGTTACCTAATTTCGTCTTAGTCTGTCCTTCAAACTGAGGTTCCATTACTTTTACAGAAATCACAGCCGTCAAACCTTCACGGAAATCATCACCGGTAATTTCTACTTTTTCTTTCGCAGGGATTCCTAAATCATCTGCATACTTCTTTAATGTTCTCGTTAAAGCACGTCTGAAACCTGCTAAGTGAGTTCCACCTTCGTGGGTATTGATGTTATTAACGTAAGAGTGAAGATTTTCGCTGAAAGAAGTATTGTAACGCATTGCAACTTCTACAGGAATATCGTCTCTTTCACCTTCCATGAAAATTACGTTTTCCATGATTGCTTCACGGTTTCCGTCGATGAATTCTACAAACTCTTTCAAACCACCTTCAGAATGGAATACTTCAAAAGCAAAAGATCCGTCTTCGTTGGGTTCTCTTTCGTCAACCAAAGTAATGGTGATTCCTTTATTTAAGAAAGAAAGCTCACGCATTCTCGCTGCAAGCGTATCATAATTGTAAACCAATTCCTGGAAAATAGTGCCATCCGGCTGGAAGAAAACCTCAGTTCCTCTTTCGTCAGTTGTACCAATTTCAGCAACGTCTGCCAAAGCTTTTCCTTCAGAATATTTTTGCTGGTATAATTTACCGTCACGGCTTACGGTTGCTACCAATAAAGTAGAAAGTGCATTCACACAAGAGACACCCACACCGTGAAGACCTCCGGATACTTTATAAGAATCTTTATCGAACTTTCCACCCGCTCCAATCTTGGTCATTACAACCTCCAACGCTGATTTCTGCTCTTTCTCATGCAAATCTACAGGAATTCCTCTACCATTATCTTTCACAGAGATACCTTCCCCCTTATGAATTGTTACTAATATTGTATCGCAATGACCCGCAAGCGCCTCATCGATAGAGTTATCTACTACTTCATAAACCAAATGATGAAGACCTCTCACTCCTACATCACCAATGTACATAGATGGTCTTAGACGAACGTGCTCCATGCCTTCTAAGGCCTGGATACTACTAGCTGTATATTGTTTTTGACTCATATTAAAATTGAAATATTTGCTTAATGCAAGGACCTACAAATATCGTGATTTTTTTCGACTTATGAAAGTAATCTACCTCTTAAAATATCAGAATTTATACTAAAATTTGAATGATTCTTTCAATAAAAAAACAATAAAGTTACAACGCAGATTTGAATTGATGGTAATGTTTTAAATCATATAATGTTACCCTAATTTTATGCGTAACTTTAAGGTGAAAAATTGATATTATGGATGATTTCATTGCTGCACGAGCCCAGATGGCGCTTTCTTTAGGTTTTCACATTATCTTCGCCTGCGTTGGAATGGTGATGCCGTTTTTAATGGCTTTTGCCCATTGGAAATATCTGAAAACCGGAAACGAAATCTATAAAGGTCTCACAAAGGCTTGGAGCAAAGGGGTTGCGATTCTTTTTGCAACCGGAGCCGTTTCAGGAACGATGCTTTCGTTTGAATTGGGATTACTTTGGCCGGGATTTATGAAACATGCAGGTCCTATTTTCGGTATGCCATTTTCTCTTGAAGGAACGGCATTTTTTATTGAAGCCATCGCGATCGGATTTTTCCTTTATGGTTGGGATAAATTTAATAAATGGTTTCATTGGTTTTGCGGATTTCTGGTTGGATTAAGCGGATTGGCATCAGGAATTTTGGTCGTTGCAGCGAATGCGTGGATGAATTCTCCGGCAGGTTTCGATTATATCAATGGAGAATATGTAAATATTGATCCTATTAAAGCAATGTTCAATGAAGCTTGGTTTCCACAGGCTTTGCATATGACGGTAGCTGCTTTTTGTGCGACAGGATTTGCCGTTGCGGGAGTTCACGCATTTTTAATTCTCAGAAAGAAAAATGTGGAATTTCATACGAAAGCATTCAGAATTGCAGCAGCTTTCGCATTGGTCGGAGCTTTTGGAGCTCCGCTGAGTGGTGATGTTGCCGCAAAATCTGTTGCGGAAAGACAGCCTATAAAATTAGCTGCAATGGAAGCTCATTTTGAAACGGAAAAAGGGGCAGCTTTCGTCATTGGTGGAATTCCTGATGAAGAAAAGGGAGACATTAATTATGCTTTAAAAATCCCAAAAGTTTTAAGCTTTCTCGCGACAAATGATTTTAATGCACAAGTGACAGGTTTGAACGATTTTCCAAAAGATGAATGGCCTCCTGTTGCTGTCGTGCATTATGCTTTTCAGATCATGATCTTTTTTGGAGTTGTAATGATATGTATCGGAAGTTTATACCTTTATTCTTTCTTTTTCAAAAAAGATTGGCTTACCAAAAACTGGCTTTTAAAAACATTTCTTTTCGCAACACCTTTCGGATATATCGCTTTGGAAGCGGGCTGGACGGTCACGGAGGTCGGTCGGCAACCATGGATTATTTACGGAATTATGAGAACTGCGGATGCTGTTACTCCAATGCCGGGAATTCAATATTCATTTTACTTTTTCACAGCAATTTTCATTTCGTTATCATTGATTCTTATTTTCCTTTTGAAAAGACAGATACAGATGGTTCCAAAACTTTACGATCACACAGACCCTCAATTTAACTCTAAAAATAAAAAATCATGATCTACGTTGTAATAGGTTTTCTATGGCTTTCTATATGTTTGTATCTGATTTTAGGAGGTGCAGATTTTGGAGCAGGAATTGTAGAATTGATGACCAAAAAGAAAAACAGAAAATACACCGAAAAAATAATGTACGAATCGATCGCACCCGTTTGGGAAGCCAATCATATGTGGTTGATTATTGCTATTGTGATTCTCTTTGTAGGTTTCCCGGAAATTTACACAACCATGTCGACATATCTTCATATTCCTTTGGTTCTGATGTTGTTAGGGATCATTGCAAGAGGAACAGCATTTACTTTCAAACATTATGATGCAGTGAAAGATGATTGGCAGATTATCTATACTCAGATCTTTTATTATGCGAGTTTATTAACTCCTTTTTTCTTAGGTTTAATTGCAGCTGCTACAGTTTCACAATCTATTGATCCCGATGCGAAAACTTTTTTAGATTTATTTATTTTCAGCTGGCTCAATTGGTTTGGAGTTTCTGTCGGATTATTCGTTGTGGCACTCTGCGCTTATTTAGCTTCAATATTTTCATTAAGAGAAACCAATGACAGATTAGAGCTTAATCTGATGATCAAAAAATCACATCAAACCATGATTTTTGTTGTCATTACAGGACTATTGGTTTTTGCAACTGCTTATTTTTCAGATATTCCTTTGGTAAAATGGGTATTTTCAAAACCTTTAGGCATTATGTCAATCAGTTTTGCTACTGTTGCTTTGGGTCTTATTTTAAGAGCGATGCACAACAAAAAACTTTTGCCTGTAAGAGCTTTAGCGGGATTTCAGATCATAATGATTTTGGTTGCGGCAACTTACCAACATAATCCTGATATTATTTTATTAGGAAACGGAGAACACCTTTCTTTATTGAAGCACATAGCAGCTCCGAAGACAATAGCAGCTTTAGGTTGGGCTTTAATCTTGGGTTCCTTATTTATTTTGCCATTTTTATTTTATCTGATGTTTTCATTTACAAAAGCATCGGGCAAAAAGCTGTAAAATTATTTTTTCAATAAAACCAGTTCTACCCTTCTGTTCTTTATTCGATCTGCTTCTGTAACTTCAGGATAAATGACCGGATTGAGATGTCCCAATCCGCTGGCTTTTATTCTTGTGGATTCTATTCCTTGTTTTAAAAGATATTCTTTTATGGCATTTGCTCTCGTCCATGATAAATTGAAAGTTCCCAGATCTGCATCTTCACCATCAAAATTTTCATAATCACAACAAATATGACCTTGCAATTCAACTTCCAGTGATGGATTCTCTTTTAATATTTTTAAAAGTCTTGCAAGGTTTAAATTACCACTTGAAAGCCAAACATGACGACCACCGATGAAATTTACGTCAGGAAGTGAAAAAGTATCTGTCACTTTCATCATTGCAATTTTCGTAGTGAGAAAGCTCGGATACGCTTTTCTCGAAATTTGATCCCCCGTTGCAAATTTTTTTTCAATAAAAACATCTACTCTTCGGTTTTTTTCTCGTAATCTTTCTGTACTGTTGTCGTTGATCTGTTTTTCAATTCCTAAACCGACAGCAGATCCTAATTTTATATTATTGCCAATTTTGCTATTTAAATATTGACTGACTGCATTCGCACGGTTTTCTGATAATTTTTTATTGAGTTCTATATTTCCGGAAGGATCGCAATTTCCAAAAATTCTGAAGGTAAGATTGCTTTTTAACTGAGATATGCTATCAAGTTTTGTTTTAGATTTTTGATCAAGACTGTAACTGTTGTTTTTGAAATAAACAGATGTGAGTGTTTGTGATTTTAATACCGCAAAAGAGAAAAATAAAGTAAAAAAAGTTTTCATTAATTTAGTTTTTATTTTAAACGCAAATTGCATAAAAAAAGTTTCTCCGATTTCTTTTTGTGGAAAATATGTAATTTTGATAAAGTCATTTTTCTAAGTTTATTCACCAAATTTTTATGAAATGAAAGCTAAGAATTTTTTTCCTGATAATTTCATTAATGACAGCATCCTTATATGCATCTCAAAATTCCGAAAGTCACTATAAAGAGATCGAAGGAAAATGGAAAGGTTATTTTGAAGAAAATAATAAAAAATATGCTGTCTTTTTAGAAATTTCAAAAAATAAAGGTAATGAAAGCTCTTATAATTTCATTCTGACAAATTTTACCAATGATGGATTTTATGTAAATAAAAGTAATATAATCGAAAGTCCAGAAAAAATTTTAACAATCAATATCGAGGAAGCAGGACTTTCATCTTGTGAAAAATGCAAATTTACGAAGGGAGAAATAATTATTAAAATCCTTAATTATAAAACTATAAATCTTTCTATAAATTCTGT
>Ga0163161_10003156_pt1 | contig 11626 bp, 13 predicted proteins | sample S45metaG_FD_129847 | JGI IMG/M metagenome (GOLD analysis project Ga0163161, IMG submission 129847) | Switchgrass rhizosphere microbial communities from Kellogg Biological Station, Michigan, USA - S4-5 metaG | ecosystem: Host-associated > Plants > Roots > Rhizosphere > Soil | place: USA... | reverse complement strand
TTCATTATTATAATCATGAGAGAATCAAGGTGAAGTTACAAGGTTTATCCCCTGTACAATATAGAAATCAGTTTTTAAAAACTGCTTAACTAGCTGTCCAACTTTATGGGGTCAGATCATTCCGCCGCAGAGGGGGCACGCAGGGATGCCCACAAAAAAGAAAGACTTTTTCGTGTGCTTTGGGTATACAGCCTGTCAAAGCCGACTGGCAATGTGGCCAGCAGGCAAAGCATAATCGGAGCGGTTTTGGGTGTCAATGTGATATTGACTAGAAAACAGTTAAATAATTATTGTTTTTCATTGGATTACAATAGTATATGCAAAGAGCACTGTTTAATTATACTTACTAAAAACAATGCCCTTTATTCTCATATATATTTACTCTTTTACTTATCAGACATATTCATCATTTTAGAATGATCCATGTCACCCATTTTAGAGTGATCCATATTCATCATCTGTGAATGGTCCATTTCACTCATTTTAGAATGATCCATTTGAGACATATCTGCCATATTGCCATGCTCATGCTGCGTATGGTCTTGCTGCATTTTTCCATCATTCTTCATGCTACAAGGTTTTGCGCATTTTTCTTGTGCTTTAGAATTTGGCTTGATTTCCGCATTCGCAGCCGTTGTTTGTTTTGCATCTTCTGCCCAAGACTGGGTTCCAGTGATTAAAGCACCAACACACATAAGCATTGTTAAACAACGGCGAAATAGAGTTTTCATTTTTAGATCCAAAAATTAACTTTATCTAAATACCCTATAGGCTTCCAACGGACATCTAGGTGACCTGAAAATGACATTTTTGTAATCTACGCCGAATCATGTGTTTATAACGTTATTATATTCTCAATGAATGATATGAGATTTTTATAAATGAGAATCTTATTGGTTGAAGATGAAATAAAAACAGGTGATTACCTTAAACAAGGTTTATCTGAAGCTGGATATATTACCGATTGGGTAACTGATGGATTATCAGGTAAACATCAAGCACTTGTAGAAGAATATGACTTGATTATTCTGGATGTGATGTTACCGAAGTTAGATGGTTGGAACATCATTGACGATATCCGAAAAAGCGGGAAAACCATGCCCATTCTTTTTCTTTCAGCCCGTGATCAAATTGAAGACAGAGTTAAAGGTCTAGAACTTGGGGCCGATGATTATCTGGTAAAACCTTTTGCTTTTGCTGAGCTGCTTGCCAGAATAAAAAGCCTACTCCGTCGTGGGCAACAAAAAGAAGATAGTAATATTATTACAATTGCCGATCTTGAGCTTGATCTTCGTAAGCGTCGTGTCACTCGAGCGGGTCAACGTATTGACTTAACAGCTAAAGAGTTTGCATTGATGGAATTATTCATGCGTAGACGTGGAGAAATCTTACCTCGCACCCTCATTGCCTCTCAAATATGGGATATGAATTTTGATAGTGACACCAATGTTGTAGAAGTCGCTATTAAACGTTTAAGAAATAAAATAGATAGTAACTTCAGCCCTAAGCTGATCCAGAACATACGAGGAATGGGCTATGTTTTAGAGGTTGAAGATGCCTAATAAACTGTTTAATGCGATCAGCTTTCGTATTGCAATTCTTTTTTCTTTTTCTACGGTTATGATCTTAATGATTATGGGATTGGTCATTCACCAACTCGTCATGCATCATTTTGAAACTCAAGATAGAACTCAATTAGAAGGTAAAATTCAACTTGTAGAGAACCTACTTGAGCAAAATCATCACAATCCTTCTGAATTAAACTTATATTTAAAAGATGCCTTAGTTGGACATCACGACCTGATCGTGCAAATAGAGCGCCCGAGCGGTCAAATTATTTTTAGCTCATCGCCAACAGAGCTTAAGAGTAAAACATTAGTAAAATCTAAACATGGTCCGTGGCTTGAATGGAAAGTCCAAAATAAAATTTATCATGGCTTAATTTATAAAAAGTCTTTCGATCAAAATAGCGCTATTCCATCAGCTCAAATTATTGTGGGTATTGATACATCTGAGCACCTACATTTCTTAAACGATTTTAGACGTCAGCTCTTATATATCGGTATTATCGGTACAATTTGTTTGATGCTCTTGGGATGGTTTGCTGCTTGGCGTGGGCTCCGTCCAGTTCAAAACATGGCAAAGGTTGCAGAAGGCATTTCAGCTCAGCATCTTTCCGAGCGTTTAGAAGTCGACAACACACCAACTGAACTGAAATCGTTAGCTATCGCATTTAACGATATGTTAGATCGACTAGAAACAGCCGTAGGAAAACTCTCAGATTTTTCATCTGATCTTGCCCATGAAATTAGAACACCGATTAACAACTTGATGACCCAAACCCAAGTTTGTCTATCGCGTAGTCGAGATATCTCTACCTATCAGGAAATTCTATTTTCCAACTTGGAAGAATTTGAACGTTTAGCCCGAATGGTGTCCGATATGCTCTTTCTTGCCAAAGCAGAACATGGCTTACATAGAGCAAACTTACAACAAGTAAATCTGGTCAAAGAAGTCTCGGCATTATTTGATTTTTATGACGCTATTGCTGCTGAAAAAGGCATGTCACTAAAACAAACTGGTCAAGGTTATGTCGAGGGTGATCCTTCAATGTTACGCCGAGCGCTTAACAATCTTTTATCAAATGCAATCAAATATGGTAAATCAGATTCGATCATCAAATTTAAATGCCAACAGAATAGTGATACAACTGAACTAACCATTGAAAATGAAAGCTCCCTCCTATCACAAGAACAACTTACTCGATTATTTGATCGTTTTTATCGTACAGATGTGTCACGACAGCGAGTTGAGGAAGGTACAGGGTTGGGATTAGCAATTACCAAATCTATTCTTGATGTACATGGAGCTACTATTCAGGCGAACTATGAGAATGGGCATATTACTTTTAAAATCATCTTTCAAAATTAAGTGTATTCCTGATCTCTCATATTCATTTATTAGTTAAATTGACCTAACTGGAAAATATTATCAAAACAGAAAAAGTCTTTGGTACTGATAAATTCTCAATTTTTTAAGATGACAAAAATGTAATTTTGGAGTCATCAACGCGTTTCTCTCGATCTTGAATAATAGGCATACAAAGAGTGTGACCAATAAAGTACGTCCTTTATTTTAATTCAGTCATTACTTAGTCAAATATTCATTTTACGAGGATGAAAACATGAAGCTTTTTCACAACAAAATGACCGCTCTACGGAATGTTCTAGTAGGAGCAACTATGATTGTTGCTGCTTCAAACGTATTTGCACATGTCCGCCTAGTTAGCGCAAACCCCGGCATTAATGCTTCGGTAGTGAGTCAACCTAAAAATATAACGCTTAATTTTGGCGGCGAAGTCATGTTAATGAACGTTAAGTTGCTTGATGCTCAACGTACAGACATTACTTTAAATTACCAAGTGAGTCATGATTTAAAAAAATCATTTGAAGTCGCTGTGCCAAAGCTAAAAAAAGGAAAATATACCGTAGTGTGGACCACAATGGGCTCTGATGGTCACAACATGAGTGGCGAATATACTTTCACTATTAAATAAACCAGAAAAATAAAAAAGTATCGCTAGTCCATGCCAGCAATGAGCTGGCATATTGTATAGAGAGAAGAATATGGTGCCTGAAACTTGGATATATGCGACTTGGCTTGTTAAAGCTTTTTTATACTTGGGGACAGCATTTGTTATTGGAGGTACCTTCTGTTATTTCTTGCTTGGACACTATGTAGAAATTAAAAAAATTATCATCAAATACATCACTGTTGGTGCAGGGTTGGGGCTTGTCTCAAGTACTTTAGGCTTCTTCATTCTCATCGGAAGTTTTGCCAATACTGGCCTATCAGGTATGTGGGATAGTAACTATATAAATCTACTCATTAACACGCCGATTGGTCACGTCCACATCATTCGATCAATCAGCTTTCTGCTTTTATTACTCTTTATGCTCGTAAAATTAAGCAGTGGAAATAGTCAGATTTCTAAATTTGAAGGATCAATTTTCGCTCTACTATTAATACCCATTGTTTTCAGTTTTTCTCAATTAGGTCATGTCACGAATTTATCCTTATTTGCGCAAATCTTACTATCAACACATGTACTTGCAATGTCTTTATGGATGGGTTCACTCTATCCCTTATGGAAAACGAGCACAATAATTCATGGCCTACCGTTAAAAGAATGTATGCATCTGTTTGGAAAAATTGCAGCCTTTATTGTCGGAGTTTTACTTGTCTGTGGTGTTACTATTGCCCTGCTATTGCTTAAACATTTCAATACGCTGGTCAATACCCCTTATGGGCATGGATTCATTATAAAACTACTCTTTGTGCTATGTATTTTATTGCTAGCAGCCTTTAACAAATGGTATTTCACTCCTCGTTTACAACACTCAAAATTTGCAAACCAGTTGGGTTACACCATTTTATTTGAAATATCACTAGGTCTAGCCATTCTTTTAACAACGAGCTATATCACGACTGTTGTTGGTATTGAATAAAAAGGAATATATATCAGATCTATCTTTATCTAGGATATTTTTAAGTTTTATGATTATAAAGTAGAGTCAACAATGATTAAAATTCAAACTACTATTCAATAATTCAGCTTCAGCAAACAGTATGATTATTTATATAATGTATATAATTCGAACCAACAAACTATTAATTTTCTTATTAGAGCATTAAATATACAAGAGAAAATCTGTAATATAATGCTAATAATAAAAAATTTCTAAAATTTAAAAAATAATAATTAGTAACTATATATATTAAAAATTACTTATTTTTGAGTATATCTAACTAATACCAGAAGAATATTTTAAAGATGAGATCTAAATATTTTGATAAATTATGCAATATACAGATCTGTCTGTATAAACACATAACTCGCTTAAATATATTAGACTTTAGTCTAATGTTTTTGTGACAAAATAAAAATAAGATGTCGGCTGGGTAACGAGTGAATAAATAATTACACCCAAAATATCATTAATAAATCAGGAACATAACAATGACTTCGCCTTTAATGAATAATTACCTTAACTTTGCTTCTGGAATTGCCCATCAGCAATATTTACCAGCCGAAGAAGGTATCCTTAGGGCTTTTAACGATGGTTGCACCCACTGGTATGTGGATGGAAGTTTGCATGGGGAAATGGTTCCAGACTGGTCTTCTGAACGGATCGAAAATCTAAATAACTTAATAAAAAAATATAATGTACAACCTATTTTCCATGGTAACTTCAAAGCACCATTAGGTAGCGATGTAGATTATTTACGTGAAGCAGCCGTTGAATATGTAAAAAAAGAAATTGATATTGCCGCAAAAATTGGGGCACCGTTAGTTATTCACGGTGGTGGTATTGTAGAACCAAAAAAAATTGTATTGGCTAAACAAAAAGCTCTCGATAACTATATTTTATCTGTTAAGAATTAACTTAATATGCTGCTGAAAAATCAGTTTATATTTATTTTAAAAATTTAACCAATTAAAAAAAATATCGTCCTTTCCATTATGTATTTTCCCACATGGAAGAATACGATTATGTTTTTAATAAAATTGACCACAAAAATGTCTATTTCTTCTTAGATGCAGGACATGCAAATGTGGGTGAAGGCGATCCTGTTGCTGTGGTAGACAAATACCATGACAAAATTAAAGGTATTTCTTTTAGCAATAACAATGGTGAACAAGATCAACACTTTAGTATTGGTCGCGGTACTGTAAATTATTCTGACTTTATCGAAACAATTAACCGCCACAATTGGAAAGGTCTTGTTGCCTTTGAAGTAAGAGACAAAACTACTTTAGATTCAGTTAAAGAATTGGCAAGCGCATAAAACTAAAAGCCTTCTGAGGAACATCAGAAGGCTTTTTTATTTAAATAATTCATTTTTAAAAGGATATATTAAGTGAGTGGTTTACTAGTTTTCATAACAATTGCCTTTCTTACGCTATCTAGTCCAGGACCAGGCGTTTTATTTACAGTTACAAACTCAATAAATTATGGGGTACGTACAGCCCTGTTTGGAATTATTGGGTTAATTATTGGCATGTTTGTCATTGCAGTCATTTCAGCGAGTGGAGTTGGTTTAATCATTACCAGTAATCCCACTATTTTTACTGTATTAAAATTTGTTGGTGCATTTTATTTAATGTATCTAGGCTATAAAAACTTTGTCAAAACGTCACCTTCTCAAGATTTATTAGACACCGAAACAAGTGAAAAAGCGGTGAGTAAATCTAAATTATTCTATCAAGGATTATTTGCGTCACTTCTCAACCCAAAAACTATTGTTTTCTTTATTGCTCTTTTTCCACAATTCATTGATATAAAAGAAAAAATAATCAATCAATTTTTAATACTATCTTTAACTTTTTGCCTTATTGGTTTCTTAATTCATTTGGTATACGCTAATTTTTCTTCAATTTTTAAAGAAAAAATGCTGTCTGGAAATAACTTTGCTCGATTAAATAAAATCAGTGGTTGTATCTTTTTTATTCTCGCTGTTTTGCTAATTACTCAATAAATAAAACTTGTTGTAAATGCTTTTAAGCTAAAAGCGTTTACAACTTAAAGTATTTCCGCACTCATCCAACTACTCTTCAACAAATTTAAGCTTGAAGAACTTGCTGATTTAATTTGGCGTGAATCAGCAAGTTATATACATCGGTTTAAAAAACCTATTGTTTTAACTTAATTTTATTTAGTGCCACACATAAGGCTTTTTTGTCGGCTTCTTTAAGTTGAGGATGCTGTACAGACCACATGTAGCCACAGCTATGAGGTGCCTTGTTATTATTTTTCTTAAGTTCATAGGCAATATTTTTTAGAAGCTCCGTGTTTAGCGTACTAATTTTTAAACGTACTTCTGCTAAATCTTGGGGCTTCCAATTGGTTTCCGGACTCGATAACCAGTCTGCTCGATATCGGTACTGAATTGCCTTAGCAACATTCATTTGAGTCACAATAAATGGCTTCACTGTTTCGCTATTTAAACCAAAAGATTCAGCTTCGGAAACAGATTGATCGAGAACTTTCTTTTCTTGAGTTAAATCTTCAATCGGCAAATGCTGCTCTGCTTTATAACCCGCTACATCCTTCATATAAGATAAGCGCTCGTTAATTAAACGGGCAGTTTGATCATATTGATATGCTTGCGCTAATGAAGAAAAGCCCATGAAAACTGCCAACGTACAAACCGCTTTAATAGCTTGCTGAACACGCTTAATTTTTGCCATGTAATACCTATCGAAATTATTGTTTTGTCATCATTCCAGATCAGTACTGTATTTTAACAACATGCAAAAGTAAAATTTCAAGATAAGCTAAGTTCTTGGCTCCATGCCGAATCAGGTTGTTGATAGATGTGTTGGCATACTTGCTTAAGAGATGAGGTAAAGTGCTGGTTTTGTCCATCCCATTTTTCAACCATGCAATAAGTAACATGAATGCCTTTAGGTTGAAACTCTCTTGCCAATGACTGAGATAAAGCGCGAACGCCCGCAAACATGCTTTGGCTTAATACATCATAATGAGTCGAGTTGCTAAATGGCGCTCCAAGAAAAATAACTGTGCCCCTCTGCTGTTTTAGCATAGGCTTAATCACAGCTTGCGCTACACTCACTGCACTTAAACCTGTGGTCTGCCAATGGTGTTCAATCTCTTCTAAAGATAAAGCCTCAATATTTTGTGAAGATGAAAAGTTCGGCTGAAACACACATAGTTCAATTGTATGTCTGTGACTGGAAATATAATTCAACAAGCTTTTTAAATGATCTGCATTCACCAAGTTCAAATGAACTGCTGTCACACCATCATTTATAGAATGCACTTGTATATTCTGCACGGCTGAATCATGCAGAACTTGATAAAGATGTAATGGAGAATGTGCATTTTTATCTAGAATTACAAAGTCACGCTCGATCAAGTGTAAGTCATGACCAGCAACGACAACACAGCCCTGCTTTTTTTGAAATCTCTGACATATTTTTTTTAGCATTTTAGTCTCTCAAAATTTTTCTTGATAAGGGCGTAAATCCAACTCATGTGTCCAAAGCTCAGGCATTTGTTGGTAAAGCATCCAATAGTTTTCCGCAATTGCATCAATATTGAGTCCACCCGTTCCACGCGTAAGACGGGCTAAACGCCCTAGGCCAAATAATGCTTTATTCACTCTATCGCCATCGACCATTCCATCAATAATCACATGAGCAATATGTATGCCTTGTGATTTATAGATTTGAGCTAGATTTAGTGCATAAGCTCGCAAGGCAGATTTACCCATCGTAAAAGCAGCAAAAAAAGGTTTCCCGCGCAAAGAAGCACTCGCCCCAGTAAAAATAAGCGTACCGTGGTTTTGATCTTTAAAGATTTTTAGACAGCTTTGAGAAACTAAATACGCCGATAAAAAAGTGGATTGCCACATTTGAGTAAAAAACGATAGCGGGCTGCGTAAAAAAATTGAGGGAATATTCCCTCCCACATTATGAATTACAGCAGTAATGCGCTCATTTTGACTGGTGATTGTGTCAAACAATGCCTGTACTTGCTTTACATCTTCTGCATCTAGACGAAATGCAACAGCATCGCCACCTTTCGAATGGATTTCGGCAGCCACTGCTTCAATTTTTTGGAAAGTACGCCCAGCGACATAAACTTTTAAGCCTTCTTTTGCAAAACGATGGCACACAGCTGCACCAATACCTTGTGATGCCCCAACGCCAATAACAACTACACAATCTAATTTTTTATCTGGTGTTGCTAATGTCATAATCGTTTCACCCTGTTTGTTTTTTATACCATAATGCAATAAACGGACGATCCAAAATTTCTTTACGAAATTTTTTGCTTGTGCGAATCACTTCACCTAGTTGAGCGACAACAGCAATGTCTGCAATTGTCTGAGAATCTCCAACCAACCACTCACTTTGTGATAAAACTTGTTCAATGCGGCCTAAGTGTCTTCTAAACTCTTCTTCAACATGCTCTTCTTTCATTCGGCCAAGGCCCTGAAAGAAAAGCTGTGTTTTTAACTCGGCTAAAATAAATCCTTTTACCATTGGTCTTTCATACGCTAGGCGACCAATACTGCTAATGCGAATTGCTTCTTTTAAAGCTTCTGAGTCATTTACGCGTAAATAGACTTCATAAAAATAGAGAGACTCATCTGCCCAGTCTTCCCATAACTCTGCAAGTGCCTTTTGATTTGGATCTTCTGGATAGAGCCGAGGCGTATCTGGATAAGTTTCATCCAGATAACGAGCAATTCGAGTACTATCTTGAATACGCTGACCATTATGGTCAATTACAGGCACCTTGCCCACTTTACTCAATAAAGGAACTTTAGCTCCCAAAATGCCGTTATAGTTAACTGTTTCAAATGGAATTCCTTTAAATTTCAAAATTCTTGAAACTTTCTGACAAAATGGGGAAATCTCCCATTGATGCAAAATAATATTCGACATTGATTTACCTTTATTTTAATTGCCTGTTTTGCTGGCTAGTTCTTTTTTGGAACTAATCAATAAATATACAGTATGTCTTTTTAAGTCAAACTTTTTTTAATGACGGATAAGTTTCAAAAAACTAAAATCATTTGATTTATATCGTTTTATGCTCAGCCAGTTTTAATGAATATAATTAAAATTATGCGGAACCATGTCATTAAAATAGAACCGCGTGTAGGCTCGAAAAAATTAATAAGTCACTGTAACAACAACGCTATCAGAATAATTTCCTGGCGTACTTGCAATGGAAGTACCTTGAGGAATTTTCCCATAAACTGGCGTAGTTTGAGCACTACCTGTTCCGGTGCCAGACACTCCACCTGCTCCCCCAATATTAGTCACTCCACCCGTAGCATCCCACACCGTACTATAGTTAGAATCTTTATATAACTGATAGGGAATAAATTCATTATTGCCATTAGTCATACGTCTAAATCCACCTGCTATACGGTTGTTTCCATCCCCTAAATAAATGCTATATGGCGTTCCATAATTACAAGTCGAATTTACAGCTCCTTGTGCTGTGTAATCACGCTTGGTCATACTAATATCATTTATATTACCGAAATCTACAGTTGAAGTTGAGTTTAATTGGCACAAACTTGGTACCACAAAGTTCGCTGTTAGCAACGTATCGCCTGAATCCCAACCCCCAATTAAATCACCGCATGATAAACCCAAAAGATCCATATCCCAATACAACCGAACCGAAGCCGTATAGGTTCCCTTAGGATATGCAATGAGTGACCCCGTTCGGGCTGGTACTTTCACATTTACCGAGTAACTCACAATATTATTTGATGCAATTGTTGCTACTGGTCCATACCACACATTGGAGGTTTGATTCGTGGTAGAAGAGCCAGCTCCACCTACAGTTGCAGTGACTGTATAAGGTAAAGTCACACTATTATTCGCAGTGGTTGCTCCTGTAAATACGGTTTTCATACACATGAAATTAGAAATCTGGGGAAGTCCTAAATTCGTGCAAGTAATTGTGCCTGAAAGGTTTACAGTTGCATCACTATTAATATTTGCTGCCGTGTAGGTAAAAGTACTATTAGTCGTTCCGCTTACTGTACAAGCTGCATGTGCTGAACTAAAAAAAGCATAAACGAGATAAAATAAGCAAATGCCTATAAAGTATTTTAAAGACAATGAAAATTTCTTATAGCTCTCTATTTGAGCCTTATTCATAATATTTAATGACATATATAAGGTCCCAATTTCTTAGTTGAGTACTGATTACTGTTATATGTGAAGTCAACTTGGCATGAGCCATGATCCAAAAGATCGACTTCAAGGTTGTTTTGTTTTAACAGGTTTGGAATAAATACTTCACCATCGTAGCCAACTACACCATCTTGTTGCCCATTAATTCGAACCGTATAACCCGGCAATAACGCTGAGTTGTTCGAATCAACAAGTTTTACTAACCCTGAAATAACCTGATGAGCACCAAAATCAATAAGACCACCTTGGCGATAACCTACAACTGTTTTCTGATCTGTAGACTTCACGCTCCAATTCAAAGGCAGATACGATGGATCTAAATAAATATGGTTTTCCTTGTATGGCATGAGGCTTGGAATCAGGAATCTTCCAGAATTATCGGTTACGCCTAAATTTACTCCGCCATTTATAATCTGACTTTGTGGCCCAGCATTGGTCACGACAGCGTAGCCGTCTCCAATTTCATTGGCCGCAAAAATCCGCCCCGCTGCCGCAACCAACGATCCTGTCGCTGAAACTGCAACTTGGTCATTATCCCCAATTCGGTTGTATCGACCTGTCAGGTAGGCTGCCCGAGCACGGTAAGAGGCATAGACCGATGCATTGTTTTGATTGGCGTCCTGATCGTGCTCAACATAGCCGCCCCATCCAAATGAGCCGATTTGGGGTTCTGATAAGCCAAATATTTCTTGACGGTAACTCAACCTGCCGCTATCACTAGATACACTCGTAATCGCATTAACTCGGGTAGACGGTGTATAACGCAGCGCAAAGTAAATGCCATAGTCTTTGTGATTTTCATAATCTTTATACGCTGAGCTATAAAATCCCCAGTTCTTGTTCAGGCTTCCGCTTAAATTGGCAGACACTAACTTA
>Ga0163161_10003155_pt1 | contig 11628 bp, 8 predicted proteins | sample S45metaG_FD_129847 | JGI IMG/M metagenome (GOLD analysis project Ga0163161, IMG submission 129847) | Switchgrass rhizosphere microbial communities from Kellogg Biological Station, Michigan, USA - S4-5 metaG | ecosystem: Host-associated > Plants > Roots > Rhizosphere > Soil | place: USA: Michigan... | reverse complement strand
TTACGGCATCAAATACCGGCCCCATCTCTATCAGGGCCTTTTCTTTTAACTCAGCCTGCTGTTTAGCTGCAATCAGTTCATCCCGGGTGATTTTTTCTTCTTTCAGCACTTCGGGATGCTTCAATTCGATTGTTCTCAGATCTTTTTCTATTTGCTGATGCTGTGTGCCTATCATATCCAGTTCTGCAAGCGCAGGCCGGTGTACGAGTGCACGCAGGTGATGCTGTAACTTCGCAAACCTGGGTTCATGCACTGCATGCTGCAGTTCAGCTTCAGATAAAGCATGTAAAAGCTCCTGCTTTTTAAGCGCCAGTTTTTCCAGCTGTAACAGCCAGTTGAGCTTTGTCCTGCTTGCCGATTCTTCTTCCTTTACAGATTTTTCCTGTATCGAAAGCTCATGCAGTTCTGACAGATAAGCTGTCCTTTCTTCGGTGCTCAGCAATACCACATTTTCCAGTTTGCCGTGCAATTGCTCCAGCTTTAGCCTTTCTTCCCTCGCTTTGTCATATGCTGCAACTGAGATTTCCGAGTAAATTGCAGTATCAGTGATCTTCTCCAGCAGTTCGCTTCTTTCATTTTCATCTGCTTTAAGGAAACGGGTAAAATCACCCTGTGATAAGATCACCGAACGCAGAAACTGGTGGTAATCCAGTCCGCAGATCCTGACGATCTCTTCACGTACCTCATTTAAGGGATGTTCAATAATGATCTGCCCCGTCAGTGCATCGGCCAGCTCCATCCTCTGCGACTGCAACTGGCCGTCTGCTCTGCCCCGGGCACGGCGGATAGACCATTTGGCACGGTAGGATTTGTAGCCTACTTCAAATTCCACTTCGGCAAAAGATTCAGCTGTATGCCTGGTCATGATCTCAAAAACATCTTTACTGTGGCGGTGCACACGGCCATATAGCGCAGCAGTGATGGCATCCAGCAAAGTAGTTTTTCCCGCACCAGTCGGGCCGGTTATCGCAAAAATACCGCTTTCGGTAAAAGGCGGCTGGTCGAAACGGATCTCATGCAGTCCTTTTAAAGAATTAAGGTTTAAAAATTTAATACCTGTGATTTTCATGCGCCCTCCTCCCTTTGTGCCATATATTCCAGTACCTGGTTAAAGCTCAGCAACAAGTCCGGCTGGTCTTCCACAGGGTATTCGGCAGCGCATTTCTTCAAAAAAACATTTCTGGGATCAAGATCTGAAAGTGCCATGGCTTCCTGGCCCTGTTCATCCAGATTTTGTACTGCCCGTATCCTGAATTGTCTCGGATAAAGACGTTCTATAAAAGGCTTGTCTGCAATCAGCGTGTTCAGCTGTTCTTCCAGATCGAAAATAAATGTTTCCGTATCTACCTGTACTTCTACCCATGCCGGGTATATGGTGCCGGGATCTTCAAGTAATACCAGTTTGGTTTTCACCTGATCAAAATCCCCTTTGATCCTGATCAGCCTGCGGTAGCAAGGCACTGCAATCTCATCCAGGCTGATCATTATACCTTGTTTAAATTCAAGCACTACCACCTGCTTTTTATCATCAGTTTCTGAAAAGCTCAAAGGAATAGGAGAACCGGAATACCTGATATGCTTCATTTTGTTGATCAGCTGCGGACGGTGGATGTGGCCCAGGGCTACATAGTCAAATGCTGCAGGAAACTGGTCGCCACCGATCTGTCCGAGGTTACCCACGTGGATCTCCTTTTCACTGTCAGATGTGGCAGCTCCTGCTGCGAAAAGATGACCCGTGGCAATCACGGGGACCTTGTTCAGTTTATAATCAGAAATATGGGTTAAAAAATTATGATAATGATCAGAGATGCCTTGTTTCAAACGTCTTTCCCGTTCTTCCATGTTTTCACCTGCTATAGAAAGCCTGATGTCGCGGTCACGCAGAAATGGCACCGCACATACTACGAGTTCCAGTTTTCCTTCCGCACTGCTGATCTCAATAATCTGATCGGTAAACACCTCCGGAACACCGCCCACAATGTGTACGTTAAAATACTTTAATAAGGATTGCGGGGCGTTGAGCGTGCTGATAGAATCATGGTTGCCGCCGATGATCACGACTTCCCGGCAGCAGGTGTTTTTTACCTGGCGGAGAAAGCCGTAATATTGTTCAAAAGCAGCATTAGAGGGGCTCCCGGTATCAAAAATATCCCCTGCAACGATTAAGACATCAATCTTCTCAGTCTGCAGGGTTTGTATCAGCCAGTTCAGGAAAGCCTGGTGCTCATCTGTGCGCTCGCTTTGTTCAAGTCTTTTACCAAGGTGCCAGTCGGCCGTGTGGAGTATTCTCATTGTCGGTTGCTAAATTAAGCAATTGCACAGAGAAATGATGATGCAGGGTGCTGACATTTGTACACATCAGCAAACCTGCATCTTTATGATTTGATCAGCAGTTTACTTACTCATTCAGCAATTTTGCTGAAGGTCTGCTGCTCATTACGCTATCCACTACAAAGACACTGAAGCCTCTCCAGGGCAGGGTATGCAGATATTCCTTATAATGTAATTCTACAACAGCACCTGAGCTCTGATTGAGCTTATCGGCTACCTTCTGATCCTGTACAGAAAATATAAACTCGTTGGAAGCTACATTTCCCGGTGCCTGTGAACGGATACCACTTTGGATCAGCCTGCCTTCATTGGTTTTGAAAACGTAGCCCTTTTTAACAAAGTAGTTGAGCTGGCCAGCTTTTACGCCTTCGCCGAATACAAAGTAATACCTGTAATAAATAAACCCTGCCAGGATCAATACCACTATCAGGCCGATAATGATGCCTATTTTACCTTTTGATTTAGGTGCTGAAGTACTGGTACTGCTGTTATAATTTGCCATCTGGATTGTTTTTTACTCTATTAAGGTATAACAATTGTTCCAAAAAACGGCAAAAGAATTTACCGGGACGGCTTAAGACATCAGTTCACACTCCTCAGCCTGTGCGGCAAAGATGCTGATGATTTCAGGCTCGGCACTTTTAGGGCAAACTACCCTTAAAACTTTGTCCACATCCTCGAGGTCTATTGTCCAGTTTTTTTCTCCCACCAGTGTGTTGAGACTGGAAGTAATCATTAACTGCTCAGTAATACCTGCAATGGATGTCCTGAAAACCAGTACAGTTTTAGCTTCTACATGCTCTCTGAAATCCCAGGGAGTCAATGCTTCTGCCGGTTGGGCGGCGGCCCTTACATAATTGATCACTCCAGACCAGAATGTAGGATTGAGTGCGGTTTGATTGTTCATCTGTTTATTCTATTTTATTCATCTGCTTAGAGATGATTTTGCAGGGGCTGTTACAAATAAGCATCAGCCCCTGCAGGTTTCATTATTTCCATCCGCCACCTAAAGCCCTGTATAATTCTACAGAAGCATTCAGCTGATCGGTTTTCACGGTCGCCAGGTCAAGCTGACTTTGCAGGGCATTTCCCTGGGCAGTGATCACCTCAAGGTAATTCGCCAGTCCGCTGGTAAATAACAGATTTGCATTTTGCAATGAATTCTGTACTACTCTAACCCTGTTTTGGGCAATAGTATATTGTTGTTTTAATTTTTCGATTTTTATCAGTTGGTCAGAGACCTCTCCTACTGCAGTTAATACTGACTGTCTGAATTGCAACACGCTTTTTTCGCGGTTGACCATTGCCACATCATACTGTGTTCTCAGCTGTCTGCGCTGAAATACCGGTTGTGCAATTCCGCCTCCAACAAGGCCAAATAATGAACCCGGAATTTTAAACCAGTTGTCTGCCTTGAAACTGTTCAGACCACCTGATGCAGTGATTGACAGCGTTGGGTACATACTTGCCTTGGTAACGCCTACATTGGCATTGGCACGCAGCAATTCCAGTTCTGCACTTTTCACATCAGGTCTGAGGCTTACCATGACTGATGGAATGCCTGTACCTACCTGCTCCTGGATTTTCATATCGTTCAGCATACCCGCTCTTGCGATAGCTTTAGGAAATGCGCCGGTAAGAATACTCAGGGCATTCTCTTCCAGATTGATCCTTTGCTCCAGGTTAGGAACAAGGCCGGCTGCCACCAGCTGTTGTGCTTCGGCCTGCTGAATGGCCAGTGAAGTTACCTGTCCTGCATCAAACTGCATCCTGATAATTCTCAGTGTACTGTCATTCAGTGCAAGGTTTTTCTTTGCAATATCCAGCTGGGTATCCAGCATGATCAGCCTGTAAAAGCTTTGGGCAACATTAGACACCAGTCTTGTCTGTATGGCTTTTCTTGCTTCTGCAGATTGCAGGTAGGCAGCACCGGCAGCTCTTTTCTGGTTAGCAATTTTGCGCCATATATCAGCTTCCCAGCCCAGTCCTGCGGATACGGTAAAGTCCTCCACATGTGTTGAATTGGCAAACTGTCCAAGCTGAAGACCATTCAGACTGTTATCTGAAGGACGGTTTGACTGTGATGTTACATTCAGGTTTAGCGTTGGGATATTGCCAAGCTTAGACTGCCTGTACAAAAGATTTGCAGCTTCGATATTTTTCAAAGCAATCTGCATATCGTAATTGTTTTTCACGGCAGTGTCAATCAGGTCCCTGATGGCTTCTTCTTTAAAAAACTCTTTGTAGGGAAGGCTCGCGATACTTAAAGTATCAGCCGTAGCCACACTGTTCCTGAATTGTTCAGGAGCAGCATTGGCAGGTGTGGCTATATCTTTAGATACTTTACAGGCACTTGCAACAAGTACGAGTAAAAGGGCGATATATATATTGTTATGCAATTTCATTTTCGAATTGTAATTTGGTTTCTGGTGTAAGTTCTGGTTTAGGTGCACCGGTTATTTTTTCCTGTAAAAACTGGAAGATCACAAACAGCACCGGAATAAGGAATAATCCCAGGATTACCCCTGTAAGCATACCGCCCGCAGCAGCGATACTGATTGAATGGTTACCCAATGCAGAAGGACCAACTGCTCTCATCATCGGCGCCATACCCACGATAAAAGCCAGGGACGTCATGATAATCGGGCGCAGCCTTAATTGTGCAGCATGTATTGCCGCTTCTACAAGGCTCATTCCTGCCCTTCGTCTCTGGACAGCAAATTCGACAATCAGAATGGCATTCTTGGCGAGGAGACCGATCAGCATGACCAGTGCAACCTGTACGTAGATATTGTTCGAAATTCCGGTTAAACCAATAGCAGCAAATACACCGAATATACCAGTTGGAATAGACAGGATCACGGCCATAGGCAGGATATAACTTTCGTATTGTGCCGATAAGAGGAAGTATACGAAAACCAGACATAAGCTGAAAATCACTACAGACTGGCCGCCCGATACGATCTCTTCTTTGGTCAGACCTGTATATTCAACAGAGAATCCGGTAGCCAGCTGACTTGCTGCAACTTCATCTACTGCCCTGATGGCATCTCCTGTACTATATCCCGGTTTAGGGATCGCGTTGATCTCAATCGCGTTAAACAAGTTATAGCGGGAAGCAGTTTCTGTACCATAAACACGTTTCAGTTTGATCAGTGTATTCACCGGTACATTTTCTCCGTTCCTGTTTTTTACATATACACCATCCATTGCAGATGGATCTGCACGATCGGCAATATCAGCCTGCACCATTACCCTGTAGTACTTGCCAAACCTGTTAAAGTCTGATGCCTGTGCACTACCAAAATAAGCTTGCATCGTTGACAGCAGGGCCTGTGTAGACACTCCCAACTGCTCAATTTTAGCTTCATCAAGTTCCATCTGTAACTGAGGATAATCTGCTTTAAATGAAGTAAATGCAAAAGCAATTTCAGGACGTTTCATCAGCTCGCCGATAAATTTATTGGCGATACCGCTAAACTTCAGCAGGTCTCCTGAACCAGTCCTGTCCTGTAAGAAAAAGTCCAGCCCATCCACGTTATTGAAACCCGGAACCGTAGGAAAAGTAAATACGAAGAAATTGGCACCTTTAATTTCGCCCAGTTTTCCGCGTACAATATTCATGATCTCATTGATATCCTGAACTTCTCCTCTTTCTTTCGTTGGTTTTAATAACAGGAACATCGCACCGGCTGATGGACTGTTGGATGACGTAAGCAGGTTAAATCCTGATAAATAGTTGAACACTTTTGTAAATGGCAGATTACTCAGTTTTTTTGATGCTTCATGCTCAACCTGAGTAGTCCTTTCCAGTGAAGCGCCGGCGGGCAGTGATGTTGAGATCGCTATAAAACCCTGATCTTCTGACGGAATAAATCCTGTAGGTGTTCTGTTGATCATCCACGCCGTAGCCAGCACGGTTACAACAAGTCCTGCCAGAGCAATCCATTTCGTTTTGATCAGGAATTTAACACTATTCACATACCTGTGGGTCAGGTTTTCAAAACCACTGTTAAATCCTACGAAGAAACGTTGTTTAAATGTTCTTTTGGTTGTATTGCCTTCATGGTCATGACCATGGTCAAGTTCTTTGAGGAACAGGGCACACAAGGCAGGGCTCAGTGTCAAGGCGTTGATAGCGGAGATCACAATCGCAATGGCCAGTGTAAATGCAAACTGTCTGTAGAACAAGCCCGTTGAGCCTTCCATAAAACCAACGGGAAGGAACACAGCACTCATTACCAAAGTAATGGAAATTATGGCACCTGTAATCTCGTGCATGGCTTCAGTGGTAGCCTCTTTTGGCCCGATCTTATTGTGCTCCATTTTGGCATGAACGGCCTCGACGACCACAATCGCATCATCCACAACGATACCAATCGCCAATACCAGTGCAAAGAGTGTCAACAGGTTAATCGAGAAACCAAATACCTTCATGAAAAGGAACGTCCCAATAATCGCTACCGGGACCGCAATGGCGGGGATCAGTGTTGAACGGAAATCCTGAAGGAAGATAAATACCACAATAAATACGAGGATAAATGCCTCTATCAGCGTATGAATAACCTGGTCAATAGACTGATCCAGGGATACTTTTGTATTGTACAGATTCACATAAGTAATGCCTTTTGGAAAGTCTTTTTTTGCCTTTTCCATAAACTTGGAAATGGCGATCTGTATTTCATTGGCATTGGAACCACTTAACTGCTGGATAGCAATGTTCAGTGCAGGTTTACCGTTGCTTTCTACAAAGCTATGGCTACCATATGTATAAGAACCCAGTTCTACCCTTGCCACATCTTTCAGCCTCAGGAATGAACCGTCTGCATTAGAGCGAATGATAATATTTTCGTATTCTTCCGGTTTGGTCAGTTTACCTTTATATTTCAATACATACTCAAAAGGAGCACTACTGCCTTCACCAAACATACCTGGTGCAGCTTCAAGGTTTTTATCTTTGATGGATGCCATTACCTCATTAGGTGTCAGACCGTAAGTAGCCATCTGTGCAGGGTTTAGCCATACACGCATCGAATAATCCTTACTTCCCCCAAAGATAACTGCCGCACCAACACCCTGTATCCTTTTGATCTCAGGAATTAAGTTGATCTGCGCATAATTGGACATGAAAGTCTGATCATAATGCTTCTCATCATCAGAGGACATCGTCAGTACCATGATCAAACTGTTCTGCTGTTTTGCAGTAGTTACCCCCGCCTGTACTACCTCTGCAGGGAGCTGGCTGGTTGCCTGGGCAACACGGTTTTGTACGTTTACTGCTGCAAGATCGGGGTCAGTACCCAGTTTAAAGTATACTGAGATCACCAGTGAACCATCATTACTGGCGGTAGACTGCATGTAACTCATATTTTCTACCCCATTGATCTGCTCTTCCAGCGAAGGAGCTACCGAACGCAGTACGGTTTCGGCATTTGCACCAGGATACAGTGCGGTTACCTGAACGGCCGGAGGGGCAATCTCAGGGAATTGTTGTAGGGGTAACCTGGTTAGTCCCAGTATACCTAATATCACCAACAGAATGGAAATTACTGTTGCTAATACAGGCCTTTCTATAAATTGCTTTAACATGATTGCTGTATATTATCTTGATGCGGTTGTAATAGGTTCTTCTTTTAATTTTTCAGGTTTGATCGTATCCCCGTCTTTTAATTTATCGATGCCGTCAAATACGATTCTGTCGCCCGACTTTAATCCTTCTTCAACCAGGTAATTGGTACCTGTAGTGCCAGACACAGTAATTGGTGTTCTGGTAACTTTATTTGAGCCGTCAACCACAAATACGAAGATCTTGTCCTGCACTTCAACAGTTGAAGACTGCGGGATGGTAATCGCATTGTCATGGTCAAGCTTTAACCTGATCTTTCCCGTATTACCCGAGCGTAGAAGCCCCTGCGGATTTGGGAATGTAGCCCTTAAGGAAATTGAACCTGTTTGTTTATCAAACTGTCCGTCTACCATATCTACTTTGCCTTCTTTTCCGTAAACGGTGTTGTCAGCCAGCAGCAAAGAAACGCCCGGTAATTTTTTCAGTCTTTCATTTACTGTGTTTCCCGGATATTTAGCATTGAAAGCGTTAAAGTCGTCTTCACCAAGAGCAAAATAAACATGCACTTCGTGTGCATCAGAAAGTTGTGTTAATGCTATTGGATCAGTTGGTGAAACAATGCTGCCCTGTTTCTTAGGCAGGCGGCCTACATAACCAGATACCGGCGCTTTGATCAGCGTGTATCCGAGGTTGATATTGGCTGCAGCTACTCCTGCTTTGGCCTGTTCAACATTGGCCAGGGACGATTGATAACTCGAAGTAGCTGTTTTAAGCTGGTAGTCAGATACGACTTTGTTTTTAACCAGCGGGGTAAGCTTATCTACTTCGATTTGCGCGTTGGTTACCGCAGCCTGCGCAGCGTGCAACTGTGCTTTGGCAGTGTTCAGTGCCTCTCTGAACGGACGCTCATCGATTTTGAAAAGCGGCTGTCCTTTCTGTACGGCAGCTCCTTCACTTACCAGGATTTTATCCAGAATACCTGATACCTGCGGACGGATCTCCAGGTCAATCGCTCCCTGAATTGAAGCAGGGTATTCTGTATAGGTAGTTTGCATATTCCCCTGAAGGGCCATCACCTGTAATGCCTGAGGTGGAGGTGGCGGCAAAGCAGGCTGACTGCCGGAGCAGCCGGCGATTAATATAGCTAGAACAAAAATTGATAATGTAGTTTTCATAACGTTCGTCAATTGTTTAACAGTGTTAAGTGATTGCATAAAAATATGGGAGGTTTTGTGTAATGCGGATGATTGTTGCTTGAGAGATTGATGTTTTAACATATGTAGGTTATCTAACAGCGTTAGATGCTGAGACAAAAAAAGGCCAATAGACTTTGCTGTTCTCCTCCTTGAGTTGAACGTTACAACGTATAAATAATCTAACAGCGTTAAGTATTCCATAAAAAAATATATTTTAGTCGTTAATTGCTTTTATAATACCCTGTATGGCATCTCTTAGTATATGCTGGTTCATATCAGTAGTATTGCCCTTTCCTACCAGATTAATGGAAATCAATCCATGAATAATCGACCAGAAAGTATAGTACTTTCTGCAAATCAGTTCTTCGGTAGGTTCTGACTCCGTCATAATCTTTGCTATCGCGTCAAAAAGAATTTTTCTTGCGGCTTCTGCCTCTGGTAAGCTTTTGGTCATTTCGCAGCACATCATATCCACACCATACATCAGCTGATACAATTCTTTATGGCTAAATGCAAAATCCCAGTAGGCAATCCACATCGCTTCCAGTTGTTTTTCCGGTGAATCAAACTTTGACTGTGCAATTTTAAAGTCTTTCAGCAACAGCCCATTTCCCATCCGGGTCAGTTCAAGTAATATGCCTTCTTTGTTAGCAAAGTATTCATAAATGATCGGGGCAGTATATTCGATTTTATCTGCGATTTTACGCATACTCAATGATTGCCATCCATCCTCTTTTACGATTTGCAGCGCAGCCTCGAGTATATTTGCTCTTGTCTCTTCCTTAACCCTTTGAATTCTTTCTTTACTACCCATGGTAATATTCCCCTGTATTAAATAATCTAACAGTGTTAAACAAATGTATAACTACTTAGCGAAAAACTCTATCAGCGTATTGTCATATACGGTAAACAGGTTTTAAACCGCTTAAAACTAATTGATTATGACGCTATTTTTACTGAACTTCCAATCGTCGGCACTGATAATATTGATCATATACCGAATCAAAATTTCCGGGATTGGTTATCAGAGCGCATGCTAATACTCCTATAACTCCATTTTTCAGCTTTAGTTTGGGCAAATGTAATCATTCCTGCTTTTTGAGGGGCATCAGCGTGATCCCCCCTCTTGGGATCACAGCGGGAATCAAAACATTTGAAGTTTGGTTTGTCAGCCTGTGGGCAGGTTGGCAGATAACCTTAACATTCCCTTAATACCTCTTTATTTAATTTAGCTCCGTCAATGAGAGCAGAAAGATCAGATAGAGAATTAACAGAAGAAATGCGCTACGGAAGCGAAAGCGCGTTTCAGGCCGTTTTTGAACGTCACTGGAAACCGCTTTACGCCTTTGTGTTTCGTCTGGTCAATGATGAAGACCAGACAAAAGATATTCTGCAAAATACTTTTCTCGACATATGGAAAAGAAGAGAACAGCTCTTTGCTGCTGACTCCCTCATGCCGCTGCTCATTAAGATTGCCAAAAATGAAGTGATCAGCCTGTTCAGGAAAGATAAAGTCAGACTGGCAGGTGACGAAATCCTGATCCGTAATTTACAGCAGATAGCATCGGCAGATGAGCAACTGATCGTGAATGAGTTACAGGGAGAAATTGATAAAGAACTGGTAAAGATGCCAGTGAATATGCGACAGTGTTTCCATCTGAGCAAGTATGAAAACAGGTCTGTCAAAGAGATAGCGGAAGAGCTGATGCTTTCAGAACAGACGGTGAAAAACAATATCTCTGAAGCCCTGAAACGTTTAAAAATGGCACTTCTGGTCAGTAATTCGGGCTATCTCGCCCTCATTGTCCCTGTGGTGATAAACTTAACCTAACTTTAATACAGGCTTAAAGTACTTTTTTGCCCTTCATGCGCTTTGTCTATGGATGAACAGCAGACAACATACATATTTAAAAAATAAGCTTGCCCAATATCAGAATGACGAACTGAGCCAGAAAGAAAGGGAAATCATTGACCAATGGTTTAATGAGCATTTGCCGACGGCTAAATCTGAATTTTCAAAAGATGAAAAGGCTACAGCGCAACTGCGGCTGGAACTACTTGGCCGTATCCAAATGAACCTGGCTACCCAGGATCAGAAAGAACTTTATCCTATTCATCAGGACAAAAAAACGTATAGGTTCCCTCACCGCTGGCTGAGCATTGCCTGTTCAGTGCTGCTGGTTGCAGGTCTGGCATATGTATATCAATACACAACAGCTGATCAGCACCAGGCAGTTCCGGCAACCGGACAGACCTTCCGTACCGCCAATGGAAAAATGCAGAAGATCATCCTGAAAGATGGCACAGAAATATGGATGAATGCCGGTACAACGATCAGGATCGCGTCCGGTTTCAGCAGTTCAAAATTCAGGAAGGTATACCTGGAGCAGGGAGAAGCATTCTTTAAAGTGAAAAGAGATACCCTAAGGCCTTTTAGTATCACAACAAAAAACCTTTTAACAACAGTATTAGGTACATCATTTAACATAAGAGCCTATCCCGATGCACATATCTACCAGGTAGCAGTGAGCACCG
>Ga0163161_10003154_pt1 | contig 11630 bp, 9 predicted proteins | sample S45metaG_FD_129847 | JGI IMG/M metagenome (GOLD analysis project Ga0163161, IMG submission 129847) | Switchgrass rhizosphere microbial communities from Kellogg Biological Station, Michigan, USA - S4-5 metaG | ecosystem: Host-associated > Plants > Roots > Rhizosphere > Soil | place: USA: Michigan... | reverse complement strand
GGCCTGCCGCGCCACGACCGGAATCAGTTGCACGCCGGTCGAACCGGTGCCGATGACCCCGACGCGCTTGCCGGTCAGGTCGACGCCCTCCTTCGGCCAGCAGCCGGTGTAGCGCGTAGAGGCCGGAGAATCCGGCACCGATCACGATCGCGTCGAAGCGGGCAGGCACGGTCACGAGTCGGCACCTCGCGTTCACGGCTACACACTGATACTGTAATGATTACAGTATCAGAGCCAAGCCGGGAGCGGTCGCGAAATCTACCGTGATCTACCGTGCCGAGGTGACCAGTCGTTCTTCGCGACGCTGGTCGTAGTAAGAGGCCTTTTCTTCCACCAGATCGAGAAATGCCGCCAGTTCGTCTCGCGCGCGAGCTCCTTCGCCGTCGAAATTCTCGCGCTCGAATACCCCCCAGAACCGCAGCACCGGACGCACGACATCGTCCAAATGCGAACGCAGGTCGTAGATGCCTGCCTTGGCGATCGCTAGAGCATTTTCCGCGAAGCCTGGCATGGTGCTTCCCGGCATCTGGAAGTTGATCACTTCGCGAGCGATCGCCTTCATTGTCGCGTTTGGTGCGATATCGAGCGCAGCGTTCACCAGGTTCCGATAGAAGACCATGTGCAGGTTCTCGTCTGTCGCTATCCGGGTGAGGAGTTGTTCGGCGATAGGACATCCAGATGCTCGGCCGGTGTTGCGGTGGCTGATCCGCGTCGCCAGTTCCTGGAAGGACACGTAGGCCAGGGCCTCTATTGGTGATTTATCGCCCGAGTCATAGCCGGCCGCCATGTGCACCATGCGACCACGCTCAAGGGCTACGGGGTCGACGCCGCGGGTGACGACGAGATAGTCGCGGATCGCGATGGCGTGGCGACCCTCTTCGGCTGTCCACTGGCCGACCCACTGTCCCCAGGCGCCATCACTTCCGAAGCGCACGGCGATTTCGCGGTGGTAGGACGGCAGGTTGTCCTCGGTGAGAAGGTTCACCATCATGGCGGCTTTGGAAACCTCGTCGAGCCGGGAATCCGCAGGAGTCCAGTCCTGGCCACCCAACAGGGCGAAGTCGCGCCCCCGGCTCCACGGAACGTAATCGTGCGGATTCCAGGGCTTCGCATTCTCAAGGTGTCGATTCAGGTTGGCCTCTACCACTGGTTCCAGCTCAGTGAGCAATGCCTCTTGGGTTGTCGTCATCGAGACTCTCCATCCCTTACCTACGGCTGCGTAACCTACGCTACCGTAGGGTCACGGAAAATCAAGTGTCGATCGACGGCCAGGGGGTCGCACGTCGCGACCCGTCCGTGAGTTCAAATTGACTGACTGACAGCCTGTTTCGCGTCGGATGCAACGCTAAGGCGGCAGTTCGGCCGAAATCGCGCCATGACGTTACATGTGGCGAAGGCGGCCAGCAAGCTAATCGCCGGCGTCGCAGCCTGCCGATCTTGCCCTTTGCGGAACTCTATACTGTAATCAATTTAGTATCCATCGACTCAAGAGGCGGCTGCGTGAAGGTCCCATTCACCTGGAGGGTCACGGGCTGGTTCATGATCGGCTGGTCGGCCGAATTTCCGCAGGGCGAGGTCCGACCGCTGCGGTACTTCGGCGAGGATCTGGTGGCCTACCGCGACGAGTCCGGCGTGTTGCATTTGCTGTCGGGTCACTGCCGGCACCTCGGCGCACACATCGGTCACGGCGGCAAGGTCGTCGGCGACTGCGTGGAGTGCCCCTTTCACGGGTGGCGCTGGGGCCCTGATGGCACCAACCGCTACATCCCCTACCAGCCCGACCGACCGAACCGCGCGCTGCGACTGCGGGTCTTCCCGGTTCGGGAGCAGTACGGCTGTGTCTTTGCGTGGCACCAGCCCGACGGCAAGGAACCGCAATGGGAGCTACCGGACCTGTTCGGAAAGTTCCCACAGTTCGACACCGACCCGAACGCGTATTACCGGCCTTACCCGGAGTTTTCGAGTCGCGCCGAACGTGAGCCGGTGCATCCGCAGATCGTCGCCGAGAACGGGCCCGACAGCGCGCACTTCCACTACGTGCACGGCGCCACCGTGACACCGGTATGCCTGAATTGGGAAGCCGTCGAGGAGGAATGGCGGTTCCTCACCGGCTGGCCGGACGTGCGCAGCGGCGACCCGAACAAGATGGCGCTGTACATACACAGCCACTTCTCCGGCCTCGGCTTCGCGATCAGCGCGTTCGAGGGGTCGTCCAACCATCGGTTGATCTTCGCCTGCACGCCCGTCGAAGACGGATATTCGGACATGTTCTATTCGATCTGGTGGCCCCGACTACCCGGCGACACCTCAGACGTGCCACCGGATACGGTGCGCGAGCAGGTCGAGCGGCAGTTCCTCGGAACGGTCTGGGAGGACCTGGACATCTGGCGCTATCAGGAGTACATCGAGTACCCCGCGTTGGCCAAGGTGGACGCGAAACCCTATATGGCCATGCGTAAGTGGGCGACGCAGTTCTACGAAGTACCCGCCACCCCGCCCGGTCAAGTACCGGCCTCGGTATGACCGTCGACCTCGCCGAAATCGCGGCGCCCGCGCATACCGCGATCGTCACGCAGGAATGCCAGGGCGCCGTTGTCGGTCCCAACGCCGGGCTGGCAGTCCTCGCCGAGGAGGCGCGACGGGAGGCGGTGCCCAACATCGAACGCCTACTGCCTGCGGCTCGCACGGCCGGCGTGAAGGTCGTCCACTGCCTCGTACAGCGGCGGCCCGACGGACTCGGCGGCAACCAGAACGCGAAGATATTCGCCATCGGCAGCGGTGTCGACATCGCTCCGGGCAGCCCCGGTGCGTCGCTGCTGCCCGAACTCGGCCCTGCGCCAACCGATGTGGTGCTGCGGCGGTCGCACGGCATCGGCCCCATGGGCGGAACCGACCTCGACGCGACACTGCGAAACCTCGGAGTTTCGACCATTGTCGCTGTCGGCGTGTCCGTGAACGTCGCGATCACCAACTTCGTCATGGACGCGGTGAATCTGGCCTACCGCGTCGTCGTCCCTCGGGATGCGGTCGCAGGCATTCCCGCCGACTACGCCACCTCGATCATCGACAACACGCTGTCGCTGCTCGCCACGATCACCACCACCGACGAGCTCATCGGGACTTGGAAGCAGCGCACGTGACGGACACCGAGGACGATATCCGCGAATTCGCAAGGGTCACACCGGTTGAGGCGGCGCCAGGGATGGCCCGATTCATGACGGCGATGCGACGGCTTCAGGACATCGCGGTATCCACGAACCCCGACGAGCGACTGTGGAACGACGCGGCCGAACTCATCGAAGGCGTCGGCGCACGACTGGAGAAGCACAAGGCGCCAGCGGGCGTTGCACCTGCCGGACGCGCGCGGGACATACCCGGAAACGGCCATCCCCTGATGCCGCTGTGGCGGGTCGCGGAGTCGGGACCGAACGAGGTGACGATGCGCGGGCATTTCACCCGCTTCCATGTCGGCGGCAACGACGCGGTACATGGCGGCGTGATACCGCTGTTCTACGACTGGCATTTCGGCATGGTGGTCTCAGCGGCGGGCCGCCCCGACAGCCGAACCGCGTACCTGCACGTGGACTACCGAAGGATCACACCAACCGACGAGCCGTTGCTGGCTCGGGCATGGATCGACGCCGTCGACGGACGAAAGCTGTTTGTGAGGGCGACGATGACCGACTCCGACGGCAACGTACTATCCGAGGCCAACGGTTTGATGATCAAACTGCTCCCACACCAGCCCTGAGAGGCACGATGTCTGGTTCCACGACACAATTCACCGTCCCAGCTGCCGCCGACGCCATCGCGGCCGCGATCGGTGACCGCGAATTCATCATTCAGGGCGACCGCCGCTACACCTATGCCCAGATCGTTGAGCGATCCAAGCGGCTGGGGGCGTATCTGCACACCCGTGGCCTCGGATGTCACACCGAGCGCTCCGAGCTTCAGGGCCACGAAGTAGGCCAGGACCTACTCGGCATCTATGCCTATAACGGGCCCGAATACGTGGAGTCGATGCTCGGCTCCTGGCGTGCCAGGGTGGCGCCGTTCAACGTCAACTACCGCTATGTCAAGAACGAGCTGCACTACCTGCTCGCCGACTCCGGCGCGACCGCATTGATCTACCACGCCGCGTTCGCCCCGCGAGTCGCCGACGTACTCCCCGACCTCCCGCGCCTACGTGTCCTCATTCAGATCGCCGACGATTCCGGCAACGACCTGGTCCACGGCGCTATCGACTACGAGTCGATCGTGGCGTCGGGACCGGTGCAGCTGCCACCGGTCGAGCCGTCCCCCGACGACCTCTACGTGCTCTACACCGGTGGGACGACCGCGATGCCGAAGGGCGTGCTGTGGCGTCAGCACGACATCTTCATGACGTCGTTCGGCGGCCGCAGCCTATACACCGGTGAGACCGCGAATACCTACGACGAGATCGTCAAGCGCTGTCTGGAGATGCCCGCGGGCACCAAGCTCATGATCCTGCCGCCGCTGATGCACGGCGCGGCCCAGTGGGCTGCGATGACGGCCATGACCACCGGCCAGTCGGTGGTGTTCTCCACTGCCACCAGCACATTCGACGCCGACGAGGTCGTGCGGACCATCGAACGGGAGAAGGTGTTGTCGGTGACGGTCGTCGGCGACGCAATGGCGCGCCCGCTTGCCGCCGCCATCGAACGCGGCACGGCCGACATCTCGTCGCTGGCGGTCGTGGCCAACGGCGGGGCGCTGTTGACCCCGACCGCCAAGCAGCGACTCATCGACGCCAAGCCGGGTCTGATGGTCGCCGACGGCGTCGGATCCTCGGAGACCGGGGCGCAGATGACACACATGTCGGCGCCGGGCGCCGTCGCGACAGGCAAGTTCAACGCAGGCCCGGACACCTCCGTGGCGGCCGAAGACCTCAGCACGATCCTCGATGCGGGTCACGACGGCATCGGCTGGCTCGCGCAGCGGGGCTACGTGCCGTTGGGCTACAAGGGAGATGCGGCCAAGACGGCGGCGACGTTCCCGGTCATCGATGGTGTGCGGTACTCGGTGCCGGGCGATCGGGCACGCCATCTCGCCGACGGCGCCATCGAGTTGCTCGGGCGGGACTCGGTATGCGTCAACTCCGGTGGCGAAAAGATCTTCGTCGAGGAGGTCGAGACGGCGGTCGCATCGCACCCGGCCGTGGCCGATGTGGTCGTCTCGGGCCGGCCGAGCGAGCGCTGGGGGCAGGAGGTCGTCGCGATCGTCGCACTCGTCGACGGAGCGAGCGTCGACGCCCAAGAACTCATCGACCACGCCGCAGGCTTGATCGCCCGGTACAAGCTGCCCAAGGCGGTGGTATTCCGGCCGGTCATCGAACGCAGCCCGGCAGGCAAGGCCGACTACCGGTGGGCCCGCGAGCAGGCGGTCAGCGGCGACGCTTGAGTCGACGGCGCGTGCGGCTTCGCGCCATGCGTAACGCCGCCCTCGCGCCGACGCGGGTTGACCCGCTGAACGGCGGCGCAGCCCGTCCGGTGATGGAGAACGGCAGGTCGGTGCCCACCACGGTCCGGTAGTGACTGAACGCGTCGAAGCCGGCCTTGCCGTGGTAGGCGCCCATGCCGCTGCGGCCGACCCCGCCGAACAGGCCGCAGACGGAATCATCTGAGCCCCAAAGTCATTGCGCGCGACGCCGCCGCTGCGGATGTGACGGACGAAGCGCCGGAAGTCGTCGTCGTCGGGTCCGTACCAGTACGCCACCAGCGGTGCGGGCCGCTGGTTGATGTGGTCGATGACATCCGTCAGCGCCGAATACGGCCTGACCACCAGAACAGGTCCGAAGACTTCTTCGTTAGCGATTCTCATGTTCTCGTCGACGTCACGCACGATCGTGGGCGCGACCTTTCGAGTGGCACGGTCGGGCAGCGATTCCCTTGCGGGAGCGACGGTTTCGACCGTCGCACCGTTGGCCCTGGCGTCGTCGATGAGCCCGACGACGCGGTCGAAGTTGGCCTCGTTGACCGAGGAACAGTAGTCGTCGTTGGCGACGATCGACGGGAACATGCCGCGCAGTGTCTCGCGCGCGGTGTCGACGAAGTTGTCGACGCGGTCATGGGGCACGAAGACATAGTCGGGGCAGACACACACCTGTCCCCCGTTGATCATTCGCGCCTGGGCGATGCGCGCAGCCGATCGGTTGATGTCGGCATCCGGCGACACCACCACCGGATTCTTGCCACCCAACTCCAGCGTGACAGGGACGAGGTTCTGCGCGGCGGCCTGCTGCACCAGTGAGCCGACCGCAGGCGAACCGGTGAAGAACAGGTGGTCGAACGGCAGCCGCGAGAAAGCCACGGAGACTTCGGGACCGCCCGTGACGATGTCGAGTTCGTTCGGGTCGAAGTACTTGGGCGCCGTGGACTTCATCAGCTCCGCAGTGCTGGGCGTGATCTCGGACATCTTGATCATGACCCGATTGCCCGCGGCGAACGCCGCCGATGCGGGCAACACGACCAGTTGGAGCGGATAGTTCCACGGGCCGATGATTCCGACGACACCCAGCGGCGAGGGCTGCACCTCGGCCTTCAACCCGACCAGTCGCGCTCCGAGCATCAGTTTGGTCGCGCGCATCCACTGGGCCACATGGGATCTGGTGTGCTCGATCACCGAGATCATGCCGAGCACCTCGGTGAACAACGAACCCGTCTTGGGCCTGCTGCCGAAATCGGTCTCCATCGCGTCGATGAACTCGTCGGCGTTGTCGAGCACCAGCGCGAGTAGCCGATCGATGCGGTTGCGCCGCACCGCAACGTCGGGCGGGCCTTCAGCCGTGTAGGCAGCACGCTGACGCTCGAGGATCGCGCGCAAGTGGTCCACTTCGCCCCCGACAGCGTCGTCGATCCGCTCCTGCGTTGTGCTCATTCGCCCGTCCCAATACTCATTGTCTGGCGGACCAGAATTGTTTACTGTCGTGCTTACTGTCGGCCATTCGATGATAGCGCGACAGTGCAGCGTGGCGGAAAGGGTTGGGCGAATGAACGGCGAGCGACGCAAGATCGTGGTGGTCGGCGCGGGATCGGGCATCGGAGCGGCGGTAGCGGCGCACCTCCACGACCGTGGCGACCACGTGCTGGCGGTGGACGTGCGCGAGCACCAAACACCGGCGTCGGAATGCCTGCAGTGCGACCTACGCGACGCGGCTGCCATCACCGCACTGCTGGGCCAGATCGGTTCGGGTTGGGACATGCTCGCCCACGTCGCCGGCATCCCCGGAACGGCACCGGCAGCCGACGTGTTGAAGGTGAACTACCTCGGCATGCGACTGATGACCGAAGGCATGTTGCCGTCGCTGCGTGAGGGCGGATCGGTGGTCGCCGTTGCGTCGACGGCCGCGCTCGGCTGGGACCAACGCGTGGACACATTGGCGGGGCTGCTGGAACTCACCGACGCCCAGGCGGTCGAGAAGTGGCAGGCGGGCCAGGACCCGAACTATCCGGTGTACAGCACCTCCAAGCAAGCGGTGATCCTGTACAGCAAGCGGCTTGCCGGCCCCGCCTGGACCAAGTACGGGGTCCGGATCAACACCGTCAGCCCCGGACCCGTCGAGACGCCGATCCTCGCCGATTTCGAGCAGACCATGGGCAAGGATGTCCTCGACATGTGCCGCGCCACCGTCGGTCGGCACGCGAGCGTCGATGACATCGTGCCCGTGATTTCGTTCCTCGGGTCGCCAGCGGCCCGCTGGATCACCGGCCAGGACATCCAGGTCGACGGCGGCTTCATCAGCGCGATGACAACCGGGGCACCCGTTCAACTGTAGATCCGCTATACTGTAAGCTTTACAGTACCTATAGCAGGACGCCTGTCCGTTCGACGATGCTGGAGATCAGCGGTGGAAAGCCCAGTGCAGAACGTCACGGCCGACGAGACGTTCGACCTCCTTCGTGACCCGTATCCGCTGTTCGCGCAGAAACGGCGGGAATCCGGCGTCTTCAACGGCAGTGTCATGGACTGGTCCAAGACGCCCGAATCGATGATGCCCGAGCATCTCTATGCCGCCGTGTCCTTCGACGCCGTCAACCGCATCTTCCGCGACGGCAAGGTGTTCAATTCGCACATCTACGACAGCACCATCGGCCTGTTCATCGGTCCGACCATCCTCGCGATGGAGGGCAAGAAGCATTGGGAACACCGCAATCTCGTCTCCGCCGCGTTCAAGTCGAAGTCACTGTTGCGGTGGGAGCCGGAGATCGTTCGGCCCGTCGTCAACGGACTGATCGACGAGTTCCTCGACGCGGGCGAAGCCGATCTGGTCAAGGATTTCACGTTGGAGTTCCCGACCCGCGTCATCTCCAAGCTGCTGGGCCTGCCCGAGGAAGACCTGCCTTGGTTCCGCAGGCGTGCGGTGGAACTGATCAGCTACACCGTCAAGTACAAGCGCGCATTCGAGGCGTCCGCGGCGCTGAAAGACTACTTCCTGCAACAAATCGAGCTGCGCAGATCCAAACCGACCGAAGACATCATCGGCGATCTGGTCACCGCCGAGATCGACGGCGAGAAACTCAGCGACGAAGCGATCTACTCGTTCCTGCGGCTCTTGCTTCCTGCCGGGCTGGAAACCACCTATCGGTCCTCGGGGAACCTCCTCTATCTGTTGCTGACCCACCCCGATCAATTCCTGGCGGTGCAAGAGGACCACGAGCTCATCGCGCCCGCGATCGAGGAAGGTCTGCGTTTCGAAACGCCACTGACCACTGTGCAGCGGTACGCGACGGAGGCCACGGAGGTGGAAGGCGTGGAGCTTCCTGCGGGAGCGGTAATAGATGTGTGTATCGGCTCTGCCAACCGAGACGAAAGGCGATGGGAGCGTTCGGAGGAGTTCGACATCTTCCGGAAGCGCCTGCCACACATATCTTTTGCAGCCGGCGAGCACACCTGCATGGGGTTGCACCTGGCCCGGATGGAGACTCGTGTCGCGTTGGAATGCCTACTCACTCGACTGACCGACATCCAACTCGTCACCGATGACGATCCCCACATCTGCGGCCAGCCGTTCCGCTCGCCGACTGCGATTCCAGTGGCGTTCGACGCCGCGGCGTGACCGATGGCATCACAGCGCCAACGAAGGGAACGCGGATCGATCTCGGTCGAGGAGATCCTCGCTGGCGCCTTCGAAGTGGCGGCTCAAGTCTCGATCGACAACCTGAGCATGCCGGTGCTGGCACGACACCTGGATGTCGGAGTGACCAGTATCTACTGGTACTTCCGCAGGAAGGACGAACTCCTCGACGCGATGACCGACCGGGCGCTCGCGCAATACGAGTTCACCGTGCCCGATATCGATGCATCGAATTGGCGTGAGTCGCTGCGCAACCACGCGCAGACCATGCGCAAGGAGTTTGACGACCCTGTTCTGTGTGACCTCGTCCTCATTCGCGGGCATTACGGTATGCGCGCGCTGCACGGTGCCCTGCATGAGATCGAGCGGCCAGTCGCGGCTCTGGTCGAAGCGGGACTGACGCCCGAGCAGGCCGCCGAAACCTACGGCGCGATCTCCGTGCACTCACGGGGGTCGGTCGTGCTGCAGCGCCTGCAGCAGAAGACCGAGGGGTTTTCCGCTCAGCGCAGCAACGGCAACCGGTACATCGGATTCGCCGACGATATCGACTTCGACTACATCCTCGACAGCATCCTCGATCGCGCGCAGCATCTGATCAGCCTTTCCACAGCTTGACGAAACCGCTTGTGCGTCGGTTCGGTGACCCGAGACGAAAAGCGATGGGAGCGTTCGGAGGAGTTCGATCCCTCGCCTCTAAATTGACGGCGTAAGAAATTAATTGCCGAGTTTGCCCCTTCTCGCTGCGGCGACGGGCGTAACGTCTGCCGCGTTGCGAGTCGCCGATAGAGGAGGAAGCAATGGGTGCTGCGAGCTATATCGGTCGGATTGGCGGGCTCGCAGTGGCCCTCGGCGTGGGCACCGCCATCATCACCGGACAGGGTGTCGCATACGCGACCCCCGACGCCGGCTCACAGGACGGCGGCTCACAAAGCAGCGGCTCAGAGACTGGCGGCCAAACCAAGACCAACACCGGCACGGCAACCAACGACACCGGCAACGCCGAGGACAAGAATTCCGGGACCTCCGAAGCCGACGGACGCCATCGAGCCACCGCGACGACGTCCGGTTCCGTCCGGGCGACAACGATTGTTCGACGACTGTCAGACGCTGCCGACGCGACTGCGAAGCGGGTGGCGGACGCGATTCACGACGCAGGCGATGCAACCAACGGCGTCAAGGCCTCGTCGCCGGGAACCCAGCGGTCGGGTGGATCGTCATCACAGACCGGGCGGGCCACCAAGCGCACATCGGCTCCTGGTACCGCAGACACCGACAACGCCTCCGATACAGGCAACGTCGTGGCGAACGAGTTCGTCAACAAAGCGCCGACTATCAAGCAATGGCTGGCGTCCCCGCGCGCCGTGGCGGGACGCGCCGGCGCTACGGCGTCGACCATTTCCACCCAGACGTCGCTGTTGACACCGCCGCGCTTCCTCACCGGGCAGGACTCCACCACCACATCGACTACGGTCCGTGCGCCGAACCTTTTGGCCGCCGTGCTCGGCGATGTGTTCAACCCGTTCGCCGGAAATTCACCGAACACACCTACGCCGGACACGCCACTGTCCTGGATGCTCTTGGGGGCTGCACGTCGCCAGATCGGCGTCGACTCCATCACATCCCAATCGCTTCTCGCTCCTGCGGATTCGATCACGTATGCGCCGGTGGTTGAGATGGTCAACGGTGTCATGACGTGGGACGACCCTGACGCACCGGCCGGCTTCACCTACACATTGGTGCAAGACCCGAGCGGAGGCGGGAAGCTTCTCCTTGATCCGACCACCGGCAACTTCAGTTTCCTGCCCGATTTCTCGTCGGTACAGAATGGAACCGACGAGGACTTCAGCGTGCTGGTGGCTGAAACGACCCCGTTCAGCGAGGCGCTGCAAGGGATTCCACTAGTCGGGCCGCGGGTGCTGGTGGTGTTGCACCAGGTGCCGATCCTCAGCGATGTTCTGGCGCCTGTCATCGGCCAGTCCGAGGTCGTTGTGGTTACGGTTCCTGTCGGAACGCTCGCACCGGCAGGCACGCCGGTGGCGTTCACCGTCAAGATCCCGTCGCCCGTCGACGGCGCGCTGATCAGCACCAACTACTTCCCGGCTACCACCGTGGTTGAGGGCGCCGATTCGGCACCGACGATCCTCAACGGCCCCGGCATTGCCACCCCGGGCAATACCGACCCCAACTCGACGGCAATTGTCCCAAACCCGCCCCCCGGCATAGTTCCGGGGCTACAACCGCTGCGCGATGCGGGGTACAACGTGGTCACTTGGGATCCGCGCGGCGAGTTCGCCTCGGGGGGGATACTGAATATTGACTCACCCGCATTCGAGGGCCAAGACGTCAAGGGCATCATCGACTGGATCTCCGATCCAGACCACCTCGCCTACACGTTCCAAGCGTTCGACAGTGGCGACGCCAACAACCCCGCTGCCGTCGCAAACGATCCGGCGATCGGCATGGTCGGCGGATCCTACGGCGGCGGCATTCAATTGGTGACCGCGGGCATCGATCCGCGCGTCGACGTGATCGTGCC
>Ga0163161_10003152_pt1 | contig 11636 bp, 8 predicted proteins | sample S45metaG_FD_129847 | JGI IMG/M metagenome (GOLD analysis project Ga0163161, IMG submission 129847) | Switchgrass rhizosphere microbial communities from Kellogg Biological Station, Michigan, USA - S4-5 metaG | ecosystem: Host-associated > Plants > Roots > Rhizosphere > Soil | place: USA: Michigan... | reverse complement strand
CTCATCAGCGAAAAACTCCAGCCGATGCGCCAGCGAATGACTCCAGCCAAACCCCAACCCGACATCGATTTCGGCGGCACTGCTGCGATACAACCGCGTGAACTCAAACGGCAACACGCCATCGAGCACCGCATCAGTCAGGGTCAGCAGTTCTTCGCCAGTGACCATCGACACCGGGCAGCCGTTGGTGCAGGTGCGCGGCACGCAATCGGCGCTGTCGCCGTTGGGGTTTTTCGCCTGATCCGGCGAGTCGTCGTGAGGCTCATGCCGTTCCATTCGACTCGAAGCGCCAGGCTTGTCCCGCACCACAGGCGCCGGATTCGGCACCGTCAACACCAGCGAATCGGCCTGACGAATGTTCAGCGGTATCGACGGTGTCGGTTTCAACTCAACGTCACGCGCGTGAAACATCAGTGGCTTCAATGCGCCCGCGTGTCTATTCAGCTCCGGCGCAGAAGTCAGTTCCGCCAACCGCAACGCGGATGCCGCCAACCACTCTCGAGCCCGGGGCGACTTGATCTTCGCCAGCACTTTGCTGCTCAAACGCAGTGGCACGCCGACGCCACCCGACAACGACGTCAGCAGAAGACCGATCAGCAGTTCGGCCCGAACCTCGGCCACCACTTCAGCCAGATACTGCGGCGGGAGCATCTTCAACCAACTGGTAAACGCGGCCAGATGAATGAACAGCAGCGGTTCGTCACTGAGGACCAGCAGACCGTTGGCAATGGCGTCGCTGGAGGCATTCAACAACGCCTCAAGCTCGGCCTCGCTGAGGTATTCCAGCAATTTTTCACTGTTGGCCTGCAAATCGGCGAGCAGGGCGAATACCTGGCGGATGTCATCCCAAACACCATTCAGTGCTTTCTCGAATCCACGCCAGTCGGCCTGTTGCAGCTGACCGTAACGCTCAAGAAATCCGGCGCTGGAAAACTCCGTCCACTGTGGTTGAAACCCTGCCCACTCAGCGCGCAGCCAGCCTTCCAGGCCTGCAACGACACCTTGATAAGAGGCATACAGAGCACGCACATGGTCGGTGGAAACATCGGGAAAGAAGGTGATGCGATAACGCTGGCCCCGATCGCAGTCGGTCACCTGCAGAATGCCGCTGGGGCCGATGGTGTAATGCAGCGCTTCGCCGAAAGTCAGCACGCCGCCGACATCGGCAAGCACCGGCTCGAGGGTCACCGGGGTATCGCCAATCGGCACAAACCGCGCGGCGTCGAACATGTGCACCAGCGTCAGCGCCCCGCTGGCCGGGCACATGACCACCGATGAACTGAGCGGCTGACGCGACTTGATCGGCGCGCTGAGGCGCACGTCGTTGCCGACAGTAAACACCTGCTCGACATCCAGCGCGGTCCCGGTCCAGAACTGCTCGGCCCAAGCGTCGTAGTGGTTCAGACACAGGTGAAACTCGCGGATCAGGTGTTCGAAGTCCGGCTCATCGGGATTCAAAGCAGCAACAACGAGCAGGCCGATGCTGTTGTTCAGGACCAGAAGCCGATCGGTTGGAAGCATTCGCAGTCTCTCGCGCACATCAAAAAGGTGCGGGGACTTTGCGGGGGATCAATCAGGAAAGAAGTCGGGCGAGTAGGCGTTATCTGTAGGATGTTTCGCTAAATATCTGCGAGTAGTTCATCGCCCAACAAACATTGCCCGTTGCTCAATGTCCGTCGCGCTCGTTATGCTGCTGAACCCTTTAATCAGATCCGCGTAGCGGCACCAACCGTGCCGCCCGGGATGTCTTTGTTAACGGATCCGATGATGAATGCACCGCTGAAGGCGTTCGGCCCGATCAAGGCCGTGATTTTCGATATGGACGGTTTGCTGCTGGACACCGAGGGCATTTACACCGAAGTCACCTCGCTGATTGCCCAGCGTTACGGGCGCACCTTCGACTGGAGCATCAAGCAGAACATCATTGGTCGCGGGGCCAACGATCTGGCCAATTACGTGGTGCAGGCACTGGATCTACCGATCACCGCCGAAGAATTTCTGGTGATTCGCGAGCCGCTGATGCGCGAGCGTTTTCCCACCGCACAAGCGATGCCGGGTGCCGAAGAGTTGATCCGCCATCTCAAGGCGCACAACATCCCGATTGCCGTGGGGACCAGTTCCTCGCGTCAGTCGTTCGGCCAGAAAACCACGCTGCACCGCGACTGGTTCGCGCTGTTCGATTTCATTGTCACGGCAGACGATCCGGAAGTTGGCGCGGCCAAACCGGCGCCGGATATCTTTCTGACCGCTGCCCGACGCCTGGGCGTGGCACCTGAGGATTGCCTGGTGTTCGAGGATTCACCGTTCGGTGTGACCGCCGCGAAAGCCGCCGGCATGACCGCGATCGCCATCCCCGATGCCGCCATGGCCGATGAAAAATACGCACACGCTGACGGGATTCTTCGTAGCCTGAAAGCGTTCACGCCAAGTGCCTGTGGCTTGCCGGCGCTGGAATGGGCGTAAACATCTGACAAAAAAACGCCGCCCCTGTGTAAACAGAGGGGCGGCGTTTTTCGTTCAGTCGACTCAGATAAATCAGGCGCCGAAACCACCGTCGATGGTCAGGCTGGCACCGGTGATGTAACCGGCTTCCGGGCCTGCCAGATAGGCAACGAAACTGGCGATTTCTTCGGCTTTGCCGTAACGACCGACCGCCATCAGCGGGATCAGGCTTTCGGCGAAATCACCGTGCGCCGGGTTCATGTCGGTATCGACCGGGCCGGGTTGCACGTTGTTGACGGTGATGCCACGAGGACCGAGGTCGCGGGCCAGACCTTTGGTCAAACCGACCAGCGCCGATTTGCTCATCGCATACACACCGCCGCCGGCGAAGGGCATGCGGTCGGCGTTGGTGCTGCCGATGTTGATGATGCGTGCGCCTTCGCCCATGTGTTTGGCGGCTTCCTGGGAAGCGATGAAAACGCTGCGAATGTTGATTGCCACGGTCTGGTCGAAATCTTCGAGTTTGAAGTCTTCCAGCGGTGCAACAGCCAGCACGCCAGCGTTGTTGACCAGAATGTCGAGGCGGCCAAAGGCTTCGACCGTGGCGCTGACGGCGTGGCGGATGGCGGCGGCATCGGCGCTGTCGGCCTTGATCGCCAGGGCTTTGCCGCCGTTGCTGGTGATGCTGTTCTGCAACTCTTCGGCTTTCGCCGCGGAGCTGACGTAAGTGAAGGCTACTGCAGCGCCTTCAGCGGCCAGACGTTTGACGATGGCTGCGCCGATACCACGGGAACCGCCTTGAATCAGAGCGACTTTGCCGCCGAGGTGTTGAGTGGTCATGTTCGATCTCCAGAGTGTTCAAGGCGGGAGTGCCTTGGTGTTGGTGGCGAGTATCGGCGTAGTATCGACAACTGTGTAGACCATGATTGCTATAGTCTGTGTAAACCAGAAGTTTATAGTGGCGATCATGGAAACCTTCAGCAGCATTGAATGCTTCGTGCGCAGTGCCGAAGTCGGCAGCTTTGCCGAGGCCGCACGACGCTTGAGTCTGACCCCGGCAGCCGTCGGCAAGAGCGTGGCCAAACTCGAGGTTCGGCTCGGCGTGCGGCTGTTCCAGCGTAGTACACGCAGCCTGACACTGACCGAGGCCGGACAACTGTTTCTGGATCAAGTCAGCGGTAGCCTGACCACCATTCAAAATGCCGTGGCCAATCTCTCCAGCGTCGAAGGGCTGCCGGCGGGAACGCTGAAAGTCAGCATGGGCGCCGCGTTTGGCTGTCTGCATATCGTGCCGATGCTGGGTGAGTTTCTGCAGCGCTACCCCGCGATCAATCCGGACTGGCATTTCGATAATCGACAGGTCGATCTGATCGCCCAGGGCTTTGATGCGGCCATCGGTGGCGGCTTCGAACTGCCGCAAGGCGTGATCGCACGCAAGTTGAGCCCGGCGCACCGGATATTGGTCGCGTCTACCGACTATCTACAGGCCAATCCCGAGATCCTCGAACCGGACGACCTGAGCCATCACGACGGGATTCTGATCCGCTCACCGCAAACCGGGCGTGTACGTTCCTGGCAACTGACCGGGCGCAATCCGCAGAATTGTCGGCCGTTGATGCTCAAGGCGCGGATGACCATGAGTGATTCCGAGGCCGCTTGCAGGACAGCAGCACAAGGCTTGGGCATCGCGCTGGTGAGCATGCCGTTTGCGGTCGGGTATCTGGAGGCGGGGACGTTGCAGCGAGTGCTGCCGGAATGGTTTGTCGATGATGGCAACATTTCGATTTACTACGCCGAGCATAAGTTGTTGCCGGGCAAGACTCGGGCGTTTGTCGATTATGTGATTGAGCAGTTTGCGGAGCAGGGGGTGGCGCGGCGGTTCAGTGCTATCTGAGCAAGGTATCAGACCGAGGTGTGGCCTTCGCGAGCAGGCTCGCTCCCACATTTGGAGTGCATTTCCCCTGTGGGAGCGAGCCTGCTCGCGAATGGGTCGACTCGGTTTTCGCTGATGACCTCAGCGGGCAAACCGCCCCGGCCAGCCAATGATGTTCTTCGGCCGTGGCGTTGCATAAGTCCGCACTTTCGACGTCGACAAGCGCAAGCGCACCAGCGATTCCGCAATCGTCACCGCTGCTGTCACCCCGTCCACCACCGGCACGCCAGTGCGTCGACGAATCTGTTCATCCAGCCCGGCCATGCCACCGCAACCCAGGCAGATCACCTCGGCTTTGTCCTGCGTCACCGCCAGTTCCGCCTGATGCACGATCGCTTCCAGCGCACGCTGCGGTTCGTGCTCCAGCTCCAGAACGGCCAGACCACTGGCCCGAACAGAAGCACACCGATCCCACAAACCGGACAATTTCAGCCGGTCCTCGATCAGCGGCACGGTGCGATCCAGCGTGGTCACCACCGAATAGGCATGGCCGAGAAACATCGCCGTACTCGCTGCTGCATCGGTGATATCCACCACCGGCACATTGAGCAATTCCTGCAAACCTTCACGACCATGCTCGCCGTAACCGGCCTGAATCACCGCATCGAACGGCTGATCGTAGGACATCACCCGATCCATCACCGCAATGGCCGCCAGATAGCTTTCGAAGTTGCCTTCAATCGAGTCGGCACCGAAGTACGGTGTCAAACCGACAATTTCGGTATCGGGTGACGCAACAGCCTGCGCCGAGCGGGCGATGGCTTCGGTGATGGATTCGGTGGTGTTGACGTTGACCACGAGAATACGCATGGGGAAATCCTTATAGCGGGCAGTTCTGCGGCCCGAAACCGGGCCGCGAGGGAGTTAATGGCAGACGTTGTCGACAGCGATCGATTCGCCGCTGATGTCGGCGTAGTGCGGTTGGCGCTTGGCGATGATCAGATAGAGCATTCCGGCGATCCCGGCGCCGATCAGCCAGGAGAACGGCGAGACACTGTGGAAACCCGGGACCAGCGCCAGGACGATGGCAATCAACGCCGCAGGAATAAACGCCGCCACCGCGCGGAAATTGACGCCTCGGCTGTAGTAATAGGCGCCGTTGGGATCTTCGCTGTAGAGCTGCGGCACGTTGATCCGGCCTTTGCGGATCAACCAGTAGTCGACCATGATCACGCCGTACAACGGGCCGAGCAGGGCGCCGAGGCCAGACAGGAAGTACACGATCACCAACGGGCTGTTGTAGAGATTCCACGGCAGGATCAACACGGCGATGGTGGCGCTGATCAGCCCGGCGCGGCGGAAGGTCAGGTACTTCGGCGCCAGGTTGCTGAGCACGAAGGCCGGGGCGACGAAGTTGGCCATGATGTTCACCGCCACGGTGACGATCAGGAACGCCAGGCAACCGAGTACCAGAAAGAAGGTGTTGGGAATCGAGGCAATGATCTCGGTCGGGCTTTCGATGATCCGGCCATTGATCTGAAATTGCGCACCGCACAGCAGCACGGTAATCGCAGCGAATACCAGAATATTCACCGGCAAACCCCAGAAGTTTCCTACCTTGATGGTCTTGCGGCACGGCGATGAGCGGGCGAAGTCGCAGAAATTCAGAATCAACGTGCCGTAGATCGCCAGCCACAACGCGCCGCCGGCAAAGATGTTGCGCCACATCTCGCCACCGGTCAGCGGTTCGCGGATCGACCAGGCGATGGTCGCGTCCGCCTGGAAGTACATCCACGCGGCGAGGGCGGCCACGGTCAGCAGAATCACCGGCCCGGCAAACGCTTCATAACGGCGAACCATCTCCATGCCATAGGCCAGAATCGCCAGTTGCACGAACCAGATCGCCACGAAGCACACCCAACCCAGCGTCGACAGGCCAAGAATCGAGTCGTGGTCGTACTCGGCGAAGCCTGGATGCACGGCAGTCAGCAGTACGCGGAAAACCACTGACGCCAGATACGTCTGAATCCCGAACCAGGCAATGGCGATTACTGCCCGGATCAGTGCAGGAATTTGCGCGCCGTGGATGCCGAAACTGATCCGGCTGATCACCGGAAACGGCACGCCGGTTTTCTGCCCCATGTAACCGGACAGGTTCATGAAGAAGTACACCAGCGCCGCGCCGATCCCCAGCGACAGCAGAATCTGCCAGCCACCCAGACCCAGGGCGTAGAGGCCGATGGCGAACGAGTAGTTGGCGATGTTGTGCACGTCATTCGTCCACAGGGCGAAGATGCTGTATTTGCCCCAGCGCCGACCTTCGGCCTTGGTCGGCGCGAGATCATTGTTGTGCAGGCGCGGACTGAGTTGTAACGGCTCGCTCAGACCGTCATGAGGTAACGGTTGAGCGGGGACAGAGGCGGGCAGATTCAGCGCGATGTTGTTGGAGAGACTTGTACGCATTCCGGCAGGCTCCTGATGTTCAAGGCTGCGATGACTGTGCATAAGCCGTCAGGCTCGACAAATCTTCGTCGCAGCAGTGAAAGCATCACTGGTTACGGGGCATCTGCAGCCTGTACGGGATAGGGCGCTTCAGGCTTGCGGATCGAAAGTGGTTTTATGTTTTGCAGTTTTGTATACAAAACATGCATGCACCAAAGCCAGATTTGTGCCAGTTGCGGATCTATAGGCGGCCGTGTTCATTTCGAAAAATTATCGATGAGTGCTAAGTCTTTGAAATTGGCTGGTTAAAAATTGACCGTTCGAACAGGTATTTATTTTTGGCGGGGGATTTTGATGGCGGGCGGAGGCGAGGTGCTTTTGGCAGGGATGTAACTTTTCAGGGCGCTGAAAGTAAAAAGTGCACACATAAATGGCACCGATGGTGACATTCGTGTGTACACATTTCTGGAGTCGCTACAAATCCATGTAGGAGTGAGCCTGCTCGCGATAGCGGTGTATCAGCCAAAAAATTCATCGACTGGTACACCGCTATCGCGAGCAGGCTCACTCCTACAGGGGGAAATCAGCGCGGCAGGGAGTTACGCCTTGCTGATGATATTCCCGGCATGCAACCCGCATTCTTTCTGCGTCGCCTCTTCCCACCACCAGCGGCCTTCGCGCTCGTGCTGGTTCGGCAGGACAGGGCGGGTGCACGGTTCGCAGCCGATGCTGATAAAGCCGCGCTCATGCAGGCTGTTGTACGGCAGCTCGAGCATGCGGATGTAACCCCAGATCTCTTCGCTGGTCATCTGCGCCAGCGGGTTGAACTTGTACAGGGTGCGCTCTGGGGTGGAGAACGCGGTATCGACTTCCATCACCGCCACGGCGCTACGAGTGCCCGGGCTCTGGTCGCGGCGCTGGCCGGTTGCCCAGGCGTTGACGGCGGACAGTTTGCGCCGCAAAGGTTCGATCTTGCGGATGCCGCAGCATTCGCCGTGGCCGTCCTTGTAGAAACTGAACAGGCCTTTTTCCTTCACGAACGGTTCCAGTTTCGTGTAGTCCGGCGACACCAGTTCGATGTCGATCTTATAGTGCTCGCGTACCTGATCGATGAAGCGGTAGGTCTCCGGGTGCAGACGGCCAGTGTCGAGGCTGAACACCTTGACGTTCTTGTTGAGCTTCCAGGCCATGTCCACCAGCACCACATCCTCGGCGCCGCTGAAAGATATCCACAAGTCATCGCCGAACTCGGCAAACGCGAGTTTGAGAATGTCTTGCGCGGATTTGTTGGCATAGGTCGTGGCGAGTTCCACGACGTCGAACGTTGCACTCATCAGGGCGGCTTCCTACAGGTCGGTGGCGCTGGGCGCTCTATATGGGGCTGATGGTAACAAAAAGCTGCACGGCTCGGGGGCCTGCCGTGCGTTGCGCGTCTGCCTGTGAGTCGCTAGAGTTCGGCATCGCTCGACTCAAATAATCAATACAAACGGGAGTGTCTTGTGGAAATTGCTTGCCTGGATCTTGAAGGGGTGTTGGTGCCGGAAATCTGGATCGCCTTCGCCGAAAAAACCGGAATCGAATCCCTCAAGGCCACCACCCGGGACATTCCCGATTACGACGTGCTGATGAAGCAGCGTCTGCGCATTCTCGATGAGCACGGTTTGAAGCTTTCGGACATTCAGGAAGTGATCGCCACACTGAAGCCGCTGGACGGCGCGGTGGAGTTCGTCAACTGGCTGCGCGAGCGCTTTCAGGTGGTGATTCTGTCGGATACGTTTTACGAGTTCTCACAGCCGCTGATGCGCCAGTTGGGCTTCCCGACCTTGCTTTGCCATCGTCTGATCACTGACGAAACCGGGCGGGTGACCAGCTATCAGTTGCGTCAGAAAGATCCCAAGCGCCAGTCGGTGCTGGCGTTCAAAAGCCTGTATTACCGGGTGATTGCGGCGGGGGATTCGTATAACGACACGACGATGCTGGGCGAGGCGGATGCGGGGATTCTGTTCCACGCGCCGGAGAATGTGATTCGCGAGTTCCCGCAGTTCCCCGCGGTGCACACCTTTGCCGAGTTGAAGCAGGAATTCCTTAAGGCCTCAAACCGCGACCTCAGCCTGTAAACCCAACCACCTGACGATCATTCCCACGCTCTGCGTGGGAATGCCTCAACGGACGCTCCGCGTTCGGCTTTGGATGGAACGCGGAGCGTCCCGGGCTGCATTCCCACGCGGAGCGTGGGAACGATCATTACTCAGAGGTTTTGCAGGGTTTCGAGGAGGATTCTGACTTTGGTGATCGACTCCTGATACTCAGCCTGCCAATCCGAGTCAGCGACAATCCCGCCACCGCCCCAGCAACACACCTGCCCATCCTTGACCAACAGACTGCGAATCGCGATGGAGCTGTCCATCTCGCCGCGCACGTCCAGGTACAGCAACGAGCCGCAATACAACCCGCGCCGGGTCGGCTCCAGTTCATCGATGATCTGCATTGCACGAATCTTCGGCGCGCCGGTGATCGAGCCGCCGGGGAAACTGCCGGCAATCAAATCCAGTGCGTCGCGATCATCGGCCAGTTCACCGGTGACGCTACTGACCAGGTGATGCACGTTCGGATAGCTTTCCAGGCTGAACAACTCCGGCACCCGCACCGAACCGATGCGGCAAGTGCGGCCGAGGTCGTTGCGCAGCAGGTCGACGATCATCAGGTTTTCCGCACGATCCTTGGGGCTGGCCAGCAGTTCGGCGGCGTTCGCGGTATCTTCGGCTGGCGTCAGGCCACGCGGGCGAGTGCCTTTGATTGGCCGGGTTTCCACCTGACGCTGGCTGACTTTGACGAAGCGCTCCGGCGACAGGCTCAACACGGCGCCGCCATCGGGCAGGCTTTGGAAACCGGAAAACGGCGTTGGGCAGGCCTCGCGCAATGCGCAATAAGCCAGCCACGGGTCGCCCTGGCATGAAGCGCGGAAGCGTTGAGCGAAGTTGACCTGATAGCAGTCGCCGGCCTGGATGTAATGCTGAATGCGTTCGAAGGCCTGGCGGTAGTTGTCAGCCGAGAGATCGGCGGTCATTGGCTGGTTCAGTTTGAACGGCGCCATCAACTCGACAAGCGGCTGACTGAACAGCGCGATCAGCCGCTGTTTCTCGCTATCGATCACGGATGGATGAAACACCAGTTGGCTGCTGGCCGTCTGGTGATCGCTGATCAGTGCCCAGGCGTACAGGCCAAAACGTGCATCCGGTAATTGCAGATCATCGCGGGCCTGGCTCGGCAGGTTTTCCAGATGGCGGCCGAAGTCGTAGCTCAGATAGCCGATCAAACCGCCGGCGAAGGGCAGGTCGAAACCCGTTGGCAAATCAGCCTTGCCCAGACGGGTCAGATTATCCCGCAGGCGTTGTAGGAATACACCGCCGCTTTCGTCGGGCAACACCGCCAGTTGTTCCAGCGGCCAGGCGCTGAGCAGGTCATAACGGCCACGGTCGGCACTCGGTCGGCCGCTGTCGAGCAGCACGGCGCCAGGCGCGTTGCGGATGGCCGCGAAATAGTCGGCGGGATTGGCGCGGTAGGGCAGCGGGTGTACGGAGCAGGTCAACATGGGCGGGGCAGATCGGCCGTTGAGGCGGGGAGGGGATTGTAGTCCTCTCTCGGCTGTCAGATCAAAATCAAAAGCCTACCCCCTCACCCCAGCCCTCTCCCCCAAGGGGGGCGAGGGGGAAAGGGAGCAGGTCGGGGGCTTTTCACAACTTGGTTCGGCTCGATATCTTGGGGGAGGAGCCGATCTGCATGCTTTTCAAGGCCAGGGTTCGGCTCGATATCTTGGGGGAAGGGAGCAGATCTTCATGCCTTTCAAGCCTGAGTTCGACTCAAGACGTTCAGGTCGGCGTACCTCCAACATCCACCTCGGTCAGTCCCCTCTCCCTTTGGGAGAGGGTTAGGGTGAGGGGCTCTTCAGCTTTTAGCCCTCGACAGCAGGAATATGCCCAAACATTTCCTGGGTAAACGCCACCCGCTCTTCAACCGTCTCCGTCACCCCACGCGCCTTCAGCGCTTCCAGTCGCGCTTCCACCGCGTGCGTGCGCAATGTCAGCCCACAGTCATTGGCGATCTGGATATTCAGCCCCGGCCGCGCATTCAGCTCCAGAATCAGCGGACCTTTCTCCTGATCGAGCACCATGTCCACGCCGATATAGCCCAACCCGCACAGCTCATAACAGCCCGCGGCGAGTTTCATGAAACCGTCCCAGTAGGGCAGTTGCACGCCGTCCACCGCGTTGGTGGTGTCGGGGTGTTTGGTGATGATGTTGTTCAGCCAGGTGCCGCGCAGGGTCAAACCGGTCGCCAGATCGACACCCACGCCAATCGCGCCTTGGTGCAGGTTGGCCTTGCCGCCCGACTGCCGGGTCGGCAGGCGCAGCATCGCCATCACCGGATAACCCATCAGCACGATGATGCGGATGTCCGGCACACCTTCGTAGCTGATGCTTTTGAAGATCTGATCCGGGGTCACGCGGTATTCGATCAGCGCCCGGTCACGATGGCCGCCCAGCGAATACAGGCCAGTGAGGATGCTCGAGATGTGATGCTCAAGCTCTTCGTGGGCGAGGATTTTGCCCGATACCGTGCGATAGCGACCTTCGAAACGGTCGGCGATGACAATGATGCCGTCACCGCCAGCGCCTTGGGCCGGTTTGATCACGAAGTCGCTGCGCCCGCCGATGATCTCGCCGAGCTTGTCGATTTCCTTCTCGGTGGAAATCACGCCATACAGCTCTGGCACGTGAATGCCGGCCGCGATGGCGCGCTCCTTGGTGATGATCTTGTCATCGACGATCGGGTACAGGCTGCGCTTGTTGTACTTGAGCACGTAGTCGGCGTTACGCCG
>Ga0163161_10003151_pt1 | contig 11637 bp, 8 predicted proteins | sample S45metaG_FD_129847 | JGI IMG/M metagenome (GOLD analysis project Ga0163161, IMG submission 129847) | Switchgrass rhizosphere microbial communities from Kellogg Biological Station, Michigan, USA - S4-5 metaG | ecosystem: Host-associated > Plants > Roots > Rhizosphere > Soil | place: USA: Michigan... | reverse complement strand
TAGCATGGCGGGTGCATGGCGACGTGGCGTCGATGATGGTCGGCGGGATCAGCAGCCTGCTTATGCAGATGTTGCACCCTTCCGTACTGGCTGGCGTATGGGATCACTCAAATTTCCGCGCGGATATGCATGGCCGCCTGCGCCGGACCGCCCGGTTCATAGCGGTGACGACCTATGCCGATCGGGAATTGGCGCAGGCGACCATGGCGCGCGTCCGCCGCGTGCATGATCATGTCAACGGCGCGCTGCCGGATGGCACAGCCTATCATGCCAATGATCCGGCTCTTCTGGCCTGGGTCCATGTCACCGAAACGAGCAGTTTCCTGGACGCGTGGATTCGCTATGGCGAACCGGCCATGCCCGCCGCCGATCAGGATCGGTACTTCGCGGAAATGGCGCTGATCGGCCGCGCCATGGGCGCCGACCCGGTGCCGATATCGCGACCCCAGGCGCGTGATTTGATCGAAGAGATGCGTCCGCGATTGCGTGTGGACGATCGCACCCGGACGGTCGCACGCCTGATCATGAGCGGCGCCGCGACCAGCCTGGCGGCGGAAGCGCCAAGACGGCTGGCGGTGCAGGCGGCTGTGGACCTGTTGCCGCAATGGGCGCGCAAGATGCACGGAATGAGCCTGTCCCCGTTGGAGCGCCCTATCGTGCGCGCCGGGACATTCGGCATCGCACAGACACTGCGCTGGGCATTCAAATGACGAAGGCTGACGGCATCGAAGCGCTCCGGCTGGCCATGGAGGCAGCGGCCGATCGTGGCGACTTCGAGACCGCCGCGGACCTGCGGGATCGCATCAGCCTGTTGCGCAATGCGCCCGCGGGAGCACAGGCGACCGATTTCGATCCGGCCGGTCTGGTCCGCCAGACGCCCGGCGCCATGGGTCTCGGGACGAACCGACAACGCGTATCGACCCCGCCTGGCTGGTCGCCGCCCAAGAAGCCCGATCCCATGACGAAAGGGCGATCCCGACGGGGAGGCCCGCGCAAAGGCGACACATGACGCCGATCGCGCAACCAAAGTGACATACCACGCATTGCTGTATCATCTTCCCGCTCCCATACTGGAGACGTTCCTTGCCCAGCGCGTCGTCGGCCTATCGGCCACTGCTCTCACCGCTACTGGCCCTGCTTCTTTCCTTCCCGGTCGCGCTGTTCACCATCGCGCTGTTTACCGATATCACCTATCTCCAGACGGCAGAGGTTCAGTGGACGAATTTTTCGTCCTGGCTCATCGTCGGCGCGCTCCTGTTCGGCGGGATCGCGCTGGCGTGGAGCCTGATCCTGGCGATCCGATGGCGCACGGCGCGTCTTTACGTCCTGTTGCTCGCGCTTGCTTGGATGGCAGGCCTCGTCAATGCGTTTCAGCATAGCCGCGATGCGTGGAGTTCGGTCGGGACGACCGGCCTGATACTCTCGATCCTGAGCGCGGCGTTCGCCATTGCCGCAAGCTGGGTTGCGCATGGCGCCAAGCGAGAGATCGTCCGATGACCCATTATCTCCGCACATTCGGCGCGACGGCCGCCATTCTCGCCCTCGCCGCCTGTGGCGGCAGCAAGCCGGGCATCGACCAGAACGGCGCTACCCCCGATCTGCCCGCGCAGCGCGAAACGCTGATACCGCCGATCAAGATCGCCACGCCGCAGAGCTGGGATGGTGAAAAGCCGGTCGCCCCGCGGGGCTTTACCGTGACCGCGCTCGCCACCGATCTCAAGGTGCCGCGCCAGACGCTGGTGCTGCCCAATGGCGATATCCTGGTCGCGGAAGGATCGGGCGGTGCGGACGCGCCCCTGCTGCGGCCCAAGGACGTGATCGCGGGCTATATCAAGAGCAAGGGCAAGACGCCGGTCAAAGGCGGCAACCGCATCACCTTGCTGCGCGACGCCGATGGCGATGGCAGGGCCGAAGTCAGGTCGATCCTGATCGACGGATTGAACGCGCCCTACGGCTTGGCCTTCGTCGATGGCAATCTCTACGTCGCGGATCAGGACGCGCTGCTGCGCTTTCCTTACAAGGATGGCGACACCCGCATCGCGACACCCGCGCAGGAGGTGACGAAGCTGCCGTCGCGCATCAACCATCACTGGACCAAGTCGCTTGCGGCCAGCGCGGACGGCACGAAACTCTATGTCGGTATCGGCTCGAACAGCAATGTCGGCGAACGCGGCATGGCGGTCGAGGAAGACCGGGCCGTCATCTGGGAAATCGATCGCGCGACCGGCGCGCGCCGCACTTATGCCAGCGGCATCCGCAACCCAACGGCGCTCGCCATCAATCCGCAGACCCGCGCGCTCTGGTCGGTGGTCAACGAACGCGACGAATTGGGTCCGCAACTGGTGCCCGATTATATGACGTCGGTGCGTCCGGGCGGCTTCTATGGCTGGCCCTACAGCTATTGGGGCCGCCACGTCGATCCGCGGGTGCATCCCCAGAACCCGAAGATGGTCGCGAAAACGCTGCGGCCGGATTATGCGCTTGGCTCCCACGTTGCGGCGCTGGGTTTGAGCTTCGTGACGGGCGCGGGCGTCGGGCCGTTCACGCAGGGCGCTTTCGTGGGCGAGCATGGCAGTTGGAACCGGCAGGACCCGTCGGGCTACAAGGTCGTGTGGATACCCTTCGTCAATGGCCGCCCGGCGGGCAAGCCGGTCGATTTCCTGACCGGCTTCCTGAAGGACGGACATGCGCGGGGACGGCCGGTCGGCGTCACCTATGATCCGGTCCGTAGCAGCGTGATCGTCGCCGACGACGTGTCGAATACGGTATGGCGCGTCGCACCGGATCGGCCGACATCGACCCGATGACATTGCCTGTGCGGCAGTGCGGGCTAGTGGACGTGACGACCAACCCGGAATGACGCAACTCGCCATCGGGGCCGCATTCCAACCGGTCGGCGGTCACCCGCACGCCTTTTCCAACCCTGCGTGCGGACGGGCCGCTTTGAAATATGCGCGTTGGCGTGCGCTCGACCGACGGGAGCACAGCCAATGACGCGGGAGCGTTCCGCCCGACCGTGAAATATTAGAGCGAGATGACGTTAGATTGATCCAGTCCGTCATTGCGAGCGCAGCGAAGCAATCCACGCAGCGACAGATGGATTGCTTCGCTGCGCTCGCAATGACGATTCATGCAAAAGTCATCATGCTCTATACGGTGTCAGCCCTCGCCGTCCATCGAAGATCGGTGCGCACCCCCCGCTTTCTGGCTCTTTCCCGCAAGATGAACAGCGCAACCACGGCGCCGATGACGGCCGGTGCGCAATGAGCCAATCGAATAGCGATATGGCGTGTATCGTCGCCAGCCGATCCCACAAACCACAGGGCGGCGCCGCTCCCCATGCCCATGGCCAGTTTCACCGCTACGCTGGTCACGCCATAAAAGCTGGCCGCCAGCGGCGCCCTGTCAGCGTCCTTGCCCGCCACATCGGCCACCATGGCGCGGAGCAGCATGAAATCCACGCCCCAGCCAAGGCCCTTTACCGCCAGTATCGCGACAAAAATCGGCAGCGCGCCCGCAGGGATCACCATCAACCCGGCCGCGCAGGCGGCTTGCCAGCTATAGGACAGCATCAGGATATGATGACGATCCATCCGCCTGCTCAGCCGGCTCCAGAAAGGCAGCGCTATCAACGCAGCAACGGGCTGGATCAGCATCAGTGTCGCGCCCCAGTTGCGCAACCCCACCACATCTTCTGTCAGGAACAGAAAGCTGCTTGCGGCCGCCGCATCGGCAAAGCCTGTCACCATATAGAGAAGGAGAAGCGGGCGCAGCGCAGCGTCGCCCGCCACCTGCATCGTCAAGGCGAACGGGTTCTTGATGACATGGCTTTTCGCCCGGACACGCTCCCGAAACAGCAGGATCGGCGCCATCACCGTCAGCGGCGCCAATATCGCGATGGCCCAACCGAGCAAACGCATCTCCATACGGAGCGAAATGGCGAATGCGCGCTCCAATATGGCCAATATGGCGAGCAGGCCCAGCGACCCCAACAGGCCGAACCACACTTTGGCGCCCATGATCCGGGTGCGTTGATGGCTGTCGTCGGACAGTTCCAGTCCCCATCCGCCGTGCGGCGTAATGATGAGAGAATAGCCTATATGCAGCAACAGGCACGCGGCCGCTATCCACATCATCGACGCGCCGGGCGGCGCCATGAAAAGAGATGGCGCGCCGGCGGCGACCAGAACGGTGCCCGCCACCATCCACGGCTTGCGGCGGCCAAATGGCGTATGGATCATATCGCTCAGCCAGCCCAGCAGCAGATCAGCAAACGCATCCAGCAACCTTGCCCCCAGCAGGATCAGCGCGATCGCGGCCAATGTTAGGCCCACATCCTGATTGAGAAAGCGCGGCATATAGGCGCGCCAGGCCACTTCGATCGCCTGAAACAGCAGCACCGGAAGCGTGAAGACCGCCAGATCCACGCGGCCTATGCGCACGCCGACCGTAAAATCCGCCTGCTTGATCGGCGAGAGGAACTGGCGCGACATGACGCGCCGATAGGATATCGGCGTGACGATCCCATGACTGCGCCATCATCTACAGCAGGGCGACCAATCCTTCCATTTCCGCGCGGATCGCGGGTCGCGCCTCATCGAAACAACTGTCGGCATATCTGCGCGCCAGAGCAGACAGGAAAGCCGACATCAGTGCGGCTTCCAGATGGGTGGGTTCAGGACGATCCGGCCGGATCATCATCAGCAGGCGGCGCGATGTCGCGCCTCTGAGATATCGCAACTGGAGACCAAAGGGCCGAAGCGTCGGATCACGCGCAACGGCAAGATGCAGGGCATCGACGCCACGCCCGCCCAGGGACCCGGCCATGAAATCAACCAGGCCGTCCAGCACCGCCGCCGAATCGGCGGCCGGGATGGAGGCGGTACTGGCCCGCAAACGCCCCAGCGCGCCGACATAGACAGCTTCGAATCCGGCTTGCAGCAATTCCGCCTTGGTCCCCTTTTTGTGGGATACGACACCCAGCGTCAGCCCGCTATGCTGCGCCACCGCGCGATGGGTGACGGCGGACGGACCGGCTTGCTCTATCAACGCTGCGGCCGCCTCTGCAATTCGGGCGGTCGTACTGTCATGCTCGGCTACGTCGGGAGCGCCGGACAACGCCTGCAATCGTGCGAAGTCACGCCAGGGCGCGGACGGCGCGGGCTGGGCGAACAGCCATGCCGCCACGCCGCGCGCATATTCGTCCAGTCCGGCCCGATCGACAGATCGTCGCCAGTCGATCATGTGCGTGAAGGCTTCATTGTCAAAAAAATATTCGGCCAGCCAGACATGCCGGACGATATCGAAATGGGCGCAGGCCTGACGCCAGAAATCAGCCCATAACAGCCGCCAGCCCGCCCGGACCTGCGCAGCCGCCGCCCCCTCGCTACGCCACAACTGTCCCTCCCGCCAGGCGAAGGCGAGCTGTCGTTGTCCCAAAACCCAATCGTCCACCGTCGTCGCAAAAAAACCGGCGAAGGCCACTGCGTCGGCGAAAACACCGTCCAGATGGGCGATTCGATCGAGGCCCCACCGCCGCGCGCGGGCCTGCGCCTCTTCCTGCGCAACGACAAACAACTGTTCCAGCGATCCGAAGTGATGATAGATGGAAGAGACCGGGACGGAGGCCGCAGTCGAGATTTGACGTGCGGAAACAGCTTCACCGCCGCCATTTTCCCACAATATGAAAACAGCGTCTATCAGCTTGTTATAAGACGTATTTTTCACGCTATCTGGCATAGATTCCCGGGCATGATGCGGCAGTGATGTCTGGCGACCATAGCAATGACTAGCCTGCCATACGAGCGGATTTGCGTCCGACACGTCCGTTCCAACTTTCTGCCCGCACGTCATACAAGTTACATACAGACGTTCTAGTCGGCCCGCGAAGCAACCGGGGGACACCATCATGCCTTTGCCCATCGCCACATTGTTACGCACCACCGCCATCGCCAGCGCCATCGCGCTGATCCAGCCGGCCTTCGCCGCCGACCAGCCGACGACCGCTCCCACGCCTTCCGCTGCGGAAGACGATATGGGTGAAATCGTCGTCACCGGCGCGATCTTGTCCGCGCAGCAGGAATCGATCGGACTGAAGCGCGATGCGATCAACCTGACGGACATCGCCGCATCCGATTCCGTCGGGCGTTTCCCCGATCAGAACGCCGCCGCCGCCCTCTCCCGCCTGCCCGCCGTCGCGGTACAGCGCGACCAGGGGCAGGAACGCTACATCCAGGTGCGCGGCGCGCCCAATCGGTGGACCAGCGTCAGCATCGACGGCATCCCGATGGTCGGTGTGGACGAAGGCGGCGATACCCGCGCCTTCCGCTTCGACGCCATTCCCGCCGTGCTATTGTCGCAGATGGTCATCAACAAGTCATTGACCAGCGATCTTCAGGCCGACGCCGTGGTCGCCACCATCGATTTGCGCACCTATTCGGCCATGGAGCGCAAGGGACTGCATGTGTCGGGCGACGCCGGTTATGGCATGATGGACCTGGGCGGTGGCGAACAGCGCCAGGGATCGCTCCGCCTGTCCTGGTCGAACGACAATTTCGGGGTGGTTGTGGGCGGATCGCATTATCGCCGCAAGCAGTTGACCGACAATCGCGAAGTCGGCGCCTATGACGGAACGGCCCCACCGAATTTGACGTGCGCCAATATAAGATCGAACGCTGGAACAACGGCCTGTTCGGCGGCGTGGAATATAGCCCGGCCGATGGCCAGCGCATCTATGCCAAGGCGATTTTCAGCGAATTCAACGACAATGAACAGCGCAACCAATATGAATTCCGCCTGGATCGCGCGACCGGCGGCACCCGCACGCAGGACAGCGGAAATCTGACCGGCGTGCCGCTGCGCGGCAGCTTCAACTTCGGCGAATATCGCAACCGCAACTACATCGGCACGGTCGGCGGCGATTACGACACCGGCGACGGCCTGATCGCATCGTTCAAGTTCAACTATACCCGCACGGAAAACAGCAGCTACCTGCCGCTCGTGCAGGCGTCGACCAGCGGCGCGAACAATCTGTCGCTCAGCTATGACAATAGCGACCCCAATTTCCCGATCGTGACCATCAACGGCGCGTTCAATCAGGCCAGCCTGTCCAACAGCGGCGCCTATGTCATCGCCGCGCGCCAGAAAACGGTATCCGACAGCTATACGGCCAAGTTCGACATCGCCAAGGAAATGGGCGACCTGACCCTCTCGGCCGGTGGCCTCTACGCCGATCGCGAGATCGACGGCACGCTCTTTTCCACCGCCAACCTCGCCTATATCGGCGCGCAGGGCGCCAGCGTGGGTCAGCCCTTCAACATCAACAGCTACGTCACCGACAAGCCCTGGGATACGGGCTTTCCGCTGGGCGTGACGCTCAATTATGTCGACAATGTCGCCATGCGCCGCGACATCGATAGCCTGCTGGCGCGGATGCAGGCGGCGGGCCTCTACAATCCCGCGTTGGATACCCCGGCAAGCGACCGCTACGCCCAACGTGAAAAAACGCTGGCCGGCTATGTGATGGGCAAGGTCGAAAGCGGCCCGCTGACCGCCGTGGGCGGGGTGCGCATCGAACGCTACAGCATGAACAACAAGGGCGCGGTCGTCGCCGGGGGCGTCACTACGCCGCTGACCTATGACAATGTAAAGACCGATTTCTTCCCCAGCCTTAACCTGAAATATGCCGCGACCGACAATCTGGTGCTGCGCCTGGCAGGCCAGCGCAGCATTTCGCGACCCGCCTATGGCGCGATCCGCGTCGGCGCATCGATCAACGACACCAACAGCCCCGGCACCATCGGCGGCGGCAATCCTGCGCTGCGCCCCGAATATACATGGGGCGCGGACGCCAGCATCGAATATTATCTGCCCGGAAACGGCATGATCTCCGTCGCCGCTTTCCACCGCTGGGTCGATAATGTCCTGTATCAGAGCCAGGCCGTGGTCGGCAGCGACTTCTATAATTTCGGCAGGGTCGATCGCTCGAACTATCTGCTGAGCGGCACCTATAATGGCGAAAGCGGCAAGCTCTACGGCGTCGAATTCAATCTGCTCAAGCAGTTCGACTTCCTGCCGGGCGCGCTGGACGGCTTCGGGTTCCAGGGCAACGTCACCTTGTTGGACGGCAGCTTCGACACGCCGACAGAAACCGGCATCGCTTTCCAGGGCATGTCGAAGACCATCGCCAACGCCTCGCTCTTCTACGAAAAATACGGCATTTCGGCGCGGGTCAGCTATCAATGGCGCTCCCACTGGCTGGACACGCTGGGCGGCATGGGCAGCGGCGAATATCGTCAGGGCTATGAAAATCTCGACGTGTCGCTGCGCTATGCGCTGACCGAGAATCTGACGCTCTTCGCCGATCTCGCCAATCTCACCAACGAAAAATACATCGCTTATCAGGGCACGCCCGCCACCCCGACAGAGGTCGAGCAGATCGGGTCGCGCTACCTGTTCGGCGTCCGCTTCGGCTTTTAACAGGAGATCGGACACATGCGTATCACGCTCAGCATCAGCCTTGCCCTTGCCACCCTGTCGTCGCCCACGCCCGCGGCAGCCCGCGAAACCGCCAGCCTGGCACGGATCGATGCCGATAGCGTCATGCTCGACCGGGGCGATATCGTCCCGGTCGGCATGTGGATCAGCAAGGACGACCGGATCGACACCACCGATCAGACGGTCGATGCCGCCGTCGTCAAAGCCGTGGCCAAAGGCGGGAAAGTCACTTTGCCTCTTCCCGCGCGCGAGCGGCGCTATATCCTGCTCAAAGACAAAAGCGGCGCAGTCGCGGTTGCCGGCGAGCGCGTTCTGCCGATCGAGCAGGGCAGCAACTTCCGCGACATCGGCGGCTATGTGACGAAGGACGGGCGCACCGTCCGGTGGGGCAAGGCGTTCCGATCGGGCGCGATGCCGCTATTCACCGAAGCCGACTATACGCTGGTGCAACAATTGGGCGTGGGATCGGTCGTGGACCTGCGCTCTTTGGAAGAGCGAGAGGTCGCGCCCGACCAGATCGACGATCGCACCGGCGCGCTGTTCATCGCCAACGACTATTCGCTCAAGCCCCTGATGGCCAATTATGGCAAGGGGAATGGGGAGAATAGCTATAAAGGCATGGAAAAGATGCTCGCCCCGCAGTTCCGATCGCTGTATCGCCGGATCGAAGCCAATGAGGGGGCGGTTGTCTATCATTGCTCGGCCGGACAGGATCGCACCGGCATGGCGACGGCCATGCTCTATGACATGCTGGGCGTCGATCGGGACACCATCCTGAAGGATTATCATATGTCGACGGCCCTGCGTCGACCCCAATATGAAATGCCAAAGGTCAATCCGGCGGATTATCCCAATAATCCGATCCTGAAATATTATTTCAACGCGGATGACAAGAAACGCACCACCGCCGAACCGCTCTATACGCCAAGCGGCGCATCGCATCTGGCGCAGTTCTTTACCTATATCGACAGCCAATATGGCGGGTCGGAAGGATATATGCGCAAGGTGCTTGGCCTGACCGACGCAGATATCGCCTCATTGCGCGCGACCATGCTGTATTGAAGCAACCGCGATCAAGGCCACCGTGAAGACTGTAGCGGGCAGATCTTCACCGGTGGCCGCCTTGCTGACATCCCATGGCGCGGCAACTGGGTGTCGCCGACGTGGATTCTGACAATGCCGATCAGTTGGGCGTATAGTCAGTCCTGGCATCCCTGTTCAGGGGATACGCATGGCCGTCATGAACGCGCGGAAGGCGGCCGTCGGCTGGCGCCGGTTAGGATAGTAGAGATGATTGGGCGGCAGCGTCGGCGCCCAGCCGGGCAGAACTTCGACCAGATCGCCAGACCCGATATGCGCCGACGCCTGCTCGACGATCAGGCAGGTTATGCCCAGACCAGCCAAGGCCGCGTCTCGCATCACGTCGGCATCGTTGGTGACGAAGTTGACCGGCACGGCGCGCGACGATGCCGTGCCATCCCGTTCGAACTCCCAACGGTGCAGGGCTCCGGACGTGGTGTGGCGATAGCTGACGCATCGATGCCGATCGAGATCGTCAGGACGTTCGGGCCGTCCATGCTCGGCAAGATACTTGGGTGAGGCGACGAAGATCAGCGACACGGGATCGCTGATCCGTATCGAGATCATGTCCCCCTGCAGTTCTTCTGCATGTCGCACGCCGCAGTCGAACCGTTCCGCGACGATATCGACAAGGCCGTCATTGACCACCAGTTCGACGGACACGTCGGGACAGTCCCGTGCCAAGGCGGGCAATCGGGGGAGGATGAGGTGAACGGCGGCGGGGCGATGGGCATTGATGCGCACCCGCCCTATCGGATGATCGCGCCCGCTGTCGAGTATGCCCAGCGCTTCTTCGACCGAGGCCATGGCGGGACGCAATCGTGCGAGCAGCGCTTCGCCCGCGCTGGTGGGAGCCAGCGATCGGGTTGTGCGATCCAGCAGCCGGATATCCAGCTTCTTTTCCAGCACGCGCATGGCATGGCTGAGCGCGGAGGCGGACAGGCCCAGCCGCGTCGCCGCCTTGGCGAAGCTGCCAGCCTCCACGATTTCCCCGAAAATGGCGAGGCCCGACCAGAGATCGCGGTCCATCGATGAAATTCCTTCAGCAACCCATGCAGAGTGGATCGTCTAATCTTCTTGGGCCGCGCGATCCATATCCGTCTCAACCATCATATAAGGAAGCCGCCATGAACCTTCAGTCCTTTCGGCCCCTCGGCGCCTCCGGCCTTCTCGTCAGTCCGCTCGCGCTCGGCACGATGACCTTCGGGACGCCGCGCTGGGGCATGAGCGAAGACGCCAGCCGCGCGGTGTTCGACCGCTATGTCGATCTTGGCGGCAATTTCATCGACACGGCCGATGTCTATTCGGGCGGCGCGTCGGAAGAGATGGTCGGCCGTTTCATCGCCGATACCGGCCTGCGCGATCGAATGGTCATCGCGACCAAATCGGGCTTCAACACGGGCAAGGGCTTTCATAGCGGCGGCAATGGCGCGCGCCACATCCATGCGGCGGTCTATGCATCCTTGAAGCGGCTGAACACCGATTTCATCGACCTTTACTGGATTCATATCTGGGACGGCATCACCCCGGCGGCGGAATTGCTCCAGACGATGAGCGGCCTGATCCGGTCTGGCAAGATCCGCTATTGGGGCCTGTCGAACAGCCCGGCCTGGTATGTCGCGCAACTCGCCACGCTGGCGCAGGTCCATGGCGTCCCCGCGCCCATCGGCCTGCAATATTTCTATTCGCTGGTGGAGAGGGGTGTCGAGGACGAGCATGTGCCGCTCGGCCGCGCATTGGGCCTGAGCCTGGTGCCGTGGAGTCCTCTCGCCTACGGCCTGCTTACCGGCAAATATGATCGCGCCACGGTGGAAGCCGGTCCGTCCCGTCAGGGCGGCGTGCCCAATGTCGGCGATGATGGGGAGATCGCCCGCCCGGAGGACGACAAGCGCCTCGACGGGGACAATCCCTTCGGCGACACGCTGTTCACGGCCCGCAACTGGCGGATCGTGGAGGAGGTCAAGCGGGTGGCGGCGGAGATGGGCGAGACGGCTGTGCGTGTGGCGCTCGCCTGGGTCGTCGGCCGCCCCGGCGTCGCCTCGACCCTGATGGGCGTCAGCC
>Ga0163161_10003149_pt1 | contig 11639 bp, 11 predicted proteins | sample S45metaG_FD_129847 | JGI IMG/M metagenome (GOLD analysis project Ga0163161, IMG submission 129847) | Switchgrass rhizosphere microbial communities from Kellogg Biological Station, Michigan, USA - S4-5 metaG | ecosystem: Host-associated > Plants > Roots > Rhizosphere > Soil | place: USA... | reverse complement strand
CTGCTTTCTGTGCAAAAAGGTAGTAAGGCATACGAATGGTAAGTTCGTTGTTCTCGCAAAGTTTAGTGGTTACGCCGTAATCGTCAGGGTAATTCTGGAAACCACCTCCTGCGTCCATAATAGCAGTTACGCCAAGCCTGTTCATTTCGCTCATGAACTGTTTTGTTGAATTTACTTTTTCGTCCGGAGTAAGTTCAGGAAGCTTAGAAAGTGTTGAGTAAAGAATAAAAGCATTTGGCTCAGCTACAAGCATGCCTGTAGGGTTACCGTTTATGTCTCTTTCTATAAGTCCGCCATTTGGGTTAGATGTATTGGCATCAAGCTTAAGAGCTGCGATACCGGCTTTATTTAAATAGGCATGGCCGTAAAGGTGCAGTACAAATGCAGGTACATTTCCTGTAGCTTCGTTTATTTCTTCAAGGGTTGGCAGTCTTTTTTCTTCAAACTGGTAGGCATTCCAGCCACCAACAACACGTACCCATTGCCCGGCAGGTGTTCTTTGTGCCTGTTCTTTCAGCATGGCTAAAGCTCTTTTTAATGAGCGGACGCCATCCCAACGAAGTTCTGTATTAAAAAAACGGCCACCGCGGATGATGTGCATATGCGAATCAAACAATCCCGGAATAATAGTTTTTCCTTTGGCATCAATTACTGTAGTACTTTTTGTTTTTAGCTTAAGGATATCGCTGTTTGTCCCTGTCTTTATTATTTTACCATTGGCTACAGCGATAGCTTGTGTAATAGTGTTTTTAGTGTCAAGGGTATGCACTTTTGCGTTGTGCACAATGAGGTCAGCTTTTTTTTGTGCCGATACTGCTGCAGTAACTATCAGGCACAGGAATAGATGTATAAATGTTTTCATTATGGTAATCTTAAAAATGATAGTTGTGTTGTTGTAGTGAAAGGCTGTATGCTTCCTTACGACGGTCATACAGCCTTTTAGGTTTAGCTATTAATGCTTAAGCATTTCATGAGCATACTGAACACCTACACCATAAGCGCCGCCATATTTCTTAACAAGGTCGGTTACCGCTTTGTATGATTCCTGGCGTGCCCAGTCGCGTTGAAGCTCTAATAAATATTGTAACGATGTCATAGGGTGTGCACCTGCCTGAACCATACGTGTTATAGCCATTTCGTGAGCTTCTTTAGAAACGTCTGCGCTTGCATCTGTTATAATATAAACATCATACCCTTCACCTATAGCCGATAGCGCCGGACCTACAATACATACGCTTGTCCATAAACCTGCAAAAACAAGTTTCTTTTTGTTCTTTCCTGTTATAGCTTTATATGCAGCTACATCTTCCCAAGTGTTCATAGAAGTACGGTCAATATAATTTGAAGTTTTTTGAGGATAGAATTCTTCTACTTCACGGAATACCGGTCCGCTGAATGATTTTTCAGCTACAGTCGTAACGACTGTTGGTACATTAAAGATTTTAGATGCACCTGCTACAAGCGCTACGTTGTTGCGCAGCTGGTCTATTGGAGAACTCCCTACTGCAAATGCCATCTGGCTCTCATGATCTATTAATACAAGTGCGTGGTTTGACGGGCTAAGTAATGCCGCTCCCGGTTTTTGTGCTACTGCTGTAAGCGATACTACTACTGCCGCTACTGATAAGAATAAGTTTTTCATAATGATTAAGATTTGTGATTACTATTGATAAATGTTTTTGTTTTGTTTTAATATGCTGTTTATTGTTTTGTTATTACATTGCAAAGTTGCGATATGGTGATCAGCCATACATTGAACTGGGACAAGAAAACAAAAAGCAAAACTTTAAAATGGAAATTGCTACAGGCCTGTTACTTATTTCATCAAAACATTTACCATATGCCAAAATCGATGCCTTACAAATAACTTATTGATATACAGTTTTTTGTGTTTTATGGTTGATTTAGGGAATGACGGTATATCGTTAAATTTTTGGTAAGTTTAGATATGCTACACAGATTTGAGCCGAAGCCAGAAGGATTTTTAGTATTTTTATGTGAGAGGTAAATACAAATAAAAAACCATCGACTCCGGGAGCCGATGGTTTTTAAACAAATAACAATTTTAACTTAACGACAAAACCTTTACGGTTTGGCAGTCACACACTGCTTATGAACAGATAAGCAGTGCATTATGCAAATATAAGATAATAATTTGTTAATGCTTCATTTTAAATCAATATTAGTTTTAATATTTAATAATTGACCGGCAGAATTTTAATATGTAAGGGAAAGATGTAATTAACTACCTTTGTACTAATGGAAAGAGAAGAAAGTTTGAGAGAGATATTAGAAAGAAGATCAGAAACAGCATGGAAAGAATTCATGCCATCTGTATCTATTGATTGTGTTGTGTTTGGTTTTAACGACGGTGCTCTGAAAGTACTGCTTTTAAAATTAAAAGGTCAGGATTTATGGTCGCTTCCCGGCGGATATATGGGTAAAGAAGAAGATGTAAATACAGCTGCGGGACGTATCTTATTTGAGCGTACAGGAGCACAAAATATTTTTTTAGAGCAGTTTAATGTGTTCACATCCCTAAATAGAAGTGAAGGATTCTTTAAAGACTACCCTGACACGCTATGGCATAAACAACGATTTTTATCCATAGGGTGTTATGCCCTTGTTGATTATACTACGGTGGAACTTGTTACAGATGAACTTTCATCGGTAACTGAATGGTGCGATATAAACAGTATTCCCGAGATGATGATGGATCACCGCCAGATTTTTGATGAAGCACTTATTACCTTAAGGAGGCAGCTAAATTACAAGCCTATTGGCTATAATTTGTTGCAGGATGAATTCACTATGCCCGAACTACAAAAGCTATATGAAATCATTCTTGGCAAAAAGCTAAACAGGGGTAATTTTTACAGGAAGATGACGGCTTACGATATATTAGATAAAATGGACGAGCCCCGAAAAGGAGGGGGGGCGCACAAAGCTCCAAATCTCTACAAATTTAATACAGAAAAATACCAGGCTGCCCTTAAAGATGGTTTAAAGGAAGGCTGGTAAATGCTGTTTTGAGGATGTTTATCTCTCTTACGATTGATTGTTGGCTATCCAATTTGTAAAAGCGGCAATAAATTTATTCAAAAATTCGGTAGTTGAATCATTTGTAATGTTTCCATTGCTGTCAAATAATTTATCAGCTTTGCCTATATAGGCTTCAGGCTGCTGCAATACAGGTACATTTAAAAATACAAGCGACTGCCTTAAATGATGGTTAGCACCAAATCCGCCAATGGCTCCAGGACTTACACTTATTACTGCTCCGGGCCTCCTGTCCCAAACACTTTTACCATAAGGACGCGAACCTACATCAAGTGCATTTTTAAGCGCTCCGGGAACAGATCTGTTGTATTCGGGTGTAACAAATAAAACGGCATCAAAAGTGTTCATTTTATTACGGAATGTTGTCCAGGCTTCAGGGACGTTTTCCTCAAGATCTTCGTTGTATAGAGGAAGATTTCCAATTTCTACGATTTCTGCTTCCAGATTTTCAGCAGAAAGTTTGATGAATGCCTGTGCCATCTTTCTGTTTAGCGATTCTTTTCTAAGGCTCCCCACCACTATGGCCGTTTTGTATTTCTTCATGTTACTGTTGTTTGTTGATTACTCATAAAGTTACACACCAGTGTGCTGTACCCTCTCAAAATTAACATAAGTTTATTCCTGTAGGCGTAACTTAATTAATAAGCCAAAACTTTAATTGTATGATAATTATCAGGTTTTAAATAATCACAGAGTGTCATATTTGCAGATAACTTTTAATCAGGAAATATGACAAATAATAAATTGCACAACTTCCACATTCCCGTAATGGGCTTGGCATATACCATAGACAGCCCGCTACGTGTGGCGCATTTTGGAATAGATTCTGTGGTATCTATAGTAGATGATGAGCTTATCGAAAAAATGCACGCTTTCTACAGTAAAAAATTCAGCCTTCCATATACTGAGATTACTCAAAAAATGCAGGATTACAGGGCTAAACGTATTACAGCTTACCTTAACACCCTTGATACCCTTGTAAAAAATAAATTTGAAGCTTTTTGTAATGAATTGGCTGAAAGTAAAAATTCCCTTGACAATTTTATGCAGATGCTTCCCTCTACATCAGAAATTAAAAAAGGATTTCAGGAGATAGGATCGGGAGGACTTGATATGGCTGATTCGCTGAAAAATTTTATAAGTGAACATTTGCAATCCGGTAGTATCGATGTAAATATCATGACAAAAGTAGATAAGACCAATTTTAGTAAAAATATGCCATTACCCGCTATATACAACGATGCCCACGCAGCATTGAGGGGTTTTGCCAATAGCAGGCTAAATTCGTCACTTGTTTTGTCTGCCGGCATGAACCCGTCATTGTTTAGCTACATAGCAGAATTTAGTGACTTTTTACCTGATGCGAAGCGGCAACTAAATAAAAAGATAATCCTGAAGGTGAGCGATTTTAGATCGGCAATGATACAGGGAAGTTTTTTGGCTAAGAAAGGCGTGTGGGTTTCAGAATACAGGATAGAATCGGGACTTAATTGTGGTGGGCATGCTTTTGCTACCGATGGTCTGCTTCTTGGACCTATTATGGAGGAGTTTAAGAACAGAAAAAAAGAACTTGTAACATCTATCTTTCGATTGGTACAAAAAGCACTGCAGCAAAAGGACATCGTATTGCATGAACCGCCTCAGGTTAAGATTACTGTGCAGGGTGGTGTAGGTACAGCTGAGGAGCATGAATTTTTATTGGAACATTACGAGGTAGATTCAGTCGGCTGGGGATCGCCGTTTCTTTTGGTACCCGAAGCGACAGCTTCAGATCCCGCAACGCGTAAACTTCTTGCAGAAGCCAAAGAAAATGATTTTTACAGAAGTAATATTTCGCCGCTTGGCGTACCTTTTAATACCGTTAAAGGTACCACCAACGAAAAATTAAAAAATCAGAGGATTGATAACAACATGGCAGGTAGTTCCTGTCCAAAAAAATTACTGGCACTAAGCAGGGAATTTGATGAGAAAGGGATATGCACAGCTTCACGCAAATACCAGCAGTTTAAATTGCGTGAGCTGGAAAAACTGCAGGATAATTTATGTATAGAAGAATATGAGAGCAGGGTTGAAGATATTACAGTAAAATCGTGTCTTTGTGTAGGACTTGCCAATCCCGCTTATCTTGAGAACAATATAGTAATGAAAGGAGAAGCGCAGGGCGTTGTTGTTTGCCCGGGACCTAATATGGCCTACTTTGATAAGGAGGTTTCGCTGAAAGACATGGTATGTCATATCTATGGATATAAGTCTGTACTTGCAGCTACATACCGACCAAATATGTTTATTAAGGAACTGGTTTTATATATAGATTATCTTATAAAAGATATAGAAGCAGCAGCAGGATTCTGTACTTCAGCACAAGTTAAAAAGTGGAATTTGTTTAAAAAGAACCTACTGGAAGGAATCAGCTACTATAAGAATGTATTTAGTATATCAGGTTTCTTTACGCAGTCAAAAATTGAGATATTGGAACAATTCCAATACCTGTATGAAAAAGTATCTTTTCTGCACATCCCATGTCAGGAGGAGATACTAGCTTAATTTTAAAAGTTTATTCCTGTCCGGTATAATGATCTTTTTGCCGGACAGTTCTATGACACCCAGCTTATTGAATTCTGACAATAACCTGATGCAGCTCTCTGTTGCAGTGCCTACCATCCCTGCAATCTCCTCGCGGGATAATTTTATATTCAGGCTTTTATCGGGATTGATGCCAAATGTGTCAAGGAGGTAAACAAGTGTTTCTGCAAGGCGCTGCTTAACTGATTTTTGTGCCATGGTTACTAAATGCTCGTCGGCGTCTTTAAGGTCGCCGCAAATAGCTTTCATAACATTCATAGAAAACTGGTTGTTTTGTTTAAAAAGTCCCATAATCTCAGTTTTCGGAATAAAGCACACTTCCATATCTTCTAATGCAATGGCACTAAGGTTTACAGGTTCTTCACTTATCATGGAACGCTGACCAAGCAGTTCTCCTTTAGTAATGAGCTTTACGATTTGGTCGTTGCCGTTTGCACTCAGTTTGGTAAGTTTGCATACGCCATCTTTAATACAAAAAATGCCATTTACATTTTCGCCTTCGGTAAAAATGGGTTCACCTTTTTTAATGATATACGATGATTTACAATCAGCAATTTTGAGCAGTTCTTCTTTATTCAGCGCCTTTAGCGAGCTGAATTCCCTAACGATACATTGTTCACACTTACTCATAATCATTACCTCAATTGGTTATGCAAATTTACTGAAGCTGCATGACATATATCATATTTTATTGCAGGTAATCAAGGCAATTTTGTGTCAGGTAAAATTGAGCAGATATGAACACACAACATTGTTATCATTGTGGGTTGCAAATTGTAAAAAGGGAAGAGGTTCTTTCTTTTGGAGCTAAAGAAAGCAGGCGTGCCTCCGCCTAAATGAAGTTCTTTTATGAGTGGGAGCCGGGGCAGTAAATCGCAGTATAAAAATATGCGAAACGATAAATCAGGTTTTAAGTTAAAGGTTAATTTCTATGACATGATTGACAATAACCTGACATTATAGCGGTTATAAAGTCGTTAGATCATATATGAGTTTTTTGGCATAGTATTTATACTTAATGTGGTAACTTCACATTAATAAAAGAAAGGAAATTATCATGCTAAAATGGATTGATATTGTAAAGTTTGCAAGTACAGGTAACCCAAAGCCTGATCATCGTGTTGAAAAAACAGAGAAAGAGTGGAAAGCACTTTTGAGCGATAAAGAATTCAGTATTACTAGGCTTAAAGGTACAGAGCGTGCTCATAGTTCTGAAATGTGTTCGCTTTTTGAACCAGGAATATATTCCTGTGTTTGCTGCGGCACGTTGTTATTTGATGGAGGAGAAAAATTTGAGAGCGGTACAGGATGGCCTTCATTTACCCAGCCAATTAAAGAAAACGCTGTTGCCTACCATAAAGATGTAAGTTATGGAATGGTTCGTATTGAGGCATTATGCAATACCTGCGATGCGCACCTTGGGCACGTTTTTCAGGATGGGCCTCCACCAAGCGGCCTTCGCTACTGTATGAATGCAGTTGCTCTGAAAAAAGTAACCATAAACGATAAGAAAGCTACATTTGGAGGTGGCTGTTTCTGGTGTACTGAGGCTGTATTTACATTGCTTAAAGGCGTAAGTAAAGTTGAAAGCGGATATACCGATGGTAAGATTGATAACCCAACCTATAGGGAAGTATGCAGTGGACTGACCGGCCACGCCGAAGTTATCGAAGTGACATATAATCCTGACGAAATATCTTATGAAGATTTGCTGCGCATACATTTGAGTACGCACAATCCTACTACGCTAAACAGGCAGGGTGCCGATGTGGGTACGCAATACCGCAGCATCATCCTGTACCGCAATGAGCAGGAGAAAATGGCAGCCCAAAATGTTGTTGAAGAATTGCAGGAAGCGTATGCGGAGCCAATCGTAACAGAGCTTAAGCCGTTCAGCCATTTTTACAAGGCCGAAGAATACCACCAGGATTATTACAAAAACAATTCGCAGGAAGGTTATTGCCAGGCTGTGATAGACCCTAAGCTTAAAAAATTCAGACAGCTGTTTAAAGAAAAGCTAAGGGATGAAGCGGACACGGAAGTAAATAAGTAATGGTTAAAAAAGCGGGATTTGGTGGTGGCTGCCATTGGTGTACCGAAGCTGTTTTCATGGCTTTAAAAGGTGTGCAGTCAGTGCAGCAGGGATGGATTGCCTCAGATGAAGGGAATAATTCCTTTTCTGAAGCAGTAATTGTTGAATATGATCCTGAAGTTATCGGCTTTGATACATTAATCGCTGTACATTTATATACGCATGGCAGCACCTCACAGCACTCAATGCGCGGTAAATACCGCTCTGCGGTATATACTTTTCTGGATGAAGATAGTACTGAAGCAAAAGCGGCAATTGCCAGGTTACAATTAGAATTTGAGCACCCTATAATTACACAGGTTCTCTCTTTCGCCGACTTTAAAATGAGCCGTTATGAACTGTTGAATTATTATTTCAGCGATACGCAAAAACCGTTTTGTGAAAATTACATCAACCCGAAGCTAAAGCTGCTGATGAAGAAATTTGCAGCGGTCACCCGCGTAGATAAACTTAGACATTTATAATATAAGAACAAGAATAAAAACCGCAGCTGTAAACTGCGGTTTTTTTTGTCCCTGTTTTATTTACGACCGGCTCTCTTTTGCAATACATCTTCAATAGTATTGAGGTTCATTTTTTTAGCTTTTAAAAGTATAAGGAAATGGTAAAGAAGGTCGGCGGCCTCATTCTTAAATAAATCATCGTTATCATCTTTAGCTTCTATTACCAACTCTACCGCTTCTTCGCCCACTTTTTGCGCAATCTTATTAATACCTCTTTTAAATAAGGTGTTTGTGTATGATGTATCCAAATCCGATGCAATCCTGTTTTCAATTGTTTTTTCAAGGGTATAGAGAAAACCTTTACTGCCTTTGTTACCAAAGCAGGAGATATTTCCGGTATGGCATACCGGCCCTTCCGGATAAACAGTTATAAGCAGCGTATCATTATCACAATCTAAATTGATAGTAGCTACGTTTAAATAATTTCCGGAAGTTGATCCCTTGGTCCACAACTCGTTACGGCTGCGGCTAAAAAAAGTAACTCTTCCTTCGGCCTTAGTCTTTGCAAATGCTTCCTTGTTCATATAGCCAAGCATCAGTACTGTAAGGCTAACGGCATCCTGAATGATAACAGGAAGCAATCCATTTGTTTTTTCAAAATCAGGTATCATCGTATGGGGATATTTTGTTGGTTTAGATATTCTTTTAGTTGGGAAATGCTTATTTCTCCATAATGAAAAATGCTTGCTGCCAATGCAGCAGTAGCTTTAGTATTGGTAAAAACTTCTTCGAAATGTTCTTTACATCCGGCACCTCCTGAAGCAATTACGGGAATGCTTACAGCATTGCAAACGCAGTTAACAGCGTCCGTTGCAAATCCGTTTTTAGTGCCATCATTGTTCATAGAGGTAAGCAGTATTTCACCGGCTCCCATTTTCTCGGCGTGTTTCGCCCAACTAACGAGTTCTATGGAAGTTGCCGTTTGCCCCCCATTAATAAAAACCTGCCAGGTACCATTTACAAGTTTTGCATCTATAGCAACAACCACGGCCTGACTTCCCAATGACTTTGCGATATCATATATAAGCTGTGGATTTTTTACAGCAGATGAATTCAGGCTTACCTTATCGGCTCCGCAATTAATGAGCAGTTTGGCGTCTTCAACGCTGTTTATTCCACCGCCTACGGTAAAAGGTATGTTTATCTCTTTGGCAATTGCCGAAACGAGCACAGCCAATGTTTTTCTTCTTTCTATGGTGGCGCTTATGTCAAGAAAAACAAGTTCGTCGGCACCCTGATCTGCATAAAGGGCTGCCAGCGTAACAGGGTCTCCGGCATCTTTAAGGCCTAAAAAATTTACGCCTTTTACAACCCTGTTATCTTTAATATCAAGGCACGGAATTATTCTCTTCTTTAGCATAGTTTACTGAGTTGTTTTAAACTGATCTTTCCTTCGTATAAAGCCTTGCCTATAATTACCCCATCGCAGCCTATCTGTTTCATGGTATACACATCTTTGATGGATGATATGCCACCGCTGGCAGTAAGTTTAACTCCCGTTGAGGTTATAATTTCCAGATATAGCGGAGTAGAAGGACCTTGCAACATTCCATCTTTCGCGATATCAGTACAAATTACATTTTTGATGCCCAGTTTTTCATACTTTTTTATAAAGCTCATAATATCAATATTGCTGTCTTCTTCCCAGCCGTTAATGGCAATTTTTCGATTATTACAGTCGGCACCCAGCACAATTCTGTGCGATCCATATTTAGATATCCATTGGGTTACAAGTTCGGGGTTTTTTACAGCAATACTGCCTACAGTAACTTTGTAAGCACCGCTGTTAAAAGCCAGTTCAATATCTGTGTCTGATTTTATGCCCCCGCCAAAATCAACTATAAGTTTTGTCTGGCTGCATATTGTTTCCAATACCTTATGATTAACTATTCCACCAGATTTTGCACCGTCAAGGTCAACAAGGTGTAAATATCTTATACCGGCATATTCAAATTGTTTTGCTACTTCTACCGGGTTTTTATGGTATACCTTTTCGGTCGCATAATTACCTTTAGTGAGGCGCACACATTTGCCATTTATTATGTCTATAGCTGGTATTATCTTCATAGTTCTAAAAAGTTTTTAAGTAATTGCTCACCTGCACTCCCTGATTTTTCAGGATGGAACTGCACGCCATAAAAGTTATCTTTTTTCAATGCTGCGCTAAAGGGTAAAATGTAATTGCATTTGGCTACAGCATATTTGCTTATTTCAGCATAATAGCTATGAACAAAGTAGAAGTTATCATCTGTGTTTATATTATAGAAAAGATCTAAACCGTCGGCTTTAATGCTGTTCCAACCCATATGAGGAACAATATCCTGAGGAGGAAATTTTTTAACCTCCGCGTTAAAAATGCCAAGTCCGTTTGTGTTTCCTTCTTCAGAAAATCGGCACATAAGCTGTAAGCCAAGACATATTCCCAGTACAGGTTGTTCTAGCGACTTAATAATTGTATCAAGGCCATTCGCTTTTAAATGAGCCATTGCCGATCCTGCTTCGCCCACACCTGGAAAAATGACTTTATCGGCGTTTACTATCTCGTTTACATCGTTGGTCACTACACAGTTATAGCCCAGTCTGGTCACTGCATTCACTACAGATTGCGTGTTGCCGGCGTTATATTTTAGTATTGCTATCATAATATTCCTTTTGTGCTGGGTATGTTGTAATTATCTGTTTGTTTAACGGCCATTTTAACGGCTTTTGCAAACGCTTTAAATATCGCTTCTATCTTGTGGTGTTCGTTTGCACCTTCGGCTTTGATATTGAGGTTGCATTTTGCGGTATCGCTAAACGATTTAAAAAAATGCAGGAACATTTCGGTAGGCATTTCTCCAACCTTTTCACGGGTAAAATTAGCATCCCAAACTAACCACGGCCTGCCGCCAAAGTCAATTGCCACCTGTGCCAGGCAGTCGTCCATAGGCAATAAAAAACCATAGCGCTCAATTCCTTTTTTACTGCCCAGGGCTTGCAGGAAAGCATCACCAAGTGCCAATGCGGTATCTTCTATGGTGTGGTGCTCATCTATTTGCAGATCACCAGCAACTTTTATGGAAAGATCAATACCGCCGTGGCGTGCCAGCTGATCCAGCATGTGGTCAAAAAAGCCTAATCCTGTGGTAATATTACTCTGGCCTGTACCATCAAGGTTTACCGTAATGGCAATATTGGTTTCATTTGTCTTGCGTACAACATTTGCTTTTCGGGGCAGTTGTTTCAGGTGCCTGTAAATTGCTTCCCAACTTTGTGTCACTAATGTTGCGGTTTCACATTCCTGACCCATAAAAACAGACTTACACCCCAAATTTCCTGCAAGTTCAACATCGGTAAGCCTGTCACCAATTACATAAGAGTTTTCAAGGTCATAATTTCCTTTTATAAAGTGGGTGAGCAGG
>Ga0163161_10003145_pt1 | contig 11643 bp, 10 predicted proteins | sample S45metaG_FD_129847 | JGI IMG/M metagenome (GOLD analysis project Ga0163161, IMG submission 129847) | Switchgrass rhizosphere microbial communities from Kellogg Biological Station, Michigan, USA - S4-5 metaG | ecosystem: Host-associated > Plants > Roots > Rhizosphere > Soil | place: USA... | reverse complement strand
ACGCCCATGCCGAAGTTGACGGCGAAGATCTTCGACCAGAAATGGTAGAGATCGCGGTAGGTGTCGTTACGGGTCTTCAGCCACAGGCCTTCGAGTACCGCGAGGAAACTGGCCAGCCCGATGGTGATGGCCGGAAAGATGATGTGGAACGAAACCGTGAACGCGAACTGTATCCGCGCCAGGTCCAGTGCCTGCAAGTTGAACATGTAAAAATCCTCATCGCGGATCTAAAACGGTGGGAGCGGGCTTGCTCGCGAAGGGGTCAGGTCAGCCACCCTCCGTGTTGAATGGCACACTGCATTCGCGAGCGAGCCCGCTCCCACCAGGTCTTGGGTGTTTGGCACTACGCGGCGGAAGTCGAAATCAGGCCGCTGGCCTTCGCCTTTTCAAACCGGATGGCGACGAACTTGGACGTCGGGGTGTAGGTGCGGTCGCCGTAACTCTCCAGCGGCACCAGCGGGTTGGTCTCCGGGTAATACGCGGCGGCTTGTCCTGCGGGAATGTCGTAGGCGATCAGGGTAAAACCGCTGACCCGACGCTCGCGCTCGTCATCCCACAACGCCACGAGGTCGACCTTCTGCCCCGGTTCAAAGCCCAGCCGGCGGATGTCCGCCTCATTGGCGAACACCACATCGCGCATGCCGTAGACCCCGCGGTAGCGATCGTCCAGACCGTACAGCGTGGTGTTGTACTGATCGTGGGAACGCATGGTTTGCAGGATCAGGTGTGGCTTGACCGCCAGGTTGCGCACACCTTCGCTGATCAGGTGCTCGGGCAACACGCTGGCGGCGAATTGCGCCTTGCCGCTCGCGGTTTTCCACACACGGTCCGCCGCGCTGTTGCCCAGGTGGAAGCCACCGGGGTGCAGCAGTTTTTGGTTGAAATCCTCGAAGCCGGGGATGGTGTCGGCGATCAGGTTGCGGATGCGCCCGTAGTCGGCAACCGCCCAGTTCCAGTCGATGGGCTCGTTGCCCAGGGTCGCGGCGGCGATGCCGGCAATGATCGCCGGTTCCGAACGCAGGTGTCTGGATTTGGGTTTCAGCTGGCCATGGGAGATATGGATCATGCTGAAGGTGTCTTCCACGGTGACGCCCTGCGGACCTTCGGCCTGGATGTCGATGTCGGTGCGGCCCAGGCACGGCAGGATCAGCGCCTCACGGCCGGTCACCAGATGGCTGCGGTTGAGCTTGGTGGAGATGTGCACGGTCAGCTCGCAGTTGCGCATTGCGGCGTGGGTGCGCGGGGTGTCAGGCGTCGCCTGGGCGAAGTTGCCGCCCAGTCCGATGAACACCTTGGAGCGCCCCTCTTCCATCGCCGAAATCGCCATCACCGTGTTGTGGCCGTGCTCCCGTGGTGGCGTGAAATTGAAGCGTTTCTGCAAGGCATCGAGCAACTCGGTGGGCGCCAGTTCGTTGATCCCCATGGTGCGGTCGCCCTGCACATTACTGTGGCCGCGCACCGGCGAGAGGCCGGCACCGGGACGGCCGACATTGCCGCGCAGCAACATCAGGTTGATGACTTCCAGCAACGTCGGCACCGAGTGCGTGTGCTGGGTCAGGCCCATCGCCCAGCACATGATCACGCGCTCGGCGCGGGCATACATGCGTGCGGCCAGTTCGATATCGGCCAGGGTCATGCCCGACTGCTGCTCGATATGCGCCCAGGTCGTGGCGTCGACTTCGGCCAGGTAATCGTCCATGCCCGTGGTGTGTTCGCGAATGAACTGATGATCGAACACGGGCTCGCCCCCGGTGGCTTGCGCTTCACGCTCCCACTGCAAGAGGAACTTGGCCATGCCGCGCATGACCGCCATGTCGCCGCCCAGCGCAGGTCGGAAGTAGGCGGTGTTGGTCGGCTCGGAGCCGTTCATCAGCATCTCGAGCGGATGCTGTGGGTGCTGGAAACGCTCCAGCCCACGCTCCTTGAGCGGGTTGATGCAGATCACCTGGGCCCCGCGCTTGACCGCTTCGCGCAGCGGTTCAAGCATGCGCGGGTGGTTGGTGCCGGGGTTCTGACCGATGACGAAAATCGCATCGGCATGCTCCAGGTCATCGAACACCACGGTGCCCTTACCCACCCCCAGGCTTTCGATCATCGCCACCGCGCTGGCCTCGTGGCACATGTTCGAGCAATCGGGGAAGTTGTTGGTCCCAAAGGCGCGAACGAACAGCTGATAGAGAAACGCCGCTTCGTTGCTGGCCCGGCCCGAGGTGTAGAACTCGGCCTGGTTCGGCGATTCCAGGGCATTGAGATGCCGGGCGATCAGTGCGAACGCCTCGTCCCAAGTGGTTTCCACGTAGCGGTCGGTGCTGGCGTCATAGCGCATCGGGTGAGTCAGGCGGCCCTGATACTCCAGCCAGTAATCGCTCTGTTCAGCCAGGGTCGTGACGCTGTATTTGTTGAAGAACGCCGGGTCGACCAGGCGCCCGGTCGCCTCCCAGTTCACCGCCTTGGCGCCGTTTTCGCAGAACTTGACCATGCCGTTTTCCGGCGACTCGCCCCAGGCACAGCCGGGGCAATCGAAGCCGCCGTTCTGGTTGGTCTTGAGCATCATGCGGATGTTCTTGAGGGCATTTTCACTGCCCAGCCAATTCTTGGTGACGGCGATAAGCGCGCCCCAACCGGCGGCGGCACCTTTGTAGGGTTTATAACGGTCGACTTGAGACATGCGGCTTCTCCGTGACGATGCACACTGGCATTGACCCGATTCAGGTCATTGATCGGTTGACGGAGAAAAGAATAGGAATTCGCTCCAAGCGCTGTCTAATCGCTATTAATGACCGAATTATCGAGATGCTCTATCAAGACTATTTTTCCTTTATTTACAGTAGGTTATGAAACTTGTTAGCAACCTTTATCGTAGAAATAATTCATCATAGATCCCATCGATCAACCGGTTATTAATAGCGATTGGACGCTCTCACTCGTTGCCCTTAGCCTGCGCTCAACAAACCCCTGATCAATGAAATACCTGTAGGAGCGAGCTCTGCTCGCGATGGACTCAAGCGCACCGCGTTCACCCAGTAAGCACGCGTAATCGTTGACCACCATCGCGAGCAGAGCTCGCTCCTACAGTGTTTATGGGTATTCATTCAAATGCGCTTTGTGCCAAGTGAGGATGTCATGTCGGAACGAGTCTTGATCGATGGGTTCGCCAGGCGCGTGGACTATCTGCGGATGTCGGTGACCGACCGTTGCGATTTCCGCTGTGTGTATTGCATGGCCGAAGACATGCAGTTTCTGCCGCGCCAGCGGGTGCTGACCCTGGAAGAGATCTACCAGGTGGCACAGAGCTTCGTCGCCCTGGGCACCCGCAAGATCCGCCTGACCGGGGGCGAGCCGCTGATCCGTCCGGGGGTGGTCGAGCTGTGCCGCCAGATCGCTGCCCTGCCCGGCCTGCGGGAACTGTGCATGACCACCAATGGCTCGCAACTGGCCCGGCTGGCCGGGCCGCTGTTCGAGGCCGGGGTCAAGCGCCTGAACATCAGCCTCGATTGCCTGGACCCGCAGCGCTTTCGCGAGCTGACCCGCACGGGCGATCTGGCGCAGGTGATCAAGGGTATCGATGCCGCCAATCGGGCCGGCTTTCGCAACACCAAGCTCAACTGCGTGGTGATGAAGGGCCGCAACGATCATGAGATCAATGATCTGGTGAGCTTTGCCATCGACCGCAATCTCGATATCTCTTTCATCGAAGAAATGCCCCTGGGCACCATCCATGAACACAGCCGCGCCGAGTCCTTTTACTCAAGCGCCCAGGTGCGCGAGCGGATTGCCGAACGCTACACCCTGATCGATTCCGCCGAATCGACCCAAGGCCCGTCGCGCTACTGGCGGCTAGCCGAGGCGCCGCTTATTCGCCTGGGGTTCATTTCACCCCACAGCCACAATTTTTGCGGCACCTGCAACCGGGTGCGGCTGACCGTTGAAGGTCGCCTGCTGTTGTGCCTGGGCAACGAGCATTGCGCCGATCTCAAGGCTGTTCTGCGCAGCCATCCCGGCCAGCCCGACCGCCTGGAGCGCGCTATTATCGAGGCGATGAAGCTCAAACCTTATCGGCATAACTTTGCAGTGAACGATGAGGTGCAGGTGGTGCGTTTCATGAACATGACAGGCGGCTGAAACCATGATCGTCAGACCCAAACCCAACCTGATCGGCGTCCTGACCTCGCTCAAGGGCTCGATTGCCAAGCGCATCGCCCTGCGCAGCCTGCTGGTGACGCTGCTCGCCTCGGCCATCGTCCTGATCGAAACCCTGCACCCCAGTTACTTTTCCAAGGTCAGTGCCACACCTTTCACCCTGTTGGGCTTGTCGTTGTCGATCTTCATGAGTTTTCGCAACAACGCCTGTTATGACCGCTGGTACGAGGCGCGCAAGGCCTGGGGCGATGTGATCGTGGCGGTGCGTTCGATGATTCGTGAAACCCAGGTCATCCAGGATGCGAGTGAACGACGCACCCTGCTCAGTCACCTGTGCGGCTTTGCCCACGCACTCAATGCCAGGCTACGCAAGGAAAACGAACTGGCCGCCAGCGGTGAATGGCTGCAACCGCTGCCCAAGGCCGACACCCAGGACATCGGCGCTCATGTGTTGCTGCAGGTTGGTCAGCAGTGCTCGGCACTCAGCGAATCGGGCGTCATCAGCGAATGGCGCTACACCTTGATGGCCAACCATCTGACCAGCCTGTCCCATGCTCAGGCGGTGTGCGAGCGGATCAAAAACACACCGCTGCCGTTCCCCTACACCCTGTTGCTGCACCGCACCATTTACCTGTTCTGCATCCTGCTGCCCTTCGCCATGGCCGAGCCCCTGGGCTGGCTGACACCGATATTCACCGCGATTGTCAGCTATACCTTTTTCGGCCTGGACGCCATCGCCGACGAACTGGAAGACCCCTTCGGCCGCGACGAAAACGACCTGCCCACCGACGCCATCGTGCGCGGCATCGAACGCGATGTGCTGAGCGCCATGGGTGAAACCCAACTGCCGCCGGTGCTGGAGCCGGTGGATTTCGTGCTCAATTGATTTCCCAGGCACAAAAAATCTGTGGGAGCGGGCTTGCTCGCGAAGAGGGCAGCACACTCAACAGGGATGTCGACTGGCACACCGCTTTCGCGAGCAAGCCCGCTCCCACAGGGAATGCGCTGTGTCAGAACAATTCGCTAAAGGGGATAAACCGCACCATTTCCCCCTCTTGCAACGTACGGCCTTCCAGCACTTCCACCAGCCCATCGGCCCATGACGCTCCCAGCAGCACACCCGAACTCTGGTTCGGATAGAGCACCGCCCGGCCGTTTTCCAGCTTGGCTCGCAGATACTCACGGCGGCTTCCCGGCTTGGGCCAGGTGAAGCCGACCGGGACGGTAAAGCTCAGCGGCTCGACCGCCTCCACTCCTTGAATACGTAACAGATACGCCCGCGCCAGCAGGCCGAATGTCACCAACGCCGAGGTCGGATTGCCCGGCAGGCCGATCACCGGCACATCGCCGAACTGGCCGACGGTCAGGGGTTTTCCGGGTTTGATCGAGAGCTTCCACAGCAACGGTTTGCCGGATTCGCGCAACACCTGACCGAGGCAATCGGCGTCACCGGCGGACACCCCGCCGGTGGTCAGGATCAGGTCCGTCCCCTGCTGCAAATGTTCGAGCTTGAGCCGCGTCTGCCGTAGCTCGTCAGGAAGGATACCGGCATCGATGACCTCGCAACCCAAGGCATCCAGCCAGTGGCTCAACAAGGTGTGATTGCTGTTGTAGAGGCTGCCCGGCCTGAGCGGTGTGCCAGGTTCGAGCAGTTCATTGCCGGTGGACAACAACGCCACACGCGGCCGGCGCACCACCTGCACATGGGTGCAGCCCTGCGCCGCCGCGACCGCCAGCTCGAAAGGTCCCAACCGCTTACCGGCCTGCAGCAATACATCACCGGCGCGGTTCTCCTGGCCTTGGGGGCGGATGTTGGCGCCGACGCCCGGTGCCTGCACGAACTCAATGCGCCCGTCCTCCAGCACGCGGGTATTTTCCTGCATCTGCACCGCATTGGCCCCCGGTGGCAGCGGTGCGCCCGTGAAGATGCGGGCGCAGGTGCCCGCCGCCAAAGCATGGGGTGCTTGCCCGGCAAACACCTGCTGCGACACCGGCAACGGCCCACCGTCCCAACTCGCCACATTCAAGGCATAACCGTCCATGGCGCTATTGGGCCATGGTGGCAAATCCACAATCGCCACAAGATCACTGGCCAACACCCGTTGCCGGGCGACACCCAGTGGCACTGATTCGCTGTCATGCAAGCGCTGCAACTGCGCCATGGCCAGCAAGCGGCTAATGGCTTGCTCCACCGGCATCAGTGGCGAAGAGCTCATTCCAGCGGCACTCATCCGCGCGTCCCGCAGGCTTGTACGGATTTCAAATGCGGGACGAAATTGCAGGGCCGATGGCGCGCGTCCAGTTGCTCGGCGAGGATGCCCTCCCACGCGGTGCGGCACGCCCCCGTGGACCCGGGCAGGCAGCACACCAGCGTGCCATTGGCCAGCCCGGCCAGGGCCCGGCTCTGTACGGTGGACGTGCCGATGTCGAGGATGGAAATCGCCCGGAACAGCTCGCCGAAACCATCGATCTGTTTGTCCAGCAGACAAGCCACCGCTTCGGGCGTGCTGTCACGTCCGGTGAAGCCGGTGCCGCCGGTGATCAGCACCACCTGGATGGTATCGTCGGCAATCCAGGTCGCCACCTGTGCGCGGATCTTGTAGAGGTCATCCTTGATCAGGTTGCGTTCACTTAAGGTATGGCCGGCTTCCAACAGGCGGCTGACCAGCAGCTGCCCGGACGTGTCGTTGGCATATTCACGGGTGTCGCTCACCGTCAGCACGGCAATATTCAAGGGTATAAACAATGCATCCGGTTTAACGCTCATGGGATTCTCCGGCCAATATCAATTAAATAACTTTCGGAGACTATGTCCGCCGGACAAACATTGTCTAATCACTCTAACCAACCACACTATCGAGCCTGTCTATCACACACTAACGAACCTGCATTCCCTGTAGGAGCGAGCTTGCTCGCGATGGTCGTTAACGATAACGCGCCCTCTCTGAATCCCCGCGTTGTTTATGCGTTCATCGCGAGCGAGCTCGCTCCTACAGGGCTGCGATAGATGTGATCGATAATGCGTTAAACAACAGTGATTGGACGCTCCCCTACGACAATGAGATCTTCCACGAACCTTGTGTCTTGCCGACCCGGGACAATACTTACCCTTCTTTCCATCCGCAGCAGGTGCCTTCATGGACATCAAACAACTCAAGTTCCTGATCGCCCTGGAGCAGACCCGCCATTTCGGCCAGGCCGCCGCGCGCTGCCACATCACCCAGCCGACCCTGTCGATGCGCCTGCGCAATCTCGAGGATGAACTGGACCTGGAACTGGTCACCCGTGGCCAGCGGTTCGAGGGTTTCACCCAGGCCGGGGAACGGGTGCTGGCCTGGGCCAAAACGCTGCTGGCCGCCCACGACGGGCTGTTCGCCGAAGCCGCCGCGTGCCGGGGCCAACTGGTGGGTCACCTGCGCCTGGGCCTGGTGCCGCTGAGCAGCTTCAACCCGGTCAGCTACATCAAGGGGCTGTCCCACAGTTTTCCCGAACTCAAGTTCAGCCTGTCTTCGTTGAGTTCCGACCAGATCATCGAAAGCCTGGGCAACAATCAACTGGACCTGGGCGTGTGCTACCTGGATCACGTCAACCCCAATTACTTCGAGTTCTTCGAGATCGGCGAGACTCGCGTCGGCCTGCTCTACGACACCCGCCACTTCCATTTCGACGGCACGCCAATGAGCTGGGAAGACGCCGCCGAACTGCCGCTGGGCATGCTTAGCACCGGCATGCACTACCGCAAATCCATCGACCTGAGCTTCCGCAGCCGTGGGCTGAACCCGCAGCCGATCATGGAAAGCGACTCGACTTACCAATTGCTGCAGGCCATCCACGAAGGCTTTTGCTGCGCGATCATGCCGCTGGACAGCGGCCTGGAAGAACCCATCGAACATCTGGCGTTCATCGACCTGCCGGATGCCAGCGTGCTCGCCCCCCTGGGCCTGGTGATGCGCAAGACCGAACCACGCTCGGCGATTGCCGAAAAGTGTTTTGCCGAGGCCAAACTGTTATTTCCACCCAAGCACTGATTCTTTATTAAAAACAGATAAGCAGAGCAACTTTGCAAGGGACGATAGACATCACCAATCGGCACATCGGAACAAGCAATTGGACGCACTAAGAAGTTACCCGTAGCCTGAACTTCATTCAGCGCTTCGAGGTTCTTTAGATGGATGGCCAAGTTAAACAACTTATTGATCGAAGTGACACCAACGCCCCCGCGCCAACACCATTGAACGTGAACTTTCGTGAATACGACACCGGCGCGGCCACCTCCCAGGCGGCGCTGGCGGCGGAGATTGCCCTGGCGATCACCTACAACGGTTTGAGCCAGGCGGTGATGATGGTATCGCCCGGCAACCTCGAGGATTTCATCCGCGGTTTCAGCGTCAGCAACGACATCGTCCGGGACCAGAACGAAATCTTTGATCTGCGCCTCACTCATTTCGATCAGGCGGTGCAGGCCGATGTGCAGATTTCCAATCGCGCCTTCTGGGCCCTGAAAAATCATCGTCGGCAAATGGCCGGCACCAGCGGATGCGGGCTGTGTGGCGTCGAAGCCCTGGAGCAGGCCCTGCCGAAACTCCAGGTGCTGGAACCTGTCGCCCTGCCCCCGGCGCATCATTTTATCGGCATCCGTGAGCGCATCGAACAGGCCCAGCCAATGGCCCGCACCAGCGGTGCGCTGCACGCGGCGTTGTACTTCGATGCCCACGGCAATGCGCTGATCTGCCGCGAAGACATCGGTCGCCACAACGCGCTGGACAAGCTGATCGGGGCCATGCAGCACGCCGGCATCGACAGCCGCCAGGGTTTCACCGTGGTCACCAGCCGTTGCAGCCTGGAACTGATTCACAAGGCGGTGCGGGCCAGGCTCGGCACGCTGGTGAGCCTGTCCGCCCCCACCGCCCTGACGGTGCAATGGGCGATCCGGCATCGCCTGAACCTGATCCACGTGCCCCATCGCAATGCCCCTCGAATCTACAGCCCGGCATGATGCCTTCACCCCATCACCGCACACGTGCGCAGGAGTCACCCGTGACAACCCCTTCGGATACAACGCCCCCTGGCTTGACCCACCTCGACAGCCAGGGCCACGCCAACATGGTCGATGTCAGCGACAAGCAATCGACCCAGCGCGAGGCAAAGGCCCAGGCCTGGGTACGCATGCGCCCGCAAACCCTGGCGCTGATCCAGAGCGACGGCCACCCCAAGGGCGATGTGTTCGCCGTGGCGCGCATCGCCGGGATCATGGCCGCGAAGAAAACCAGCGAGCTGATCCCGCTGTGCCACACCCTGCTGCTCAGTTCGATCCGCGTCGAACTCAAGGCCTGCCCGCCGGACAGCGTGAAAATCGTCGGCACCTGCCGCGTCGAGGGCCAGACGGGTGTCGAGCTCGAAGCCCTGACCGCCGTCAGCGTGGCTGCCCTGACCCTGTATGACATGTGCAAGGCGGTGGACCGCGGCATGGTCATCGACGACATCCGCCTGCTCAGCAAACAAGGTGGCCGCTCGGGCCACTTCACCTTCGAGGACGCCCAATGATCCTGATCAATTACTTCGCTCGCTACCGCGAGCAGCTCAACCTGGGCGGTGAAAGACTGCCCCTGAACGACAGTCTCAAGACCATCGAAGACGTGCGCCAGGTGCTGATGGCCCGTGGTGAAAAATGGACCGAAGTCCTCGGCGAGAACAACCTGATGTGTGCGTTGAATCAGGAGCTGTGCCACACCGATCGGGCGATTGAGGACTTCGACGAGATCGCCTTTTTCCCACCGGTCACCGGGGGTTGATGCATGACGGTTCGCGTGCAATACAAAGCCTTCGACGCGGGGCAGTTGATCGACAGCCTGCGGGCCAACGATCCGGCTGTTGGCGCCGTGGTCAGTTTTGTCGGCTACGTGCGGGACATCAATCAGGGCGAGGCTGTGAGCAGTCTGTTTCTGGAGCACTACCCCGGTATGACCGAGCGCTCGCTGGAAAACATCATCGACAACGCCAGGGCCCGCTGGCCACTGAACAAGGTCGAGATCGTGCATCGCATCGGCCAGTTGTCGGTGACCGATCCGATCGTGTTCGTGGGGGTGAGCAGTCAGCATCGCCAGGCCGCTTTCGACGCCTGTGCGTTCATCATGGATTTCCTCAAGACCGACGCGCCGTTCTGGAAGCGCGAGGATTGCGCGGATGGCTCGCGCTGGGTCGATGCCCGTGACAGCGATCGAACCGCCGTCGAACGTTGGGGCGTGTCCGAGCAAGCAGCGGCTGGCATACAAGCGGCTGGGCAACCGCCTCCGGCCTAGCTAAAGTCACTGGCTCAAAGCGCCCCAACACAAGGAGCCTCCGCTTGAGCCTTACGCCTGCCCCGCAAAGGGAAAACGAACCGGTAAAACCTGAACCCGTCAGCTTGCGCGAAGCCCTGCGCTTCTGGCTAAAACTCGGTTTCATCAGTTTCGGTGGGCCGGCAGGCCAGATCTCGATCATGCATCAGGAGCTGGTCGAGCGCCGCCGCTGGATTTCCGAACGGCGCTTCCTCCACGCCCTCAACTACTGCATGTTGCTGCCCGGTCCCGAGGCCCAGCAACTGGCGACCTACATCGGCTGGCTGATGCACCGCACCTGGGGCGGCGTGATCGCCGGCGCGCTGTTTGTGTTGCCGTCGCTGTTTATCCTGATCGCGCTGTCCTGGGTGTACATCGCCTTCGGAGAAGTGCCGGCGGTGGCGGGACTGTTTTACGGAATCAAGCCAGCAGTGACAGCCATCGTGGTGCAGGCCGCGCACCGGATCGGTTCCCGCGCCCTGAAAAATGCCTGGCTATGGGGGATCGCCGGGGCGGCGTTCGTGGCGATCTTTCTGCTCAACGTGCCCTTCCCTTTGATTGTGCTGGGCGCGGCGCTGATCGGTTATGTCGGCGGGCGGCTGGCACCGGAAACATTCAGCACCGGGGGACACAGTGCCGCGAACAAAAGCTTCGGCCCGGCCTTGATCGATGACGACACACCCACCCCCGCCCATGCGCGCTTCAATGCCTGGAAGCTGTTGCGTATTGCCGTGATCGGCGCGCTGCTGTGGGCGCTACCCATGGCGGTGCTGACCGCACTGTTCGGTTGGGGGGGCACCTTGACCCAGATGGGTTGGTTCTTCACCAAAGCGGCCTTGTTGACCTTCGGTGGTGCCTACGCCGTGTTGCCGTACGTGTACCAGGGCGCGGTCGGGCACTTTGGCTGGCTCACGCCGACGCAGATGATCGATGGCCTGGCGCTCGGCGAAACCACACCCGGTCCGCTGATCATGGTCGTTGCCTTCGTCGGCTTCATCGGTGGTTATGTGCATCAGGTGCTCGGCGCGGATCAGGCATTCGTCGCCGGTGCCGTGGCCGCGACACTGGTGACATGGTTCACTTTCCTGCCTTCGTTCCTGTTCATCCTGGCCGGGGGGCCGCTGGTGGAATCGACGCACAACGAGCTGAAATTCACCGCACCATTGACCGCCATTACGGCGGCGGT
>Ga0163161_10003140_pt1 | contig 11646 bp, 13 predicted proteins | sample S45metaG_FD_129847 | JGI IMG/M metagenome (GOLD analysis project Ga0163161, IMG submission 129847) | Switchgrass rhizosphere microbial communities from Kellogg Biological Station, Michigan, USA - S4-5 metaG | ecosystem: Host-associated > Plants > Roots > Rhizosphere > Soil | place: USA... | reverse complement strand
GCGTTTTACAACACCTTGAAAACCTTTACCTTTTGAGGTACCTACAACATCAACAAAATCGCCTTCTGCGAAAGAATCAACCGTTACTACATCACCTAAATTAAGTGAAGTTGTAAACGAATCGAATTCTACCAGCTTGCGTTTCGGAGTTGTGTTTGCTTTCGCGAAATGGCCTTTCAATGGTTGAGTTGTGTTTTTCTCTTTTTTCTCATCGTAACCCAACTGGATTGATGAATAACCATCTACTTCTTCGGTTTTTACCTGTGTAACTACACAAGGTCCAGCCTCGATTACCGTACAAGGAATGTTTCTTCCTTCGGCATCAAAGATACTGGTCATTCCTACTTTTTTTCCAATAATTCCTGACATTTTATCTTTTCTTTTTAACACCCATCGAAGCAGTAGGGCTTCGTTCAAGGTGGTTGTACATCCCCCGAAAGGGACGGCAAAGATAGGCAAGAAATATTAATTTTCAAATAGTTAGCCAAATATTTTTTCAAATAAATTGCTGATATGATGGGATTTAACTAAAAAAGAGATGTTAATGTGCTAAACCGCCATTTAAACTGATAGTTATGATCGCTAAAATGATAAATCCAATGAGTACATAGAGGTAATCGCGCTCGATTAAAAAGCTAAAAATAGCAAAAACAATACGTGCTATCGGTGTAAAAATCAGCATAAGTATTCCAAACTGCACAATAGCATCCCCTTGGAAAGTAGCTACCCCTTTAAATATATCCACTATGGAAGAAAATTTACTCAGCTCGGGCTTAAAAACTTTATAATCGGTAATAGCACCTTTATTATGGATCAGGAAAATTGCCCCCCCGATTAATACAATGCTCATCGAAAGGATTACACCTGCACGCAAAAGCGTCCCCAGAATTACCTGGATATCTTTGTCGTTCATTTTTTCTTTTTCCAGTGTACCCATTATAGTCCGCTTATTCCTTTATAAATCATCTGCAGTGCCAAAAAAGCAACTACAACAGCAAACACAATTTTAAGTTTACCGGTATTGGCCTTTAACAAAACCTTAGAACCAACCGTTGCACCTGTTAAAACACCAATGCAAACCGGCATCGCAATCCCGGGGTCGATCTGGCCACGGTGCAAATAAACCACCGCACTGGCCGCTGCCGTAACGCCCATCATAAAATTACTGGTAGTAGTTGATACCTTAAAGGGTAAACGCATAATGTTATCCATCGCAATTACTTTTAATGCCCCACTCCCTATACCCAATAATCCTGATAAAGTTCCGGCAAAAAGCATCATTAAAAATCCCCCGGGAATATGTTTCACTGCGTATTGATGATCCACTCCCTTATCAGGATATGATCCGTTAAGTTTGAAAAATTTAGCCCATTTATCACTGTCATCCAAAGTGCTGTGATCTACCTTTTTCTTTAAAGTCATAATGGCCGAAAAGATGAGGATACAGCCAAAAAGGATAGCAATGTAATTCGCATTAAGATAAACCGCTACAACGGTGCCGCATACCGCCCCTATGGTAGTAGCGATTTCCAGAAACATCCCGATCCGGATATTGGTAATCCCCTCTTTTACATAAGCCGCCGCCGAACCCGATGAGGTGGCAATAACCGAAACAATAGATGCACCAATGGCATAATGAATATCCACCCCTAAAGCCAAAGTGAGCAGTGGAATAATGATGACGCCACCACCCAAACCGGTTAACGAGCCCAACAATCCGGCTAAAAAAGCACCTAATAAAACGATAATGGTAAACAGCAATACCGACATGCGGGCAAATATAATGCACTGTTTTTGGGTAAACGAAGGATTAAGGGAATAAAATAAAGTCTATATGTTATATGGATGATGTAAAATGTGTGTTGGAAAATATGAGTTTATAAAATCTCAATTTTGAATGAGTGAATTAGGGATGAGTGAATACAGCACTTTGCCGATGTAAATTCTCTTTTTCAAAATTCAATCATTCTATTTTTTAAAGTGCAACTTACTTTCCTTACTTAAATCAACATCCCTAAAACTTTCCAGCAGTTCGAAAGCAATCTGCCTCACCGTTTCAGGAATTGGGTTAATGGTCGATTTGTTGCCTTCAGCATCTTTTACTGTCCAGCCCGAAGTATTTAATAATATAGGATCTGCACCAGCCAGCGATTTAATTATTTTACCTCTTGTAAAAGCTATCCCATCCGAATCGATAACCACTTTTTTATTGTTCCACCAGTTCTCCTGTGATACTTTTTTCAACTCCGAAACGCCTAACTTGGCAGAATAGTTCCAACTTTTACCTACTTTATGCTCCAGTATTAATAACCCTATAAAGTTGGTGAGGCTTTTGGGATTATATATTTCCGAACTACAGTATAGATTAAGGTGATTGATTTTAAGCAGATTCATCAATGCTTTCGAATGATCGGTGTTGTGAAAAACCGGCATTATTTTCTCTGCAATTGATTGTATAACGGTTTCATCTCCCCGATCATATTCAACACAAAGTATTTCGATATCTTTTAATTGTTGCTGCAACAACGAAATCAGTTCAGGTTTACTCAGAATGGTCTTCATCCTTAATATTACCTGCCTAATCGCTTAATCATTTCTGCACTTAAATCCCTTCCATCGTTTAAACGGTTGGCAAAAAACGATTTTGCAGCTTCAAAATGTGCTTTGTAACCTTTTAAATCGCCATAGCCAATAATCGACGCCCACTCATGAACCGCAGTATGAAACTCTAAATCATCGCCACGAATCGATTTATCATATAAAGCGGTATTAATTGATTCTTCTAACATCGCTTCGTTTTTAAACAGATATTCAGCAATACCCAACCTCAGTTTAAAAGGTGGCGTTTGGCAGATCAGGTTATCGTAAGGGTTCACACCCATTTTGTACCAGGCATATACCATACTCAGCAAACTTAAATGCGAATTGGGTTTCTGTTTATGACTGGCATCCGATAGGCTGAATTCCTTCATGATGTTATCGTCCAACAGTAAAAGAGCACGACTTTCGTGAAAAACAAAGTCGCGGGCTGCATAAATCTTTTCCCTAAACTCCGCTTCATTCTCGCAGATCATCAACTTAAACAATTCGGATTCTGCCTGCGCATAATACTTCACCTGCTTTTGTGCGTAAGGATTTAAAATGGCTAAGCCAGCATAAATGTGTGATTTGTAGCTGAAGATCCTCAGTGTAGTCAAAATCTTTACATTATCAATTCCACCGGCATAAGCAGGATTGTCCCATGGGAAGAAACCTGCATTTTTCCATGCCGAGCCCATGCTTTCGAAACCCATGTGTGTTACGGCCTGGGTGTCGGCTACAATGCGGTCGTGTTCTCTATAATCGTCCATTTCGATAATGTTCGATTTTAGAGACTTATAAATTTCTAACGCCTGTGAATAAACAACGTCAGTAGCGCGGTGGCGTACTATTACAAGGGTTTGCCCTTCCGGACTAAAAGCCGGACCATGTAAAGAATGGCAGGTTACAATCTGGGTATCTGCTGGAAGGTGTTTTTCAAAAGCCGCAATTTCTGGATGTTTAACGGAAGTTTGTCCGGCAACGAGGGCACCATATTTTGTTGAGCGGGCAAAAGTAGCCACTACCTCATCAATTTTTTCGGCTTCCACGCAATAGATAATAAAGTCTGATTTACGGGCAACCTCGTGGCCATCGATCAAAACCTCGATTCCTTTAGGTTCCAGCTCGTTTTTCAAATCAGTAAAACGCAAGGGCATATCTGCCCCACATACCTTATAACCAGCGTTTACGAACGATAGTGCATATAATTTGCCCATATCGCCTAAACCAATAATTCCTATTTGCATGAAACAAATGTAACCTATCGTAAATAAATTTATAATAAAACTGAGATAAAATTGTTATTTAGAGGTTAAACCAAAAGCAATTTTATCTATTTTAACTTAAGCTTAATTAAAATATATTAAGCAGGAAATAGATAAAAATGTAGTTTTACATTCTAACACCTATATTTAAACTATGCAGAAAATTAAACACACCCTATTGTTTTTAGGCGCTATGCTATTCTTAAATGTTGCCTTTGGGCAAGCTTCACCCGACACAACGAAAAATACCGATCCGTCTTTAAATGGCCAGTATAATTTCATGTTAAAGAAATCTAAAAGCTTGTATGGCGCAAGGCTGATCAACCCCTCAAGGTTGTCGTCTTTATGGAAAAGTGTGAATGATACGCTAAGGAAAGAACGCAAACAATTGCAGGAGGCCAGGCAGGAAATTAAATCCCAGGCTGGCAATATTTCGAGCTTAAAGGGCGAAGTAAATGGCAAAGAGAGTTCGCTGGCGAATGCCACTGCTGCTGTTAACGAGATTAAATTTTTAGGGATTTCTTTTGATAAGGGCACTTATAATACCATTGTTTGGTCGATCATTATTGCACTGGGTATAGGCCTGGCTTTTGTAATTTTTCAATCGGGTAAGTTAAGGCATGAAGCCAAATACCGCACTGAGCTCTATCAGGAAGTGGCTGATGAGTTTCAGGCGCATAAGGTAAAAGCTAAAGACAAAGAAATGAAACTTGCACGCGAGCTTCAGGACGAACGGAATAAATGGGATGAAGGCCGGGGCAGATAACTGAATACCTCTATCGGGAGGTTCAGAATGACATTTTTTTATGATAGTAAAGCAGGGCTAGTTGTGCTTCGGTTAGGCTAGCCCCGCCATTTGCTCCTTCCGGTGAAGGATCGGAACCGCTACTGTGGGTATTTCACATACAGCATCCCGATCGGACTACCAAAATTTCTGCCGCAGGTAGGATAGCGAAGCAATACGCCACCCGGTTTTACATCGGATTATGTCTCTGAAGGAAAAGATATTCCTTTAATGTTGCGATATAGATCAACGGCATAAAGATCTGTCATTCCAGAAACGAAATCCAGCACACTCTGTATAATCGAATAAATATCCGTTAAATCGGTATGATATTGTTTAGGGATCAGTTTTACCAGTTTTTTATAATAATGGGTATTGTTGTGGATCAGTGCTGGAACAAATTCTTCCAATAAACCAGCCATAATTTTATATCCAGCCACTTCTTTTTGGATTACTGAAGAGAAATTATAAATGCGTTCTACAGAAATCTGCTCTACGGCTTTCCATGCAGATATATAGGGCTCAGGTAGTAAATCTGTTAAACTGTGGTTGAGTTCTCCTTTTAATAATTCCTCCTGTTCTCTAAAAAATATGGTTGCGCACTGATTGGTTAACGTATTGATGGCTTTTGCCCTTAAAAGACCAATTTTTGCATCATCATCTTCATAATCATTTTTTAAACGATCTTCGATAGTGGTAGAGTTGGCAAAAGGCAACAGGTAATTTTTTACTTCTTCGTAAGAAAGGATCTTTAAGCGATGAGCATCCTCCAAGTCTATTATACTGTAACAGATATCATCTGCAGCTTCTACCAGATAAACCAAAGGATGACGTTTGTAAACCAGATGTTCACCATCCTCTTGCGCTAAATGAAGTTCTGTAGCAATCTTTTTAAAAGTTTCAGATTCTGATTGAAAGAAACCATACTTTTTACGGTGCAACAAACCTTTCTGTTTACCCGCTATTGATGCACAGGGATATTTTGCAATGGAGGCCAGCGTGGAATAAGTTAATGCATAAGCATCGTTACCTTTTCCTTTTAACGGATGCGTAAGAATCCGGATTGCATTTGCATTTCCTTCAAAATTAATCAAATCGTGCCATTGCGATTCGTTCATATCCTTTTGATAAACACGGCCATCACCATCGGTAAAATACCTGGAAATTGCAGCTTCACCCGAATGACCAAAAGCCGGATTACCCAAATCGTGGGCGAGTGCGGCAGCGGCCACAATATTCCCTACCTCATTAATTAGAGGCACTTCTTTTATCAATTCGGGATGGTGCACCTCTACGCTGTTTAAAAAGATATTGGCCATTGAGCGGGCTACGCTGGCTACCTCTAAACTGTGAGTTAAACGGTTGTGGACGAAAACACTGCCCGGCAATGGGAAAACCTGGGTTTTATTTTGCAATCTTCTAAAAGGAGACGAAAAAATCAAGCGGTCATAATCACGTTGAAAATCTGATCTCGCCCGATCTGTGCTTGCACCATATTGTTCCTGTCCGTACCGCTTATTCGAAAGTAAATATTTCCACTCCATTTATCTCTGGCATTTAAAATTTAGCGCAAGTTAAACAAAAGGAGAAAATGCAACCAAAACAATTTAAAATGTAGCTCATTCATCTTGGTTGATAGCGTTTTAAACTTTAAGAACCCCCTGAGGAAGCTTATGTAAATTGAAACCATTTGCGGAATAAACTGTTATTATAATACACCAATGGTATGATAATATGAAAACGAGTATCTATAATAAAGAAGAACATACGGAAGGTTACGTAGGATCTGGCGATGAGCAATCTGAAAAATCGGATGTACAAAAAGCGTACGAAAAAGGTAATGATACTAACGTCGTAACCGCTTACGGCAAAGAACCCGGTGAGCTGATTAAGGGTAATCCATTAGCAAAGGATGGTTTCGACAATTCGGGTACTCAGGGTAAGGATTCTCTTAGTGATGACCCATACAACAGCGCTGATCAACACCCCACTATAAAAAGTGCCGAAAGCCATACCGGAAGTTCATCAGACGACTTTAAGACGGGCAAAGGGATTGATGAAACAGATGAAAATCATGCTTTAAATACAGGAATATAAATGATTAAGTTTATGGGATTATTGAAATATGCCATTTTAGGCGCAGCAGCTGTTTACGGCTTCAAATATGCCAGCAAGAAGAGAGCTACGGATGGAAAATCGCTAATTGATGATTTAAAGGAAAAGGCTCCGGAATATGTTGATAAAGTTAAAAATTATGGGGAACGGATTAAGCAGGACTATTCGCAAACCAGTGATTTATACTGACAGGTCAGCTATGCTATAAAGACATAAAAAATTGACTTATGTCAAGGCATATATACTGGATATTTTGTAATTTGATTTTAAGTTCTTGAAATTTGTAGCACTGTAGGATTCGCGATAAAGATTAAAAAATCAGAGACTAAACGATTTAAGGGCATTTGCTGCTTGATTAACGCATTTCAGTTGTGGAATCCTATTTCTTTTCCATCTACCGGAAAATACATTGATATTATTAAGGGATTATTCTATATGAATACTCCCTTTTTAATACGCGGTATACTATAAATCCTTTCCACTTATCCCTTTATCACTTTCTTTATTTCTGTTACCAATATCTTCATTCTGGCTCAGGTTCGCGTTCTTTAACTCTTCGTTGAGGTTGTGATGGGTATCATTTTCCGTTTTTGCCAAATGCGCCTCATTAGGCTGGTCCTTTCGTTTAAAATCGGCACGTTTATGACCATAGGTAGCCTCGCCATTGTCCCATTCGATATCCTCATCACGATTTTTGCCCAGTTGAGGATCTACATTCTTATTGTCATTCATTTCCATAATCCTTATTATTTGCAGATGCTTCTAGACTAACAACAATTATCATAAGGAAAAAGTTTAATCAATGCTTATTTATTACCTGCCAAAAAACCATGCACACTAAAAACCTGTTAATAATCAATAAATTATAGTACACATTCACGATAAATGGATGATTCAGAGCCAGATGGTTTAAAATAATAAAAGATTGAGAATGCAGGCTGAACTGCTCCTAACTGTCTTTATCCAGCAATCGATCCTGTTAATTTCCCTTTTAAACAAACCTGCTTTTATTGGGGCATCATATTTGACGTTATAGGGTACTCTTCAAAAGATACCCATTAATTAGCATACAGCTAATCTTTCCAACATACAAATTACGTATTAATACGCTTATTTTAAGTATTAACACACTAATTGCCATATTTTATTATATCGATATTTGAATTTAGCCCTATAGGTAAATTAACCATTAAATTGAATATTCCAATAAAAGTATTACTCGTTGATGATCACGCAATTGTGCGGAATGGCATCACTGCTATATTGGAAGAGTTCCCGGAAATTGAGATTGTTGGTCAGGTATCGAATGGATCGGAGGCAATTGATTACTTACAAAATCATGAAGCACCTAAGATCATTATCACAGATCTAAAAATGCCAATAATGGGCGGTTTAGACTTAATTAGAAACGTAAAAACATCTTTTCAACACATCAACATTATTGTTTTGAGCGGGATAGATGAGCTTCAAGAAATCTTAATCTGTTTCGAACTTGGTGCAAGTGCTTACTTACTCAAAAATGTAAGTGCTTACGAAATTGTTTTTGCCATTAATCAGGCAGCTATAGGCTATCAACATTTATCAACAGTCATAGCATTAAAATTATTGGGCGAAAACGGCTTTAATAAACATTTTAAATCTGATTTATCTAGCCTAAATATCACAAAAAGGGAGATTGAAATCCTCTATCTTATTGCCGACGGTTATACAAACAGCGAAATCGCTGAAAAACTATTTACCAGTAAAAGAACCATTGAAGGATACCGTCAGAATTTACTGGATAAAACCGGAAAGAAAAACACTGCCTCCCTGATCAACTACGTAGTACGGAACGGCATCATCGATTAAAGGTCTATTTTACGCCTTTACTTTGATCAATTTTAGTATTGCTATCTAAATCTTCTTTGCTCGATCCATTTTCATCTCTGTGTTCAGGCGGATTTTCCATCCTGCTTTCCTCAAGCTCGGAAAAATCACTCCCTTTCTGATTCGCAACTTCACCATGCGAGGAAGGTTTTTCTTTTAGTTCTTCCTTTGGATCTGCAAAATCCTGCCCTTCAATAGGTAATTCCTCTTGATTTTCGTGCTTTTTCATAACTGTTAAACCGATCAACGCTCCTTTTGTTTCAAATTTCAGGTGCATAAAAAAAGTCCCGGTTTACACCGGGACTTCTCTGTTCTTTTTAAATCAATTAAACTTTGATTTCAACTTCAACACCGCTAGGCAATTCAAGTTTCATTAAAGCATCAACTGTTTTAGAGTTAGAGCTATAAATATCCAATAAACGTTTGTAAGCGCATAATTGAAATTGCTCTCTCGCTTTTTTGTTTACGTGTGGAGAACGTAAAACAGTAAAGATTTTTTTCTCTGTAGGAAGTGGAATCGGACCACTTACAACTGCACCCGTAGGTTTAACAGTTTTTACGATTTTCTCAGCAGATTTATCTACTAAGTTATAATCGTAAGATTTTAATTTAATTCTGATTCTTTGGCTCATTTTTATTTTAATTATGATCCTTGTTAGAGCTATTAATAACAAAGACCGGATTTATCTTCTTTAGTATCGAGTAGTTATAAGCAAGTATTTAGTATCGAGTATCAAGACTTAATGCAGGTCTCGATACTTGATACAATTATCTTAATACTAATTAATCTTCAGATTTTACTCTTCCTTTAGATTTAGCAATTACTTCATCCTGTACGTTTTTAGGCGCAGCTTCGTAGTGGTCGAATTCCATTGTAGAAGTTGCACGGCCTGAAGTGATTGTACGTAACTGAGTTACATAACCAAACATTTCAGAAAGTGGCACAGTTGCTTTAATTACCTGAGATCCGTTACGGGTATCCATACCTAATAACTGACCACGACGACGGTTCATATCACCAATCACATCACCCATGTTTTCTTCAGGGGTTAAGATTTCGATTTTCATGATTGGCTCCATCAAAGTAGGCTTACACTTAGGTAAAGCTTCGCGATATGCCATTTTAGCAGCAAGCTCAAATGATAAAGCATCCGAATCGACTGCGTGGAATGAACCATCAATCAAACGTACTTTCATATCAGGAAGTGGGTAACCAGCTAATACACCATTAGACATCGCAGCAGCGAATCCTTTTTCTACTGAAGGGATAAATTCACGTGGAATTGAACCACCTGTAATTTCGTTTACGAACTGTAAACCACCTTTTTCGAAATCAGCATCGATTGGCGAAATAATCACCTGGATATCAGCAAATTTACCACGACCACCAGATTGTTTCTTGTATGTTTCGCGGTGTTGAGTGGTACCGAAGATAGCTTCTTTGTAAGCTACTTGCGGCGCACCTTGGTTAACCTCTACTTTAAATTCGCGTTTTAAACGGTCAATTAAGATATCCAAGTGTAACTCACCCATACCAGAGATAACAGTTTGACCAGTTTCCTGATCAGTTTGAACTCTGAATGTAGGATCTTCTTCAGCCAATTTAGCTAAGCCCATACCCAATTTATCAACGTCAGCCTGAGTTTTAGGCTCAATAGCTAAACCGATAACCGGCTCAGGGAAGTTCATTGATTCAAGAACGATTGGGTGTTTCTCATCACATAGTGTATCACCAGTTTTGATATCTTTAAATCCAACTACCGCAGCAATATCACCAGCCGCCACATTAGGCACCGGGTTCTGCTTGTTAGCATGCATCTGGAAGATACGTGAAATACGCTCTTTACTTTCTGAACGGGTGTTATATACGTAAGAACCAGCTTCTAAGTTACCTGAATACACGCGGATAAAACACAAACGGCCTACGAAAGGATCGGTTGCGATTTTAAACGCTAATGCAGCAAATGGCTCATTGATACTAGGTTTCAACAAAATTTCAGCACCTGTATCCGGGTTCGTACCCGTTACACCTTCGCTATCCATAGGTGAAGGCAATAATTCCATCACATAATCAAGCATGGTTTGTACACCTTTGTTTTTGAAAGATGAACCACAAACCATCGGAACGATTTTGGCATCTAAAACAGCTGCACGTAAAGCATCTAAAATTTCGCGCTCAGTAATTGAATTTGGATCTTCGAAGAATTTCTCCATTAAAGACTCATCATAATCAGCAACTGATTCTAATAATTTCTCTCTCCACTCAGCAACCTCATCAAGCATATCTTCAGGGATAGGCACTTCAGTAAAGGTCATTCCTTTATCATGCTCATTCCAAACGATACCACGGTTGTTGATCAAATCAACCACACCTTTAAATTGATCTTCAGAACCGATAGGTAATTGCAAAGGAACTGCATTACTACCCAACATATCTTTAACCTGTTTAACAACTTTTAAGAAGTCGGCTCCTGAACGGTCCATTTTATTAACGAAACCGATACGGGCAACATTGTAGTTGTTAGCTAAACGCCAGTTGGTTTCTGATTGAGGCTCAACACCATCAACTGCAGAAAACAAGAACACTAAACCATCTAATACACGTAACGAACGGTTTACCTCAACGGTAAAATCCACGTGTCCCGGTGTATCGATAATGTTCATGTGGTAAGCCTGACCTCTGTATTTCCACTCAACAGTAGTTGCAGCAGAAGTGATCGTGATACCACGCTCTTGCTCTTGTGCCATCCAGTCCATTGTTGCAGCACCTTCGTGCACTTCACCAATTTTATGACTTACACCAGCATAATAAAGAATACGCTCTGTTGTTGTAGTTTTACCTGCATCAATGTGAGCGGCGATTCCAATATTTCTTGTAAATTTTAAATCTCTTGCCATGTTATATTTTTGATTTATCTGATTTTAAATGATTACACCGATTATGTTAAAACAAATCGGTGTAATTTATCTAATCAGTATAATCTTCTAATTAAATCTGTGTAATCTTACTAATCTGTTAATCCTAATACTAGAATC
>Ga0163161_10003139_pt1 | contig 11648 bp, 7 predicted proteins | sample S45metaG_FD_129847 | JGI IMG/M metagenome (GOLD analysis project Ga0163161, IMG submission 129847) | Switchgrass rhizosphere microbial communities from Kellogg Biological Station, Michigan, USA - S4-5 metaG | ecosystem: Host-associated > Plants > Roots > Rhizosphere > Soil | place: USA: Michigan... | reverse complement strand
TTATAAAAAGCACCAACCAACAATTGCTCTGAAGCGCCCGGAAAAAGTTCGTAACGTAAATCGAAATTATCGGCTAAGGCACGTTGCAGGTTCACATTACCACGTTCTACAAAATCTTCATTCACTACTTTTCCAGGAACAATTTCATAAAAACCAGGACGGTTAAGGGCTTTGTAATAAGAAGCATGTAATTGTGCTTTTTGGCTTAAAAAATATTTTGCGGTTAAACTAGGCAATAGATCGGTATAAATCTGATTTCCTTTCGGAAAAGCTTCGCCTGCAGGGAAAAGCAGGTTATAACCCTGATTGGTATGCTCTACTCTTAGCCCTCCTATCACTTCTAATTTGGCCGAGTTATACTTAAACATCCCATAACCCGCGGCGATTTTCTCGCTGGCATCGTATGTAAGTGCATTAGCTACTGCTCCTGTAGAATTACTGACCACGAGGTTTAAATCGGTATAATGCTGAAAATTCACTCCGTAAAGATCAAATGCATTGGCTGCACTTGGGGCAAGATTGTAGTTGTTAAAGAAACTGCTTCTTTGTTTATTGCGGTATAAACCGCCAGCCATAATATCCAGTTTATGCTCGCCAGCCAATACCTGGTAAGTCAGATCCAGGTAGCCAGCTAAGTCCTCATCGGTATTACGTTCCCATCTGTGGGTAACCGGATTGGTATTGACCAAACTGGTACGTTTGCTTTGAAAATTCTGCTGTATTCCATTCAAACTGATACTTGTATTTTCGGGTACATCGTTTTTGGCCGAAGAATAAACAGCTGACCATTGTACTTTAAATTTATCATCAAAGAATTTATGGTCGCCATGGAGCGTAGTATTGTAAATCTGCTGCTCGGTTAAACGGCTACGGGTATCGTAAACCAATTCTGCATTCCCGGCTGTTGGATTATAAACCCCATTATAGGTGGTGGTTACAGCATCTCTTACCTGCTGATTTTTTAGGTTAACATACACATTGTATAAACTGATCTGGTGGTCTTTGTTAAAGACATAATCAATTTTTCCATGTAAACCTGTTCGTTGTTGCTGTTCAGAATATTCACGGTAACTTTTGCTTGTAATTTTGGCATAAGGATCGATGCCTACAACCGAATTATTGTAAAAAGTACTGTTGCTGCCACGGTAAGTATTCTGATAACTTCCTGCCAGCACCACCCCTAATTTATTATCCAAAAAGCGTTTACTTAAGGATAGGCTTCCGATTAGATTAGGCGCAGGATTTTTATACTTATAATCCAGTGTTCCTTTGCTAAAATCGTTCTGCGTAGCATTATAGTTTTTCCCGTTTATTTCGTAAGGCGATTTATAATTGATACCTGAAGCATCGTAGCTGGTAAACTTACGGTCGAAAAACAATTGGCTATAACCTGTAGAAACATTGGCATTTACCTGTAATAAGCCAGGCGCATTTTTCATCACCATATTAATGGCACCACCAATGGCATCGCCCTCTAAATTTGGGGTAAGCGTTTTATATACCTCTAAACGGTCGAGTAAATCAGAAGGAAAAAGATCAAGCGGAACATAGCGGTATTTATTATCCGGACTAGGGATTTTCACGCCATTTACCAAAGTATAATTATAGCGTTTATCCATTCCTCTTAATATGGCATATTGCCCATCGCCATTGCTATTGCGTTCTATAGACACACCCGAAATACGTTGCATTACGTTGGCCACCGTTAAATCTGGTGAAATCTCAATCGATCTTCCTGATATGATATTCATCAGCTGTGGGGCATTTTTTTCCAGGCGCCTTGCACCCTGATCAGTAGAACTAACTGCATTCGACTTGATGGTAATATCATCAAGGCTTTTCGAATCGCTCTCCATGTAGAACTTTAAGTGATCATTATCTTCTTTCAGTATCACCAAGGTTTTCTCGATGGTTTTGTAGGTGATGTAGCTTACACTAATTTTGGCGGCACCAACTTTTACATCCTTAAATTCGAAAGTACCATCTAATCCGGTATTGGTTGTACGCCTTGGGTTTTCTAAAACCACTGTTGCACCTACAATGGCCTCTCCAGTTTGCTTATCGTAAACATGGCCTTTCAGTTTTGTGGCATTAGCTGTGCCTGCACAAAAAAGAAGTAAAAACAGAATTTGTAATAGTTTATTCATTGTGTTTGGTAAAGTCTTTTTATTATCGACGGGGCAAAGGTGTATACACCATTTTACACAAAGAAATTATTGAGGTTACATAAAGGCAACAGCGTTACAACAAGCATATATCAAAAGGCAACACAAAAATACAACACAATGATTATCAGCAAATTAATCAAACATAAAAACGCCGTTATGCTTTCATTACCGTTACATTAACAAATTGTTAAGCCCATAAAAATCAAAAAAACAGGTAATATATTACAGCTGATGTAACGGTTATAAAGCCTGGATAAATGCCGATAAATTATCGCCTTGTGTCAGATTTAGCTTTTTCCTTAGCCTATATCTCGATACCCTTAAGCTATCGGTAGATATACCAAGCAAGGTTGCAATATCGCCTGAATCGAGGTTCATTTTTAACAGTGCAATCAAGCGCATATCGGCTGAAGTAAGCTCACTGCTATATTTTTTTAGGCCTTCGAGAAATTGATGGTGAACCTGTTCGAAAGCCATTGTAAATTCTTTCCAGTTGCGTTCGTGGTTAAAACTTTGATTAATCTCCGTGAGGATCTGGTTCATCTGTTTTTTCTGATCGCGCTTATCCTCTTTTACCATTGCTTGTAAGGTACTCCTGAGATTTTCAAGGAATTGGTTGTGTTTAATCAGATTTAAGGTATGGGTAGACAGTTCTCTGCTTTTAACCTCCAACAACTGTTTCAGATTTTGTTCTTCGAGCTGAAGATTTTTGAGCGCCAGACTGGTCATATCATGTTCTATTGCTTTCTGCCGTGCCAGCATCTGTTGATCTCTTAACTTTAACCTTTGCCTGCTAAAAATAACAAATCCCAAAACAACCAATAATATGACTACAATTGTGGCAGAAAAAGCAATGATCCTGTTGACTTTCCGGTCGTTTTTCAGTTTATTAATCTCATCCGATTTTTTATTGATATCGTAAAGTACCTGTAAAAAAGCGACCTGCCGTGCACCATCTTCCGAATACAGATCGATCGTGTATTTATAGCCGAGTTTTACATAATGGTAGGCGCTGTCCATATTGTTCAACAGTTCGTATGCCTTGCCCAAATCTCTGCAGCAGGAGCTTAGCTGATAAATATTGCCCATTTTTTCGGCCAGTTTCAATGCAGTTTCGGTTTGCACAATACTTTCCTTATACCGGCCCGTTTTACGGAGAATATCGCCCAAATTATTAATTACCTCAATACTACCCAGGTCATTATGGTCTTCCTGATATAAATTTAACGACTGCTTAAAATGCACATAAGCAGAATCGTAACGCTCCAGATCTTCATATATACTGCCCAGATTTTCATGTATTTTTGCCGTACCACTTTTATCGTTAACCTGTTCGTTTATTTTTAATGCCAGTTTTTGATAGTAAAATGCGCTATCGTAAAGTTGCCTTTTTTCGTATAACTGACCAATATTGCCCAAAACGGTTGCCTGTCCGGTTAAGTTATTCGATCTTTTATAGATACCAATGGCTTTGTTATAGCTATGCATGGCCTTGTCTTTCTGCTTCATATAATAGTAGAGCACGCCCGCATCGTTAAGGTTAGCGGCCAATAAAAGCGATTGATTGGCATTATTGAATATTTTATCGGCTTTTAAAAAGAACTCTAACGATTGACTAAAATGCCCCTGTGTATAACAAATTTTGCCCATTTGCTGCAAACATTTGCCTTCTAAAAGCTCATCATTGTCATCGATAGATTTGGCGTATATTTTTTTTAATTGAGCCAGGGCCGCAGTCGGATCTTTTTGATTCAGCGCAATAATCGATTCGAATTTTTCTTCCTGGGCAATCGCATTCGAAATGAAAAGCAAAAAAAGCACAAGAACACTATAGGATTTGATCATGTTAAAAGCATCTATATCAGGCAATGCTGAACAAAGTAAGAGCGTACATGTTAACTTAAGGTTAAGTTGAAAAATTAACTGACGGAGGTGCGTGTCAAATCTAATTTCGAGGCCGATTTTAAACGATATTTTGTAATTTAGAAGTTAACTCCCTGTTTATTGTTATTAAATTCAATAAGATAAACAGCGCCTTTAAATCTGGAGTGAAAACCGTAAAATTAATACAGATGAAAAAGATTATTCTAAACCTTGCCGTTACGCTTGATGGCTACATTGAAGGACCTAATGGAGAAATTGATTGGTGTATTATGGATGGCGATGCCAATTTTAACGATTTTTTAGATGGCATAGATTCTATTTTTTACGGGCGCATCAGCTATGATTTATGGGGAAATTACCAACCGGGAGAAGAAGAAAACGAGCTGATGAAATCGATCTCCGAAAATATTAACAGCAAGAAAAAATATGTTTTTTCGCAGACCAAAACCAACGATGATACAGGTGCTACTTTTATCCAGTCGGATATTGTGCAAAAGGTTAATGAAATTAAAAAGCTTCCCGGTAAAAACGTATGGCTATATGGTGGCGCAAAGCTAATAACTAGCTTTTTAAATGCCGGCCTGGTTGACGAGTTGCAACTAGCTGTGCATCCCGTCATATTGGGTGAAGGAAAATTACTGTTCAGCGAAATTACCAATCGTGTTTGGTTAACATTAAAAGAAACAAAAAGTGCTCCATCAGGTGTTGTGCAGCTGATATATGAGGTAGTTAGATAAGTTTGGGGTTGAGGATTTGGAGCTGGGAGTCGTTAAGAAAAGGAATTAGCCAGAAGTCTGAAGGCGATTAAACGATTATAAAAAATGAACCCGTGACTAGTGACAAATGAACCATTATTACTTTGTAGTTGATAAATTCAAAAACATGATTAAACAGTTATTCACGATCACTTTTCTTCTTGGTTTAGGTCTACTCTTTGAACCCCTCTTTGCCCAAAATAAAGAAGTAATATCATTATCTATTCACCAAAATCCATCATGGACCAAGATCGGAACAAATTCTTTCCTCTATTATGAACTTCAATTAAAAAATGCTGGCACAGATACCATTGAACTAAAAAGGTTAAACATATCAGGACAAAACAAGTCATACCTTAACCTAAGTGGGCCAAAACTTGCCGACCGTACAAAAAGCAGTGATCAGGGAAACAGAAATCTGATCATTCCTGCTGGCGGCTCTGGATTAATTTATATAGAGCTCGAAACCCAGGTAGTAAAAGCCGAAACTATAGTAAACAAACTTGAGTTTTGGATTCACCACCAAACCAAACGCTACACAACAACATTTATCATAACAGCAGTACATCCAACAGTTACTAAACCAACGGTATTGGGCAAACCACTGCAAGCAGGTTTATGGACTGCCATTTATGATCCGGCATGGACTTCAGGACATAGAAGAGTATTTTATTCAGAAAAGGGGAAGCAATTTCTTCCCGGCCGTTTCGCCATCGATTTTATCCGTGTAGACAGTTTGGGGAAATATGCCTCCAAAAATACAGATTCTATCCAAAACTGGTTTGGCTATCAGAATTTAATCATTGCTGTAGCGGATGGTACGGTATCTTCGGTACTCAATGATTTTAAAGAATCAGCCACTGTTTCGCAGCACAAAAGCCCTGCACCTGAGCAAGCCAGTGGCAATTACATTTCCATAAAAATTGCGGATGGGCAGTATGCTTTCTATGAACACTTAAAGCCAAACAGTATCCGGGTTAAACCTGGAGATAAAGTTAAAAAAGGTGATATAATTGCGCAATTGGGCTTTACCGGACAATCTACGGGTCCTCATCTCCATTTCCATTTAGCCGATCGAGATAACCGCTTATATGCAGAAGGATTACCTTATGTATTTGAGAATTTTTCTCAGACAGGTCGGTATTCAAACCTGGATAATTTCGGTAATAGCTCTTGGCAATACAAGGAAAAGCTCAAAGTAAGGCAAGGAAGACCCTTATCAAATGCAGTAATTGAGTTTTAATTTAACATTATACAGTTACAGGTATTTTTTTACTAAAGGAATCTTCCGCAGCAAATAAGCAGTTCCCCAACTTAACCCTAGCGACAAAACAAAAACGATTAGAAACTTAAAGCTTGCAGGTATATTAAGTGCCAACAATGAAAACTGGAGCCAGGTTACATAAACAAAATGAATCAGGTAAATTAAATAGGCATGGCTACTGAGCGAGTCCCACCAAGCTATATTTTTCACAAACAGTTTGCTATAGCTTGTAATCAAAGCAAGAAATGTTAACGTGCAGCAAAGTACAAACAATATATTACTCATTATTGCATTTTGACTGTTACTGAGCAATTTTTGATCTACTGCTTTGTTTAAAATATCGGTTGAGTACCAAAAAGTGCTGAAAGCAATAACAGCCAATAAACACCACAATCGATAGTATTTAACGGTTAGCGATTCTTTAGCAAAAACGCCTTCACTAATTGCCAATTTTCCGACAACTGCTCCGATTCCAAAATAGGCAAAATACAGGATTAAACGGCTCAGCTGAAAATCGAAAGGTCCAATTCCCGTCCAGCTATAAGGCCCGAAATAGCCTGCCATGGGTAGATAAGCTAGTAAACCAATTGAAAACAAAATTAAAAACAGGCTAACAGCTTTAGTATTTTTGTTAAGGTTTAGCTGTAAAGCACAGTTCTTTAAGCCGTTAAATAATTGGTGAGATAATGCAGCAACCAGGTTAAAAACAAACAGCAACCATAAAAACCACGGTGGCCCAACCGGCCAGGCCTCGGTTGTAAAGAAATCTTTAACATAAGCCCCAATATTGGTATTACCGCGCATTAGATAAAATGAAGGGAAATATGCCAAAAGCATCAGCATGGTACCCAGCAATAAGAATGGAATCAATAACCTGAAAATTTTATCTCTAATAAAGGATAGATAACCTTTTTTATCAATACCAGGAAAAAAGAAAAGTCCACCCAGAAAAAACATGAGCGACATAAAGAAGGTATCGTTAAAACTGACTATACCATCGAGCAATGCCCATCTGCTACGATCTACTACAGGATGTGTAGACAGGATATAAGCATCTTTGTTAAATACAGAGAAAGTGGTGTAGGCCAATGCGGCATGATGTGCAACCACTAAAACGGTTACGGTTGAGCGCAGATAATCTATCCATACATTCCTTAAAGATTGATTAGCCATTATAAAACTCAATTAAAGTAATTACATTAATGGTAAATTTACTATCTTATTAAGATTAAGCATCAAAAAAAACGACACTATATTTTTATGGAAGAAATAAAAAACGGAGTTAAAGCTTTTTATGCCAAAACCCAGGCCGATTGGCGCCAATGGCTCGCCGAAAACCATGAAAAAGAAGTATCCGTTTGGCTAATTATCTATAAAAAAGATGCATCAGCAAATAGTTTACCGCATAGCAACGCAGTTGATGAAGCCCTTTGTTATGGTTGGATTGATAGCTTAACAGTAAAAAGAGATGATGAAAGCCGTTATCAATTTTTCTCCAAAAGAAAACCTAAAAGCAATTGGAGCGCAATTAACAAGAATAAGGCTTTAAACATGATAGCCCTAGGATTGATGAGCAACGCAGGGCTACAATCAATAGAAACAGCTAAAGCCAATGGCATGTGGGATGCCCTCAACGATGTGGAAAATCTGATTGTACCCGATGATTTAAAAAAAGAATTTGAATCAAATAAGCTGGCTCAAACCCATTGGGAAAACTTCCCCCGTTCTTCCAAAAAAGCCATTCTAAAATGGATATCAGAAGCCAAAAGAACAGAAACAAGAGCCACAAGAATTAGTGAAACGGTTAGGTTAGCTGGAGAAAATGTGCGCGTGAAGTAGCATTTAGTCAGAAGTCCGATGTCCAGTTGCCAGTTGACAGTTTTCAGTTATCAACAACCACACAACCGGTTAGTTTGTAAATGAGCGTTTTGAATCGATTAAACAATTAACCGATTAACCTTTATAAAGTACATCTGGCTTCCAAATATCCATCTTATTGTTAAAAAACGCCCACTACCTTAGTATCCTTTTCAAATCTCAAATCTTATATCTCATACCTCAATTATCCTGCAACACTGCATTTCGGCCACCATCAATTAAATAGGTAGTTCCAGCTGCAAAACCGGAGTAATCGCTAGATAAAAAGACACACCAGCCTCCAATTTCTTCCACTGTACCCAGTTTTTTTACCGGATGAAGATCTATGGTCCGCTGCCTTTCTTCTTCGGGCCGTATAAATGAATTAATCCATTGCTGATTACCGGGCGGATCAATAAAGCCCGGTGCAATAACTATTGTTCTAATGCCGGGACCCGATTCTATAGCCAAACTCCTCACTAAACCCGTCAATGCAGTTTTGGCAATGTTATAAGGCGCACAGCCAGAGATACTGGCAAAAGCATGGTTGGACGCCATTACGATAATTACTCCATTATTTCCATCCAGTAACGACTTGCAGCGTTTGGCTAAACGCCAATGTGCAGAAAGGTTTAAATCCAAATTAAACTGCCAGTCTTTTTCGGTACTATTTTCTAAACCCGTAAATACATTCTGACCAGCGTTAGAAACCAAAATATCCAATCGTCCATAGTCACTGGTGATATCTGACACAAGACTATCAATATCTTCAGTTACCACCATATCAGCTTTAAAATAGTCTGTATGTGCATCAAAAGACTCCATTTCTGCTAAAAACCGTTGGGCAACATCACTCGTTTCACTTTGTTCTGCACAACCGATCACCGTACAGCCCGCTTTGGCCATCATTTTGGCAATCCCTAACCCAATACCAGAGGTAACACCGGTTACCAAAGCTATTTTCCCTTTCAAATCTATTGTCAGTGCCATAAAATCTAATTTTAAGAGGGTATCCAAATATTTTGGACACCCTCTTAATCATTATTTATTCATTATGTGTTGTGTGTTTGCTAATATCCGCTGTTTTGCTTTAAAACGCCTTTAGAGAGATCTATCTGTGCTTGCGGGATTGGCATTAGGTATAATTTATCAGTCCAGGTTCTTTCTTGAATCGGTTTTGCGGCATCGGCAATACTATATATCGGTTTCATCACTTGTGGCGCAATTTTCCATCTTCTGATGTCCATATAACGTTGTCCTTCTATAGCCAGCTCAACGCGTCTCTCATTTCTGATTAATGTCCTTAAGGTCTCCTGCGTGGCATATTTAATTCTGTCTACTACAGGCATGCCTGCACGGCCCCTGATTTTATCCAAGGCATCATACACGGTTGCATCAGGGCCTGTTAACTCATTTTTGGCTTCGGCATAGGTTAATAAAACCTCAGCATAACGGATTAAAATATTATTAGCATGGTTATCAATCTGATCTCTATAAATTTTAGGATCAACCATTTTACGCACACTATACCCAGTTAACGCGGTGTTACCTGCACCTTCAGTCCACTTAAATGAATAATCATCTTCGATGGCATTCCATGGGTTTCCGTCAAATAAAATACTGGCATAAAAACGGGGATCTCTGTTTTTATATTCGTTTTTAAATGCTGGATCTTTCGCTTTATACCATGCTGCCCTTTGCGCTGGCGATGGTGGTATAATTAGATCGCCAGTTTTATAACTTGGATAACTGTTAACCAGTTCTTGTGTTGGTGCTATAGAGCCCCATCCACCAAGATCGCCAGATGGTAAAAGTGTATTTAAGAAATTTGCATCCTGTTGTGGAATGCGTTGTCTATCTAAAATAACTTCTATATTGCCCTCGTTTGCCTGTTGGAATAAAGCTTCGTAACTACGCAAGCCTAAACGGAATTTTTTCTGATCATCGGCATTGGTAAAATCTACCCATACACTATAGTCATCTTTAGCACTTAAGGCATCTTCTGATGTTACTTTGAACAGATCGTAACCTAATGTCATTACCTGGCCTGCGGCATCTGCTGCAAGCTGCCATTGCCCTTCGTACAGGTGTGCACGTGCTTTTAGAGCCAGAGCGGCACCTTTTGTAATACGGCCCTTTTCATTTGGCTTGCCACCAGCATAACTTTGCGGTAAAATTTTGGCTATGGCATCTAACTCATCTACCACAAATTTTAATACTTGCGCCCTTGGGGTACGTGGCACATTTTCTTCTCCAAGTGTGACTGTTTTGGTAATTAAAGGCACATCACCAAATTTACAAAGCATCCAAAAATAGGCATTGGCCCTGATAAAACGTACTTCTGCTTTATATCGATCGAGCAGTGTTTTATCAATAGCGGTTACTTTATCGGCATTGTCTAAAAAGTAATTTGCCCGGCCAATTCCGGTAAATCCCCACCCTGCATCTAATGTAGAGTTTACATTACCTGACGATACATCTGTGGCCGAACTTTCCCATGGGTATTGCGCATGTGCATTATCTGCAGCTGCATCATCATAAACCACATCATCGCCCGGCAACTGGCTATACACGCCGTTAACTGCCAGGTAAACATCGTTGGCATTTTTCCAAAAAGTAGTTTCAGATACTACGTTTAATGGCGGCCTCTCTAAAAAATCTTTCTTACAAGAAACAATTGCACTTAATAATAGTACGCTTGCAATTATATATATCTTTTTCATTTTTCTAATCAATTTATAATCCTGCACTTAAACCAAACGACCATGTTTTAATACCTGGGTAGCCACCGCGGCCCGATGCAGACTCAGGATCGTAATCTCCCAAACGTTTATCGGCCATAATGGTAAATGGGTTATTGGCTGTACCGTATATTCTTAGTTTAGACAATCCGATTTTTTTAATTGCGTTCTGTGGTAAGGTATATCCCAAAGTAATTCCCCTTACCCTAAAGTAAGCCCCATTAAACAACCAGAAAGAAGAATAATTATCAATGTTATGACCACCATCGGCCGTTAATAATGTTCTTGGGAAATCGGCATTCGGATCAGGATTTTCTTTAGTCCAGCGGTTTAACAACTGTACTTTTGCGTTTGCTCCGTTAAAGAAAGGTGTAGATGCTTCCTGCCCTAAATAGGTTTTTACTTTAGCCACACCATAAGTAAGGATATTGAAATCGAAACCTTTGTAAGCCGCGCTTAAATTAAAGCCATAGTTAATAAAAGGTACATTGTTTCCAATAATGGTACGATCTGCGGCATTAATTACATTATCTCCGTTTAAATCCCTGTATTTAATATCACCCGCTCTTGTGCGTGTATCCTGAAAAGCATGTGAAGCCACTTCAGCATCGCTAACAAAAAGACCATCAGCAATATAGCCATAAAAAGAGCCGATTGACTCGCCTAAACGCTGTATCTGCGAATTATCTGGGAAACTTGGATCTCCGGTAGGAAAGTTGTCATTACCATCGGCACCAATTTTCGTGATTTTACTTTTGATTAATGATAAATTACCACCAATGCTAAAAGTTAAGTCTTTCCCAATTTTATTGTTGTGATTAATGGCCAATTCGAAACCTGTATTACGGGTTGATGCCGAGTTGGTAAATGGCACTGTAAGTGGATAGGTAGCAAGGGCCGTATTACGCAATAAAAGATCTTTGGTATCCTTGATATAGTAATCGGTAGTAATTTCGAGTTTACCTTTAAAGAAGGTCAT